>ENA-ORNQ01003077-ORNQ01003077.1-human-gut-metagenome-genome-assembly--contig:-NODE-3077-length-10299-cov-3.088247_pt1 | contig 10299 bp, 10 predicted proteins | sample MGYA00242116_ERZ509024 | MGnify/ENA primary metagenome ERZ509024 (study PRJEB26280, sample SAMEA2338697) | human gut metagenome | biome: human gut; feature: human-associated habitat; material: faeces... | reverse complement strand
ATGCATAATATTCTCTGCTGCCTGTGCACCCTTTTTTTGTGGACTTATAAAAGGTCCCTCCATATTAATTCCTACCAGATGGGCTCCACCATTATATGAATACTCTCCGGCATTCTTCATAACTTCAACAAGTTCTTCCTTAGCTATCGTCATGGTTGCCGGACATATACTCGTCACTCCGACAGAAGCCTCATACCGCGAAATTATATCAAGTGCCTCTTTAGTTCCATCACACATATCTGCGCCTTTGCATCCATGAAAATGAATGTCAACAAGTCCTGGAATCATCTTAAGTCCTGTAGCATCTACTACTTCATTGTCAACATAATCAGGGGCTTCCAGCACTTTGGTGAATGTGCCGTTATCTACAACGACATCTCCCTTAACAAATACATTATCCTGTGTATAAACATCAGCATTCTTTATAATCATATCTTCACAACTTTCTATTCACCAAGTTAATATGCTTTAATAAATCTTACTAAGAGCTGCTTCATCTGCTACCAGTGTTACATCATTATGCAGCTGCAGAACTGATGCAGGAACATATGGTGTAATATGTCCAAAAAAGGCTTCTTTCACAATCTGTGCTTTATCTTCTCCACTTGCAACAACCAGAATCTTCTTTGCCTGCATTATTGTCTTGATTCCCATTGTGTATGCCTGTCTTGGAACATCTTCTGCTGATTCAAAAAACCTCTTATTAGCTTCTATTGTAGATTCTGTTAAATCAACACAATGAACCTGTTTTTCAAATGAATCTGATGGTTCATTAAATCCTATGTGTCCATTATGACCTATTCCAAGAAGTTGTAAATCAATACCACCAAGAGACTTAATCAGTTCAGAATATCTGTTACATTCTTTTTCCGAATCCTGCTCCATTCCATTAGGAATATGAGTATTATCAACTGATATATTCACATTATCAAATAAATTCTTATGCATAAAATAATAATAACTCTGATCATTGTCCTGACTGAGTCCCTTATACTCATCAAGATTAATAGTCTTAACTGCTGAAAAATCCAAGTCACCTTTTTTATACCATTCTACTAACTGCTTATATAACCCAACTGGCGTTGAACCAGTCGCAAGTCCAAGTACACATTCCGGCTTCATAATAATCTGTGCTGATATAATATTAGCTGCCTTTCTACTCATATCAGCATAATCTTTTGCTTTGTATATTTTCATCACTTATCACTCCATTTCACATATTCTGCTACGAACACCAAGTACCATTGATGGCGATACACTAAGCTCATCTATACCCATCTTAATAAATCTCTCTGTAAGAGTGGTATCTGCTCCAAGTTCTCCGCAGATTCCTACCCATTTGCCATGCTTATGTGCTCCCTGTATGGTCATCTCAATCATCCTGAGAACTGCCTCATGATGCGGATTATAAAATCTGTCCAGTCTGTTATTCTGCCTGTCAATTGCAAGTGTATACTGTGTAAGGTCATTAGTACCTATACTAAAGAAATCTACAAGCTCTGCAAGTTCCTCACTTAGCATAACTGCCGCTGGTGTCTCTATCATAATTCCCTGCTCTGGAATCTCATATGGAATATTCTCATTCTCCAGTTCCTCTGCCACCTCAGCAACAATCTTCTTAATACTTACAACTTCTTCCACAGAAATAATCATTGGATACATTATAGATAAATTACCATATTTAGCAGCTCTTAATAATGCTCTCAACTGTGTTTTGAATATATCCGGCTGCTCCAGACATATTCTTATGGCACGATAACCCAACGCAGGATTATCTTCCTTGCCAAGTCCAAGATAATCTGCTTTTTTATCTGCCCCAATATCAAGTGTACGAATAACTACTTTTTTATCTGCCATCATCTGTAATACCTGACGATAGGCATTAAACTGTTCTGTTTCATCAGGAAGTTCATCTCTTCCAAGATACAGGAACTCACTTCTGAATAATCCTATTCCTTCAGCATCATTTTCTAATACATAAGCAACATCAGATACATTTCCAATGTTCGCATAAAGGTTAATCTTTCTGCCACTCTTTGTGACTGACTCTCTTCCTTTATAATTAGCAAGCAGTTTTTTCTGTTCCTGTTCCTTCTGCTGGGCTTCCTTAGCCTGTGCTATCTGATTCTCATCCGGATTCAGGTAAAAAATTCCATCCTGACCGTCTACAATTGCATTAACTCCATTGTGTAAGGATTCTAACTCAATTGGTACACCAATTAATGCTGGAATATTCATCATTCTTGCAAGAATTGCTGTATGGGAATTAGCCGAACCATGTACCAGCACAAATGCTAAAATCTTATTCTTATCCATCTGTACAGTTTCACTCGGTGTCAAATCATCTGCCACAATAATTGATGGCTCTGTGTTTTCCCAGTCAGGCTGCTCTTCACCGCTCAAATTACTCACCAGACGATTAGATATATCCTTTACATCCGCTGAACGTGCTCTCATATAATCATCATCCATATTAGCAAACATGTCAGCAAAATTATCTCCTGTTATTGACACCGCATATTCTGCATTAACATTCTCATTGCATATCATATTATGAATAGCATCCTGATAATCTTCATCTTCAAGCATTATCTGATGCACTTCAAATATCTCTGCATTGACTTTACCAACCTCCTTTAATGCTTTATCATACAGCCTGGCAAGCTGTTGAAGCGTCTTTTCTTTAGCTTTGTCCAGACGCTTTAATTCTTCATCAACATTCTCAACATGTACACGCTTAATCAGACTTTCACTTTTCTTTAGAACATTAACTGGTCCGATGGCAGTACCCTTATATACTGATTTTCCAATATATTTCTCCATATTCTACCCTCTCAGATTCTAATAATAAACATTCCCCAGATATACAAATATTTATTATATTAACTAAAATGTACTAATTTCCATGTATTAAATTGTCGTTCGCTTTATTATGTTTACATATTAACAATTTTTTAACAAAATGTCCAGCATTATTTGTCACATTTTAATAAATTATGTATTTTTATTAATACATTGCAGATTAAAAGGCAATAAAAAAGACTAACCAGCCAGTGTAATTTATAATACAACGCTGATTAGTCCATATTAGTATTTCTATCTGTCCGCATTTTTCAACTTATGATTAACAGCCATCGCAACCACACCAAGTAACACAATGAAAAGAGAGATAAACTGCGATGTAGAGAATATTCCGACCTCACCTCTGTAATCGTTTCTTAAGAACTCAATTGCAAATCTTCCAAGTCCGTAGGTTATGCAATATAAGAATCCAATATTACCTGCTGCCATATGCTTTCCGGTAGTTTCCTTACCGTCAGCCTTGCGCTTCATAACAGCAGTATAAGAAAACTTAGCTGCTATTATCATAAGAAACGCCATATTAAGAAAATCTGCCCCCGATGATATAAGCTGTGTAGGAATCAGTTTAACTCCTGATGGTGCAAGTGAACCAGCCGGGAAAACAACTCCCCAGGCTGCATCTGTCTGTCTTCCGTAACAGCAGCCTGCAAGGAAACAGCCGATTCGTCCAAAGCCCTGTGCCAGCGCTATCTCAGGCATTACCAGGTCAAAATATTCAAGGAATGATAACTTCTTAATCTTTACATATATAAGGTTGCACAGTACACCTGCAATAAGTCCGCCATATACAACGAATCCCGATGAGCCAAGCACACCTATAGGATCTTCTATAAAATCCTTAAAGCTCACTATTATATACAACAGCTTTGCTCCAAGAAATCCCGATACTCCCGCAATTATCGCAATATCAATAAGAGCCTCCTCTTTCATTCCCATTTTCTTAGCCCTGTACTCGCCAACAAGCAGTGCCAGCACAAAACCTATGCCAATCATCAGTCCATAACCATGAATTACGAACTTTCCTATATGAAATAAATCTGTCTTCATAAAATCAATCTTCCTTTCTGTCACCTGTGAACCAATCCTACATCAGTCCCAGCTTTTCCTTAGCCATCGCAAGTCTTCTGTCAAATTCCGCATAAAATGCCTTATCATCAGCACATCCGGCATATGTCGTCATATAGAACACTCTTAAGTTAAATGTATTAAGAATCTTCACATTATCCTCTGAAAGTCCCGGTAGTGCCGCCTGAAGCTGCTTCACATACTCATGCCATCTGACAATATAAGAATCATACTCCGCAAGTCCCTCGATGCCAAGCCATTTTTTCAGTTTAATCTTCGATAGATTATCCTTATTACACTCGCCCTTCTGCACAATATATTTAAAATGTGTCTCATCCTCCCAGTATCTTCCAAGTGGGAACATTCTGCATATTCCCGGTCTTATCGTATGTATATTGCACAGATTATCTTCACGAAGAAAAGCACATCTTCCGTCTGATTTCTGCATTTTTAAATTAGGCATAATAATACCATCCACAACATTTAACTCAAGCTCGTTCATCGTAAGCTGTTCAAATGTTTTCCCTAATCCGATTGTGAGCTTGTAACAGTCATATGGGTCAAGCACAATCGTACTTCCCATATTCTGACAGCATACAGTCTGACAGCCCTTACACGAGTTAGTATCAACACGCACAAGGTCATTCTCAGTATACAGCTTACCATCCGATATATCTTCTAATGAAACATTTCTTAACATTATTCAATCCTTTCAAACGTGTACAAAAGATTATAAATCTTCACGCACATATTTACTTCACATGTAACTATAGTAAAAAATATGTATCAAATCAAGAACATTTTACTCCCATTTTTCGCCATAATGTGCTAAAATACATTCTTGTATATTTATTTTAGGAAATCTTATATTGAGAAAGGATTAAGAAAAATGAAAGATAAGATTGTTACATTTGGTGAAATTATGCTTCGTCTCTCTCCTGAGAACAACGCAAGATTTACTCAGTGCAATGCATTTGAGGCTGTTTATGGAGGTGGAGAAGCCAATACTGCTGTGTCCCTTGCTAACTTTGATGTTGATGCTAATTATGTAACAAAGCTTCCAAAACATATAATCGGACAGGCTGCAATCAACTCACTCCGTCAGTACGGCGTAGGCGTAGACCATATCGTGCGTGGCGGCGACCAGATTGGTATCTACTTCCTTGAGAAGAAGACAAGCCAGCGTCCAACTAACGTTATCTATAACAGAGCAGGTTCTGCATTTGCGCTTGCTACTGCTGATGACTTTAATTGGGACGAAATATTTGACGGTGCAACATGGTTCCATTTTTCAGGAATCACACCTGCAATCTCTGATGAGATGACTAATATCTGTATCACAGCCTGCCAGAAGGCTAAGGAAAAAGGCATGACTGTAAGCTGTGACTTAAACTACAGAAGCAAGCTCTGGTCAAGCGAAAAGGCATGTGAGGCAATGTCTCGTATATGCCAGTATGTTGATGTATGTATCGCTAATGAAGAGGATGCCGCAGATGTATTTGGTATTACTTCCAAAGGTACAGATGTTACAACAGGTACAGTAAACCGTGAGGGTTACAAAGATGTTGCCAAACAGTTGGCAGACCGTTTTGGATTTGAGAAAGTTGCAATTACTCTCCGCGAGTCCATTTCTGCAAATGATAATAATTGGTCCGCTATGTTGTATGATGGAAAAGATTATTACTTCAGCAAGAAATATAAAATGCATATTGTTGACCGTGTAGGCGGTGGCGACAGTTTTGGCGGCGGTTTGATTTGTGCCTGCCTGAACGAGTATGGTCCACAGGAAACAATCGAGTTTGCTGTAGCTGCTTCTTGTTTGAAACACTCCATCGAAGGAGATTACAACATGGTTTCCATGGATGAAGTTTTGAAACTAGCTGGTGGCGATGGCTCCGGTCGTGTACAGAGATAATAATTACTTTTTGATTTTCCCATATAATAATGTATCAAGACAAAGGGAGCAGATTTGCTGCTCCCGTTTTATTCTTCACAGTGGTCAATAAAATCCTGTAACGCCTGAATCTGTTCTTTATCTAATTTTGTTTTTGTGGCAAAAGCGGTGACAAAATGTGAAATAGAGCCGCCGAAACGCTCATTTACAATTAGTTCGCTTTCTCTTGCCAAATAATCTTCTTCGGAAACAAGCACAGACACCAGGGCTTGTTTATTTTCAAAGATACCTGCCTGACAGAGGTTCCTCAAAACGGTGTAAGTGGTCGGCTTTTTCCATCCGAGTTCTTCCTTGCAGCGAGTTACCAGTTCACCGGAAGGAAGTGGTGCATTTTCCCATACAATGCGGGCAAATGCTAATTCGCTCTCCGACATAACATTTCCTTTCATATAAATGTATCCCCCCTTTAAATTTGCTGGTTTATAAACCATAAACTAAGTTGAGTTTATAATATATAAACCAACTTGTCAAGTGAGAAAAAATTGGGTATACTAAGAGGCAGGATAATAAATGGAGGAAAGCAATATGAAGTTTCGATGTGTAGATGAATTTGAACAGTTGTCATTTGATGACTCGCCGATTGTTTCTTTTCAGATGAGTACGGATGAGGTGACATTTACTTTTGGCGGTGCGACTATAAAAGCCGGAAATTCGCAGAATGGCAGATTTCAGGATATGTATTGTGGAGAAATAACGCTTACGCTTTTGCAGGCGCAAATGAAACGTCTTGTAAAAGAGGGCATGAAATATTATGATGCAGACGGAAATCTACAAAGAGAAATTCCGGATGAAGATGTGCCGGAGCCGGCGGTGGAATCGGTAGTATCCCGTTTTGAAAAAGGAACGGTGTTTACGGTTGTTCTCGGTGAAATTGATGGCAGAAAAAGTGCCGAGTTTGGCATTGATGTGCCACAGGAAGAAGACGAAGAGGAAGTTGACACATACTGGTTCTGTGTTGTGTTTGAAAAATCGGAAGCGTCTTGGGAGCGTTACTGCAGTCCGGCAGAAGGGGCAGATTCCTAGATAGTAATCCGATAAAGGCAAAATCGTTCTCTGCGGTCTTTGTAAACGGCATCGGAGGCAGCAATTTCGTCTATCCGCTCAAATGTTGTATGACGCTCCAAATAAAAAACAGTGTCATCTTCCGGATAGTAGAGAATGAGTGTGATGGTTCTTGGATATTTTTCAAACGAATCCAAGATACGGTTAATAACAGCGTGAAAAATTTCCGGAGAAAACGGATTAAAAAAGTAAAAAACATTTTCTTCTTTTGAGACAAGATAATCTTCGGCTTTACAATTTACGAAGTGTATCTTGTCTTTGTTTCCGTTATATGTTTTTTTGTTTTCCAGAGCTTTTTTATAATAAACAGGCGAATACTCTACGCCTGTAGAACTAAGAGAGTACCGCTTTTCTATATAAAAGTTCAAACGTCCCATGCCGCATCCGTAGTCAACGAATACATCCGTTTTTTCCGGTGTGTAAAAAGTGAATAACTCATCTAAAACTTCATAAGGTGTCGGTTCGTAACGATGGCAGTAATAGGTATCTTTGCCGTCAGTCTGTATTTCTTCGGTTTCTATGCATAAATCTTTATCTGTCATTGTATATCCTCATTTCTTATAATCGGTAACGCCGTTAAAACAAATTTTTCTTTTTGAGTATAGCGGATTTTTTTCGATATCACAACATTTCTTTGAAAAATGCCAAAAAAGTGACATTGTTTTTTCATTTGCCTGACAAATTCTTGCGTTATAGTGAGGTCATCAAATTTAAGGGAGGCTACATACATGAAGAAGAAAACATGGATGAAATACATTGCCGGCTGTCTTACATTGGCACTTTTTGTTACGATGGTGCCTATGCAGGCAGCGGCTAACACAGAAAAACAGGGAGGAACCGGTACCACGGGAGCAGCTAGCGGAGGTGCTGCTTCGGTTGCGACGCCGACTCCAACTGCAACAGCAAGTGCGACCCCAACTGCAACAGCCACAGTGAATCCGACATTATATGAATTGGATGCGCCGACAGTGACGGCAAGAGGTGGTTCAAACCGAGTTATGCTTTCGTGGAACAAGGTGACAGGAGCGAGTGGTTATTATATTTATTCTCGTAAATCCTCCGAATCCGTATATCAGCAGACGGCTGTTGTGAAAGGGACAGATACGGTTAGGTATTTGATTAAGTCTCTGCCACAGAACACGACATATTATTATCGTGTGGCTGCATACTGCGAGGTGTCAGGAACACAAATTGAAGGTAAGTTATCCACAGCGGTTTCTGCTAAGACGGCTGCGGTATCCGCGACATCAAAGGGGGCCAAGAAATACAGCACAAAGGCTGCGTTTACGAAATCACCGGCTTATAAGACATACAAAAAAATGAGAAGTGCCATGAATTATAACAAAAGTTTTGCAATACCGGGCATGAAGACGACAAATGTTGCCGGATTTTCCTGTACAACGATGGTACCTCAGGGATTATGTTTGGCAGGCAGTTATTTCCTCATTACGGCATATGATTACAAAAAAGAGCTGAATTCAGTGGTTTATGTTGTAAGCCGCTCATCAAAATCATATATTACAACCATTGTTTTACCAAGTAAAGCAAAAGTGGGTGGAATTGCCTATGATGGAACGAATGTATGGATTTCTAAAGGAAAGGCGGTTGCCAGTTTTCCATATTCTGTTGTGACAAATGCAGTAAATGCGGGAACTTCTTATACAGAATTGGCGGCATATAAAAGTGTTTTGACACTGGATTCAACAGCGTCCTTTATGGGATATTACAACAATGTATTATGGATTGGAACATTCCGTCAGGCAACATCGACGATGAAGGGCTACCAGATTAATAATAAGGCAACACTGCCTTCTCTTTCACCGGCTTATACCATGGATGTACCAAGCAAAACTCAGGGAATCACGTTTGATTCGGCAGGTACGATGATTTTGACGAGAAGTTACCGCACGAAAAAGGCAAAAAGTGGTTATATTTCACAGCTTCGTACCTATAAACCGTCCTTTACTTCGCCAAAAAGTAATGGAAAGGTTCTTAAAAATACGGCGATGAAGGTGACGACGATGCCGCCGATGGTTAAAGGTGCAGCAGTGTATGGAACATACACATATGCCCTATTTTCATCCAGTTATTACAAGAGCTGTAAATATCCGGTTGACCGAGTAATTGCCATGAAAGAAAGTAAACTGGTCGAGTAAATGTGTTCTCATTAAAAAATTAAGAAAGGAACAATCTGTGACAGCAAAGCGAGCACAAGAGCAAGAATCAGCAACGGGAGGGCTTTGCGTGCGGTGCTGATTTGAATGTTTCGCTTTTGAAAAAAGGCATGGCGTCTTGCTAAAAAAAGTACAAAATGAATGAAAAAAGCAATAGTAAACAGACACATAGCAGATGTCTGCTCCTTTTTCAAAAAGAAGCAGATAAGAATCCACTCAAAGGCAAGAATGGCTCCTTGAAAAGGAAACGTCAGCGCATAAGGAATTCCGGCCGTTTTTGAAACAATATCTTTAGGAGCACGTTCTTTTACCTCTTTGAGGTCTTCTTTCAGCTCGGAAATGCTTTGGTAGCGCTGCTCAGGATTTTTCTCTAAGCACTTACGGATGACAGATTCGTATCGTCCTTCGTAAGTGCATTTTTTATTTACAGGTGCGCTGCCTGTGAGCATTCGGTGAAAAATCATGCCAAGCAGAGAAATAAGTTTCTTTTCGTGTTTTCTTTTTGGTGTTTTATTATTGACAAAATCAAGCAGTTTTACAGCGCCCGCTGAGGTGATAAAAATGTTACTTGGTTTGATATCAGAATGAATAATTGGCGGATCCGGGCGCAGTAATCCTGCAATACATTCGCAGAGTTTATTCATAATCCGGTAGGCTTCTTCTTCGGGAAAAACGGTGTTATTTTCCTTGTTCTGTTTTAGAAGTTCTTCCAATGTATTTCCCTCTAAGTATTTTTCTACGACTAATGTATTTCCATCAAAATATTTCACATTATAAATGTGCGGCCACTCGCTGTAATCAAGCTGATACAACCGTTTGTAAAGTGCTTCGCGGTTCTGCTGGCGGTACATTTTCAAAATGCCGTCCGGTTTGCCCGGCTCACAAAGACATTTCACATGGTAAATAATCGTGTGATCATTCTGCACGATTGGCTCACCCATAGGGACATATTGTTTGGTTACAAATTCTTCTTTTTCCGATGGCATGATAAAACCCCCTTTGAGAATATTATAGCAGAAATGTTTGATACAAGCCATTTTTATTTCATATGTGGTTTGTGTCAAGTGCTCGTTGGCACTTTTTTTGTTTTCAGTAATTCCGTAGAAAAGCTTTGCGTCTCGTGGGTGCTCTCGCTCGTTGAGTGCGTAGCGGTATGGGCACTGAAACTACCAGTGGTCTCCG
>ENA-ORNQ01003061-ORNQ01003061.1-human-gut-metagenome-genome-assembly--contig:-NODE-3061-length-10335-cov-2.755350_pt1 | contig 10335 bp, 8 predicted proteins | sample MGYA00242116_ERZ509024 | MGnify/ENA primary metagenome ERZ509024 (study PRJEB26280, sample SAMEA2338697) | human gut metagenome | biome: human gut; feature: human-associated habitat; material: faeces... | reverse complement strand
TTTTCTATAGTTATTAGATGTTCAATTTGATGTTTAAAAATATGGGCAAAAGAAAAACTTTTACTATGACAACATTTTGCTTCAAAATCAATGTGATAACCTTTATAAATACCATTATAATCAGTAGTTGATGGCGTTCTATAATATGCTTCGACAATTCTGGCTTTATTTCTAGCAGGATAATCAACTTTGACTACTTGAATTGGTGTTGGTTTTTTATAGATAGAAGCAATATTAGCATTAAGATAGTAATTGTTGCTATTGTTCAATTTGGTTTCAAAATCAGTACCTAAATTGGCCTTTTTTAGGTTTCTTTTTTGATTTTCTAATTTTGTAGGCATTTTTTTCATTTGATTTGGATATTTAATCATAAATTCACCCATAATAATTATATCAATAAAATTATTTTATCAAATAAATTCTAATTTGTCAAAAAATAAAATTAAACATAAAATGATTTCATTTTTACATTCATATTATAACTCTCACTTTATATTAATTGACAAGTAAGTCGTTTTTTGATATAATAAATCAGTAAGAAATTATGTGTAAATACACTAATATATATAATTTACATTACGAATAATAAAAATTAGAAGGAGACAAATGAATTTATGGAAATTAAATTGGGAGTTTGTATTCTTCTATGTGTTATTGCGCTTATTATAGGTGCTGTAATAGCTTGGTTTATTGCATATAATCGTGGAAAGCAAAATGTTGAAACCAAATATGAACGCCTAGGAAAAGAAGCAACAAAAATTATTGAGGATGCTGAAAAAGAAGGACAAGCTCAAAAAAGAGATTTAATTAAAGAAGCAAAAAAAGAAATTGCTGAAAATAAAATGGCGATGGAAAAAGAAATCTCTAGCAAAAAAGCAGAACTTCAAGAAGAGGCAAAGAAATTAGATCGAAGAGAAACGAATTTAGAAAATCGATCTGATAATCTTGATAAACGTGAAAGCGGTCTAATTACAAAAGAAAATAAATTAGAACAAAGAATTGCTGATGTTGAAAAACGTAATAATAGGATAGAAGAATTAATTAGCGAACAAGAACAAAAACTAATGGAAATTGCAGGTTTAAATCAAGAACAAGCAAGAGATATCGTATTTAAAAAATTAGAAGAAGAAATGTCAATGGAAATGGCAATTTATGTTAAAGATGAAACTGAAAAAGCAAAATATGAGGCTAGTCATAAATCACAAGTTATTTTAGCAAATGCCATTCACCAGTATGCAAATGAAACTGTTCAAGAAAAAACGGTATCTGTTGTTTCCTTACCAAATGATGAAATGAAGGGTCGTATTATTGGACGTGAAGGTCGTAATATTAGGGCAATTGAGGCAGTAACGGGCGTTGATTTAATTATTGATGATACACCTGATTCTGTTGTTATATCATGTTTTGATCCAATTAGAAGAGAAATTGCTAGAAGAACTTTAGAAATTTTAGTAACAGATGGTAGAATTCAGCCGCCTAGAATTGAAGAAGTTTATAGTAAATGTACGAAGGAATTAGAAAATGAAATTAGAGAAGAAGGAGAAAAAGCAGTATTTGAAACGGGTATTGGTAAAATTCATCCAGAACTAATCAAATTAATTGGTCGTTTACGTTTTAGAACAAGTTATGGTCAAAATGCGCTTGCTCATTCAAAAGAAGTTGCGTTCTTAGCCGGTAAATTAGCAGTCGAAATTGGAGAGGATGAAATTCTTGCAAGGCGAGCTGGCTTACTTCACGATATTGGTAAATCAACTGATCATGAACAAGAGGGAAGTCATGTTGATATAGGCGTTGAAATTGCAACTAAATTTAGAGAAAATCCTATTGTAATCAATGCGATTGCTTCTCATCATGGTGATGTTGAAGCGGATAATGTCATTTCTCATTTGGTTGCAGCAGCCGATACTCTTTCAGCAGCACGACCTGGTGCTCGCAGTGAATCTCTTGATAATTATATTAAACGATTACAACAATTAGAAGAATTAAGCAATGAATTTAAGGGTGTTGATAAGACATACGCTTTACAAGCAGGACGAGAAGTTCGAATTATTGTTAAACCTGAAGAAATTACAGATGCAGAAGCATATAAACTTGCTAGAGACATAAAAAATAAAATTGAAACAACGATGAATTATCCAGGTACAATAAAAGTAACAGTGATAAGAGAGACAAGAGTGCAAGAAGTAGCACGTTAGAAAGTGATATAAGAAGATGAAAATATTGCTTATTGGTGATATCTTTAGTATGGCTGGTCGCGAAATGATTGATAAGCATTTAGAAAATATCAAAAATACTAAAGGTATTAATTTCATTATTGCAAATGGTGAGAACATTGCCCATGGTAATGGTATTACGAATAATTATTATAAATTTTTATTAGAACATCATATCAATGTTGTTACTTTAGGCAATCATTCTTTTGCAAATCATGATATTTTTAATTTTATTGACGATGCTAAAAATTTAATAAGACCACTAAATTACCCTAAAGGGGTACCGGGAAAAGGTTTTGTAACAATAAATTATAATAATTTAAAAATTACGATTTTCCAAGTAATGGGAAGAACCTTTATGAATACCTCGCTTGATTGTCCATTTGAAACTACAGAAAATCTATTAGCAAAAGTAGATAGTGATATTTATATTTGTGATTTTCATGGTGAGGCAACAAGTGAAAAAATTGCTTTTGCCCATCATTTTGATGGAAGAGTAAATATAATCGTTGGTACACATACTCATGTGCAAACCAATGATGCACATATACTTCCTAAAGGTACAATGTATATGACTGATTTGGGTATGACAGGAGCTTTAGATGGTGTTATTGGAGTAGAAAAAGAAACAATTATTAAAAGATTTATAACTGGCCTTCCAGTCAGACATATTCCTATGGAAACAGGAAGAAAACAGTTTAATGGATTAATTGTGGAAATTAATGAAACAAATCATAAAGTGACAAATTTCGAGATTGTGAATATGATAAAATAATAAATGTAGGCATATAATTCATAATTGATGAATAGGATTAAATGCAGTACAATAAATTTTACTAGGGGGGACCATAAAAATGGAAGTATTAAAAGTTTCATCAAAATCAAAACCAAATTCAGTTGCAGGGGCACTAGCTAATGCCTTTCGAGAAAAACAAACAGTTGAAATTCAAGCTGTTGGAGCAGGATCTTTAAATCAAGCTATTAAAGCTATTGCAATTGCAAGAGGTTATGTCGCGCCAACTGGCAAAGATTTAATCTGTGTGCCAGCTTTTAGTGACATTGTCATTGATGGTGAGGAGCGCACGGCGATTAAATTAATTGTAGAATCTCGTAAATAAGTTGGCTTTGCCAACTTTTTACTTACTTAGGAGGGTATATGGAATTACCAACTTTATATACACAACGTTTGATTATTAGACCCTTATCAATTTTAGATGCGGATGATATGTATGAATATGCCAAAACACCATATGTTGGACCAACTGCTGGTTGTACAGATTCAAAAAGATCATGGCGATAGCGGACTGAGAGATAATATTCGGAATCATGTAGGTTACGCGGACAAATTTCCAGCCATGGGGCTTTTTGTACAGAATAAATGCCAGAACGGTGCCAAGCGCCACATGGAGGACGCAGTGAATGGCGATCCAAACCACTGTGTTCTTCAATACCGGCAGAAATTTGGCATCCTGTGTAAAAAGTTTTATAAAGTTACTGAAACCGATGAACTCAAAGGTCCGTGGTAGCAAACGATAGTCAAATAGGGACGTTGCGAAAACCATGACCAGCGGGATTGCAAAGATCAATAGGAAAATAATACAGGTGGGGGCCAAAAATAGAGCGATCCACCCGGTGTTTCGTTGTTTCATGGTCCATCTCCTTGGAGGCGGTAAGTCGGTAGAATGTGGGGGGAAGCGGGCTGCCGAACTACATTCGGCAGCCCGCTCCGCGAAGTTGTAGCAGATCAGGTCACAGGGTTGGCGGTGGCAAAGTCCGTCAGAACCTGACAGAACTGCTCGGGCGTATCAGCACCGGAAGCCAAGTTGGGCAGTTCAGCACTGAAAGTATCCTCCAAACCGGGGACCATCAGGCCGGTCAAAGTGTTGCCGCGCTTTTCGCAGACGGAAGCCTGCTCCAGGAAGTCAGCCAACAGGGGAAACGCGTCCAGTGCGGTCTGGGTGATTTCCACGGTGGCACCGGCGGGAACCATGCCCTGCGTTTCCAGAGCAGTCTGCTGGGCCTTGGGGCTGGTGAAGAACTTCACCATGGCAATACCAGCCTCTTCAAGAGCAGGATCAGACTGCTTGGTAACGAACATACCCTCAATAGGGGCATCATAGACAAATCCACCGGGATAGGTCGCAACACCAACCTTATCGGAAAAGCCCTCAGTGGTTTTGGAGGTATCAGAGAAATCGCCAATCATCCAGGGGCCATTGCAGATCATAGCCACGTTTTCGGAGAAGAAGTTATTGGCTGCATTCTCATAAGCGCCGCCGTTGGCATCCAAGGTCGTGCAGGTTTGATAAAGCTTCTGAATCTTGGCAATGGCATCCACCACGCTGGGAATGTTATAGTTGGTGGGATAAGAAGTGTTCATGAACTCAAGACCTTCATCGCCGCTGCCAGCGATCATGGCGCCGAGCAGAAGCTGTGTGCACCAAGCGCCGTCGGCGGTATCCATGGCCAGCGGCGTGATGCCAGCGGCCAGAAGACGATCGCAGTTGTCGAAGAATTCCTCCCAGGTTTCAGCGGGCTTGATACCAGCCTGATTAAACAGTTCCTTATTATAGTAATAACCGATCAACTGTCCCTCGGAAGAAGATGCGTATATTCTGCCGTCACGGCAGTCTGTGGATTCCCAAGTCTCGTTGTACATGGCCTTCCACTCCGGGTCAGCGTTAACGGCATCGGTCAGATCCACAACCAGATCAGCCTGCAGTGCCAGATCCAGCAGCTTATAGCCGCCGCCGTAAACCACAGGAGGCAACTCCCCGGAGGAAATCATGACTTTGATTTTATCGGCATAGTTGGCATCGCCAGGAACATCTTCCACCTCAATGCGGTACTTACCGGCATATTCGGCGTTGAATTCTTCTACCAACTTGGCAACAACAGGAGCTGCCGTGTTGGCACCGACCTGAAAGGTGGGATATTTGATCACGATTTCTTTGCTGGAAGCACTGTCTTCACTGTCGGAGGGTTGGGAAGATGACCCACCGCAGCCAATAAGGGCCAGCAGCATCGCAAGGGAGAGAAGGCAGGCGAACATTCTTTTCATACTTTTTCCTCCTTTTATATGAGAGGCGCGCAGTACAAGCCTCTTTGTAATTCACATTGTACCATATCGTCTGTGAAAAGTAATAAGATTCTTTTGTCCTGATTCTTAGGCAAATCTGTTCTGACAGGATAAAATGCTGTGCTGCCAGCGAAAACTACTAAAATTTATTATTAAAAACAATGAAATTTTATTTATCCTTAAAGCTCGATCAATTTGCAGCGACTTGCCTCACCAGCAGATATCTGCTATATTGTTTTAGACAAAACGAGAAACGCGGGAACATCGGAGAGGTGAATGAGACATGAAACGGCAGAAATCCTTGTTGCTGCGGTTACTGACCATTGTAACGATTACGATTTTAGCACCGTCTATTCTGACATTCTTGGTGTTTTTCCGCACAGTTCCGGAGCGAATGGAAACACAGGCACAGGCAAATGTAGGCTTTTACATCGATCAGACCAATGCCTCCGTGAAAAATTCTATGGAATTGGCTCGAGAGGTGGCCTTCAGCGCGCTGGGAGACCCTATGCTGCAAAAAAACATGCAGAGAACAGAATTTTATCTGAGCAGTATGGGACGTGGCGCCTTGGAACAGATGGTAGGCAGCGTAACAGCCTATCAATCCGCCTGGAGCCGTAATGTGCTGAGCAGTATTTATCTTTTTCGGGACGACGGTCAGTACACCTTCTATTCCGCCAAGGGAGCCTATGCGCAGGAACAACGCCGCATGGAGAACATCTGTAACCAGAGTCGGGAACTGTCCTCGGCCAAAACGCTGTTTCAGATTCCCGGTGCGCCGGAGAATATGGTGTATTTTCTGCTGGATTATAAAAACATTGACACCATGGCGCACTTAGGCAAGCTGGTGATGGAACTGGATGTGAGTTCTATGGTCAATGCGGATGGGTTGATGGAACTGTATCCCGGCACCTGCCTGATTCTCAGCAACACAGACGGCGAACCGCTTTACACTCTGGGAGATGAACCGGAAACTGCGGACAGAGTGATCGCAGATTCGAATATGGAGAGCTTTTCACGATTGGGTACAGGCCACAGCCGAGACCGCTACTACCATGTCAGCAGACAGATCCAAGGCTGCCAGATGCAAATGGATGTGTTTGTTCCGGCAGCAGCAATTTACAACCAGGTATGGAGTACAAATCTGATTTTTTTTGTGTCCTGTATTCTGATCCTGCTACTGACGACAGCCGCTGCCTCGCTGGGGTATTATCTGGTAATGCGGCCTTTGCGGGATATGGAAACGGCGCTGCGGCGCATGGCTGCATCGGATTATACGGCAAGAATGCCCTGCAGTAACTGTCGGGAGCTTGCGGTGTTGGAGGAGGCCTTCAATGCCATGGCCGATCATTTGGACGCTGCTTTTGAGGAAACTTATCAAAAGGGCATTGCGCTGCGCGAAAGTGAATCCAGACTTTTGGCAGCTCAGATCAATCCTCATTTTGTATTCAATGTCCTGGAAACGATCCATATGCGCTGCGTGGAAGCGGGTTTAAAGGACCTTTCCCGTATGGTTACGGATCTGGCTCAGCTTTTGCGGGGCAACATGGGTGCCGGCGGAGGAAGCCAGAAGATCACCTTCGCCCAAGAACTTGACTATGTCCGCTATTACATGGATCTGCAGCAGAGCCGTTTCGGAGCGGCGAATCTGCACTTTTCTGTCGATTATGAGGATGAGGATATTTTACACTGCCTCGTACCAAGGCTGACGATTCAGCCTCTTGTGGAAAATGCTGTGGTCCACGGTCTTGAGCCGCGGCGGGGGCTTGGCAGCGTCATGGTACGGTTATGGGAAGAGGACAGCAGCGTCTGCGTTCGAGTGGAGGATGACGGCGTAGGATTTGATCCGGCGGAAGTGGATCTGGAGAAAGCGCAGGAGGCCGGACGGCACAATCATATTGCTTTGCCTAATATTCTGCGGCGGTTGAATCTGCTTTACGGCGATCAGGCCTCCCTTACCATTCGGTCCCATCCGGGATCTGGAACACAGATCATGCTGGCATTGCCGATAGACAAGGAGATGTGATGATGTATTCTGTTATGCTGGTGGATAATGAGCCGATCATCCCCAAGGGACTGATGAAGCTTATTGATTGGCGCAGCTGTGACTGCCAAATATCGGCAGTAGCCAGAGATGGTATAGATGCAGTCCGTCAGATCCGGGAACAAGCGCCTGACATATTGATTACGGACATCCGCATGCCGGAAATGGACGGCTTGCAGCTGTGCGCCTGGGTGCGTGAGCACTGCCCGCGAACGCAGATCATTCTGCTGACAGGCTTTCCGGATTTTGAATATGCCCAGCAGGCCATTCAGTATCAGGTGGCGGCCTTCGTGCTCAAACCCACAACGGAGGATGCGCTGACGGAAGCATTGAACAAAGCCTGCCGTCTGCTGGAAAAAGACGGCAGTGCTGCGGCGGAGCAGCGAAACCTGCTGTTGGAACAGCAGCTACTTTTGGGAGAAATGATTTTTCATAATCGTCACTCTCTGCTGTACACGCTGACACGGCTTAATGCGCTTCATATTCAGCTGGACAATTACTATGTCCTCAGTATGCACGTGCTTTCCCGTGAAGAAACTGGCGATGTATGTGCCATGCTGCAAGAAGCCCAGCGGATCCTATGTGCCTGTGCCGGGGAAAGAAAACTTTATCTGATTTCCCGCAGTGATAACTGCTGCTATGCTGTTTTGCAAATGGAGACCGGGCAAGACCCTCAGTCTATCTGTGTGCAGGCGGTGGAAGAGGTGGACCGGAACACGGACTTCGTGCTGACGATTGGCATCAGCCGTCACCATCAGAATTCACTGCATCTCTCCGTGGCGGCAAGCGAGGCAGATGATGCCCAGCAATTCACCCTCTACAGCAGCCAGCCCTCTGTTATGCGGAGCGAGGATCTGCCGAAGTTCTCCGAAAATACGGCGAAGGATCTGCTGGAAAGACTCCGGCTGGTAGAAAGTGCTTTGGAAAACCGTAGCCGGGATGCGGCGGCCAAAAATCTCGAGGAACTCTTTACCTGTATGCATCAGGCAAAAATTCCCTTTTCCGGGATGCAGCAGATTGGCAGGCTGCTGCACAGCTTCTGCACAAGTCTGCTTTTGAGCCACAACCTTTCCGATGGCAGCTTACCGGAGGACTACGCAGCCCTGCACTGCGAAACGCCGGCTGAACTGGAGACTGAATTGCGGACAGTAGTACGGGAGACGCTGCTGCGTGTCGGCAGAACGCCGGATAATATCGACAGCATCATCTATGAGGTCAAGCAATACATTGATGAGAATTACAGCATGAACCTTTCTCTGGATCTGCTGGCGGCGCAGGTACATCTGAGTCCCAGCTATTTCAGCAAACTCTTTAAACGCGAGATGGGGGAAAACTTCAGCACTTATATTCTCAATACCCGTATAGAGCAGGCAAAACTGCTGCTGCGGACCACGGATAAAAAGGCTTATGAAATTGCAGAGGCTGTGGGAATCTACGATCCGGTGTATTTTTCCAAAATCTTCAAAAAAGTTACCGGCGTCAAGCCAAAAGAGTACCGCAGCCAGACGAATGGGCACATTTAAATCGAAAAAACGTGAGACAGTAATGCTGTCTCACGTTTTTATTCATTCCTGGGGGATCAAACGGATGCGCTGCAGATACTCCAGATTGCGCTTCGCCATGGCAAAGGCCTCGTCCGTGGTGGCGTGGGGACAATCTTGCTCGATAATGCCCACACCGCTGAAATTCAGCCGATCCAGAAGGTCTCGGTAGGCTTCATAGTCGATGACGCCATCCTCCAGATCGCACATCATCTCATCCTGTCGAGGATCGTCCGGGGCAAGATCGCCTTCCAGTTCCAGCCGGCGAATAGCGGGGGATACATTCTTGAAATGCAGATAGGGAATCCTGTCGATGTGTTTTTCCAGAAAATCCAGAGCAGTGCGGTCGCCTCGCTGCCAACCGCCGTTGGCAGCGGCGAAGTGGCCGTTATCATAGCAGATGGAGAGACCCAGATCGATCAGTTCCTCCAATTCCTCCGGCGTTTCAATCAGGGATCTGCGCTCCGGGTGCATCAATACTTCCACGCCATAGGTCTCCCGGCAGTAACGGCCCATCTCTGCAAAAATGCCGAACGTACGTTTTTTGGCTTCTGTCAGTTTATCCTTTTCGCCGGGAGCAAAGGCTGTGCCGTCCATAGACATCATATAATGCACATCGAATGCCAGCAGACGTTTGCACAGATCATCCACGTCCTTGCGTACATCAGCAAAGGATGACGCCTTGAGAAATTCATAGCAGGCGGTGCCACCGCAGATAGAAAGCCCCCGGCTGTCAAGTTCATCACGCAGTTGTTCCACATCTGTGGGGAGATATCCCACAGGTCCCAATTCGAGCGTTTTATATCCGGCCTGAGCAGCCTGATCCAAAAAGACGTTGTAGGGTGTGCGGGAAGGGGTGCCGTCCGGCCACCATACCCCCCATGAACAAGGGGCAGTGCCGATCGTGACTTGAATACTCATAGTTTATTCGACCTTTCTGTTCGATCATAGCGCCTGCGCGGCATTTGCCAGCAGGTCATCCAAAGCTGCGGGGGAAATAAACCGCTCTGCTGCCAGGGCGGTAGCCCCGATCACGGGGGAATAGAGGGGCGGTTCTATGGTGAAGCCGTTTTGTTCCATCTCTTTGCGGAAAGGCTGCAAAATGATCTCTCCCGCGTGGAAGAGCCCGCCGGAATAGGAGACGCGGACAGGAACTTCAACAGGGAAGTCCAGTTTGCAGCGAATGGCTACGGCGGTTTCAGCCAGTTCTGCGGCGGCGCGGCGATAGATATCCAGCGCGGAGGTGTCTCCCCTGCGGGCGGCCCGCAGGGCTACCGGCTGAAGCTGGGCCAGAAGTGCGGAATTATTTCGAACCTCCGTTTGAAGATACCCGGAAACATACAAATCTTTGGTGATCCCCAGAGCACTGCGTACCTCCTCATATATAGCGGAGCGTGGGCGGCGGCCGTCTGACTGCTTGACGAATTCCGTGATTAACTGCCGTGCAACCCAGCTGCA
>ENA-ORNQ01003056-ORNQ01003056.1-human-gut-metagenome-genome-assembly--contig:-NODE-3056-length-10362-cov-2.348792_pt1 | contig 10362 bp, 4 predicted proteins | sample MGYA00242116_ERZ509024 | MGnify/ENA primary metagenome ERZ509024 (study PRJEB26280, sample SAMEA2338697) | human gut metagenome | biome: human gut; feature: human-associated habitat; material: faeces... | reverse complement strand
GACCGGTTTCGAGGGCGACGGCGCGTTCGATGACGATCATGGTGTGTTCGAACACGTCCTTATGGCGATGGTGCTCGTCGATTTCCAGCTGCAGCGCGGGAATTTCCGGCAGCACGATGTCGGCAAGACCAGAATCGACCAACGCTTCGATGCCGGCGCGCGGGCGATCGGACAGCAGCAGCTTGACCAGTTCGTCGCGCACACGTTCGGCGGAGACGATTTCGATGCGATCGACCATGTCGGACAGCGCTTCGGCGGTTTCCGGCTCGATGCGGAAGCCGAGCTGCGCCACGAAACGCACGGCGCGCATCATGCGCAACGGATCGTCGTCGAACGACTGCCGCGGATCGACGGGGGTACGCAGCACGCCTTTGGCCAAATCGTTCGCACCGCCGAACGGATCGACGAATTCGAGTTCCGGAACACGCAGCGCCATCGCGTTGACGGTGAAATCGCGGCGGGAAAGATCGCCTTCCAGCGTGTCGCCGTAATTGACTTCCGGCTTGCGCGAGTCGGGGTCGTACGTGTCGGAACGGTAGGTGGTCACCTCCACTTTCACCTCGGTGCCGTCCTCACGCCTGCGCATCGCGCCGAGCGTGCCGAATTTGCGGCCCATATCCCAGAAGCCATCATGCCCAAAACGGCGCAGAATATGCTCAAACTGCTCGGGACGCGCCGATGTGCAGAAATCCAAATCATGCGATTTGCGATGCAGCAGCAGGTCGCGGACAGGACCCCCGACCAGTGCCAGTTCGTAGCCTTCCGCAGCAAACATACGTCCTAATTCAATGGCCTCTGGCCACACTTCGAAGTTCACGCCATACCTTTCAACACCACAAGTTTTCCGTTTACCAGCATACCGTTACCCCACCTGCACACAGAATTGAGTATGGTTGGAATCATGATTACGCCCGCAGACCTTGCACGCATGCTTGCCCATGCTGCGGACGACCATGCCCAAAATCCGCTGGAACCGGACGAACTGCTGTACACATCGCAGTCGGTTTCGCTGCAGCAGCTGCAACAACTACAGCAATTGCAGCAGCGCACGATCATCACGCCGAGCGCGCCTACGCCGGCGATGATGCCGCGCCGGCGCACCGCGGATGGTCCGACCACGTTCGCATCGCTTGACGCGCAGGAGCTGCCGGTGGTGCGCGAGTATTCGGCGGGCGGGCTGGTGTTCGACGACAAGGGTCGCGTGGCGATCATCGCACGTCATTCACGCAGCGGGCATTTGGAATGGTGCCTGCCGAAGGGACATATCGAAAAAGGCGAAACGCCGCAGCAGACGGCCGTACGCGAAGTGCATGAGGAAACCGGCATTCTGGGCGAGGTGGTCGATTCCATCGCCACCATCGACTATTGGTTCACCGGTACCAGCCAACGCGTGCACAAGCTGGTGCACCACTTCGCGTTGCGGCAGATCGGCGGCGAGCTGACCGTCGAAGGCGATCCCGACCATGAGGCCGAAGACGCCATTTGGGTGGATTTTGCTGATTTGGACGATGTGCTGAGCTATCCGAACGAACGGAAGATAGCATGGTTGTACGCAAGGAAACTCAACAGACAGGCGTAATAGTGAATCAATCCGCACAACGGCACGTTTCGCGTGGCCTTCGCGCGTTATCATCCATCCTCGCCATGGTATTGACCATGGCGTTGATGTTGTTATACGCACCCACGCCATCGGCAAGGGCCATGGAATCGACCACATCGGCGGAGTCGACGGACGGTATGTTGTCCATCAACTCTTCCACGGCCGTATTGACGGACACCTCCGGATACCATCTGAACGCCACGGTGACCAACACGACCGGACAGGAGATTCCCGCGGGAACGCTGACGCTGGCCATGAACGCCTTCTACACGTTCGTTTCGCGCAACGACATCCAGGATTGGTCTGAAGGCAACGGGCGAATCCCCACCCCGCAATCCGTGGGACAGGCCGATGTGCCCGCGTTGCAGCCGGGAGCCAGCGCCAACGTGAGCATCGACGCGGACGCCCATCAGGAATCGCTCGCGGCCATCAACTCTTGGGGGCCGAAGCCGGTGCTGCTGAGCTATTCCGCCAACGGAACCCCCCTTGCTCAATCGCATACGTTCGTGACGCGCACCGGCGCGGGACTCCACACGCCCAGCACGCCGGCGCTGCACATCACCGTCGCCCAGCCGCTGGCCGCCAACGGGTGGACCACCGACAGCAAGCTGCTTGGACAGCTGGTCGATGAAGGGGGTATTTCCTCCTCGAAACTGGCGAAAAACGCCATGCCCAGCAAGGATGACGACGCACGGCTCAAATCGTTGCAGCAGACCTTCGCCAAGCACGACATGCTGCAGGTCGTAGGAGATCCGACCTACCTGCAGGCGATGGCGATGCCAACGCGGGTCGACGGCATCACCCAGCCCGCATTGTTCGACATAACCGCCTACAGCGCCATGAACAACGCTCCGGCCTACAGCGCAGCCGGTATCAACGACCGTCAATGGTCCGCAGCCAAAGCCCGGAAAACCTATCAATCGGCATTGGGTGACAGCAACGCGGACATCACCGCATACGCGTGGCAGGGCAACGGCAATTGGACCCTACAAGCGTTGACGAAGGCCCGCCAGCAGGGGTACGGCACCGTCATCGCCACGCATGACTTCGAAGAGGACGATGCGGCTACCGTACGTACCGGCAAGACGGTGGTCTCCACCGACGCCGGGGACGTCACCGTGCTTTCCGCGCAGAATGTGCTTTCCGGCCTGGCCCAAGGCAAGGCGACCAGTGACGATGCCAACGCCGACAGCGAGGGAACCACGGCCGGCAGATTGGCGCGATTCGTCGCGCAAAGCGCGTTCTACCAGATGGAACAGCCTTATGCGGAACGCAACCTGCTGGTCTGTCTGAACGAGGATTCCGACCCCAGTGTTGTGGACGCGCTGATGAGCGACATCGAGCAGTCGCCGTGGCTGAACCTCACTGACCTTGCCACGTTGAAGGATGCCGACATCTCCGAAGATGCGGCCAGCATGTCAACCGATCTTCCCCAAACGGACGGCCTTACCGATAGCATGCGCAGCGACGTCCAGCAGACTCTGAGCGCGCTGGCGAACTCATCGAGCAACATCAAACGTTTCAATACGTCGATCCTCGTCAAGCCGAACGGAAAAGACGAATCCGACGTCAACACCTGGAGCAGGCAGCTGACGAACGCCCACACCATCATGGCCCTGCACGCGTTGGGCGGCGAAAGCCCTTCCAGAAGCACGATGGCGGAAGGCGCGAACCAGCTCGCGGCCCTGCTGATCAACGGTGTGGCGATCACGCCGACGGAAAGCGTGAACGTGGTCAGCGAAACCGCGAAAATGCCGGTGACCATCAGCAACAGCCACCCGTACCCGGTGAAGGTGAAGGTCTCGTCGCTGACCGATTCCATGCAGATCGTCACGTCCCGATTCGACACCGTGCAGGTGCCGCCCCACGGCGAGGCACAGGTGGCGTTCACCATCCGTGTGTCCACGTCCGGCACCGCCAACGCCACCATCAGCCTGTTCGACAGGAATGGTGCAGCGTTTGGAGCCACGCAGGTCACCCACATCACCAGCGCGCTGCAGATCAGCGACAAGAGCGGTTTCGTCATCATCGGCTTCGCCGTGCTCTTGGGCGCTGTGGGACTGTGGCGTCAATTCAACCGTAAGAAGGATCCCGACGAATGAGTTCTTCCGTTGGCCGTAACTCACTGATCATGGCCTCCGGTACCGCCGCTTCGCGCGTGACCGGCCAAATCCGCACCATCCTGCTTGCCTGGGCCTTGGGCACCACCGGCTATGCCGCCAACGCCTACCAGGCCGGTTCGATGATTCCGCAGGTCATCTACACACTGGTTTCCGGCGGCATCTTCAACGCGGTGCTTGTGCCGCAGATCGTGCGCACGCTGAAATCGAAGGACGCCGAAACCAAGCTCAACAAGCTCATCACCCTTGCCATCACCTTGTTGTTGGGCGTGACGCTGCTCATGGCCGTTGCCACGCCGTTGTTGACCAAACTGTATGTCAACGGCAGCGCCGAAACCATGGCCCTCGCCACCTCCTTCACCTTGTGGTGCATGCCCCAGATCTTCTTCTACGGCCTGTATACGGTGATCGGGCAGATTCTCGCGGCGAAGGACCATTTCGTCACGTATGCGTGGAGCTCGGTCGGCGCGAACATCATCAGCTGCATCGGTTTCGGCGCGTTCATCGCGATGTTCGGCAGGGCCACGGAACGTCCGCTGGACTTCTGGACGCCGACGAAAATCGCGCTGACCGCCGGCACTTGGACGCTTGGCGTGGCGTTCCAGGCGCTGGTGCTGTTCATTCCTTTGACGAGAATCGGCCTGAAATACCGTCCGAAATTCGGCGTTCACGGCATCGGACTGCGTTCGATGGGACCGGTCGCCGCGTGGAGCCTCGGCATCGTCGGCGTCGATCAGATCGTCAACATCATCGTCACCCGCGTGGCCACCAGCGCGCCGTTCAAGGCTTCGGAACAGCTGCATATGAGCCAGTTGGACGTGGCCGGCAACGCCTCGTATCAGAATGCGTACACCATCTACATGCTGCCGTATTCGCTGATCGCCGTGTCCATCGCCACTGCGATCTTCCCGAAAATATCGAAAGCCATCGCGGACCGCAATATCGACGAGGCGCGCAAGGATCTGAGCTCGGCCCTGCGTAATCTCAATCTCATCATGTGCTTCTTCGCAGCGGCGTTCATCGTGCTTCCGTTGCCGATCATCCTCGCACTGCTGCCGTCCATCAGCGTGCGTGAGGCGCTGCTCATCAGCACGCCGCTCGCCGCTTTGGGCATCGGCCTGCCGCTTTCCAGCTCGTATCTGGTCATCCAACGCACGTTCTACGCGTTCGAAGACGGCAAGCATCCGTTTATTTTCATGGCGATCACCATGACCATCCAGGGTGGCGTCATCATCGCGTCGACGTTCATTCTGCCGCCCACGCAGTGGATCACCGTCATCGGATTGGCGATTTCGGTGAGCTTCATCCTGCCGTATCCGCTGCTTACGCACATGCTCCGCTCCCGTTTCGACGGCGATGTGGACGACAAGCGCATCATCACCGCCTATGCGAAGGCGCTGGTGGCCACGATAGCCGCCTGCGTGATTGGCCTGCTGTGCCGCAACGGCGTCTACCGGCTGGTCGGAGCGCATATCGGCCCCGACGACGGCGCTATGAACTGGGGTCAGGCGGTTCTGTCCGCGATACTGCTCACCATCGTCATCGCCATCGTCTATCTGGCGTGCCTGTGGGCGCTGCGTGCCGAGGAGCTCACTTCGGTCGTGGGCATGCTCGCCGCCCGCATACCAGGGCTTGGCAACAAGCCTAAGTCTGGCGGAACGGCCAGCCCCAACGGTAAACTTGAGCAAAGTACCGCCGAAAACGGCGACCAAGAATAACAGCGTAGGTAGAACAATCGTTACAGAGTTGAAGGAAACCATGAAACCTCAACTGGGAGATACCATCAGCAACCGCTATGTGCTGGTTTCGCCATTGCGCGAGGAAACCGGCTTGCAGGTTTGGAAGGCAAGCGATCACGTGCTTGCCCGGGATTGCCAGCTTTTTATCGTCAACAACCGCAAGGCTTTGCAGGACGTCAATGCGACGGCCTCCATGCTGGCGATTTCCCACGACGCCCATTTCACGCAGGTGCTGCAGCTTCAGCACGTGGGCGAGGTGGCGTTGGTGATCACGCAGCTCGATGCCGGCATGTCGTTGAGCGAGTATCTCACGCAGTCCAGCAAGCCGTTGAGCTTCACCGCGATCCGTTCCATTCTTGGTGAGGTCGTCGAAGCCCTGCACGTGTTGCAGAAAGACAATCTCACGCATTTCTCGATCAGCACGGACACCGTGCGATTGACCCGCAACGGCATTGAAATCGCCGACGCGCCGGTAAGCATCATGCTGGCCGATACTTCGCGCGTGCAATCCGTGGAAAACCAGGAGCAGCTTGCGATTCGCCAGGTCGCTTCCCTGCTGTATTCCCTGCTGACGCGCACGCCGTCGACGCTGTCCACGAACTACCATCTTGACGCGATTTCACCGAACGTGCCGATGGAGTTCCGCGTGATTTGCAAGCGTGGTCTGGATCTCAAGGAGAAGGACGGTTTCCCGACCGTTCCGATGGCCACCATCGCCGAATTGGAGGCGTTGCTGGGCGACTACGAGCCGCTGGCGAAGCTTAACGGCCCCGATATTGCGTTACCGTCCGCGGATTCGGAATGCTCGATTGTGAACGTGCCCCTGCTGCAGATTCTCGAGCAGGATGCCATCGCCTTGCCCGATACGCTGGCTGAAACCGGAAGCATTCCGGAAATGACGTTCGAAGCGCCTGAACCACACACTGATTTCTCCGACAGCAAGGAAGCCTTGGCCAAGGGTATGGCCGCGACCGGCGGTGCCGTGAAATCGCTGTGGAACAACAGCCGCGAACTACTCAGCGAAGAGGACCTCGACGGATCCTCCGAAGATGTGGATTCGCCGTTCTCCTTCCCCATCCGTGTTTTCACGCCGTCGCCGCAGGGCGATTATCATACGGACGATTCGCAATTGGAGAAGACCGGTCGTATTCCGGTGATCGGACCTGACGGACGGGTCATCGAGCCGGGCGAGGAATCCGCACGCGCGTTGAAGGCGGAGCAGGAAGCGATCGACGCGGCATATCAGAACGAAAACGGAGCCCCCGTTGCGGTGCCGCCGAGCTTTGCCCCTAAAGCCTCTTCCTCCAGTCCGGCCGAGGTCGCCAATGCCAAATTGTTCGGCAAGCTCACCACCAAGGTCGTGGCCATTGTGGTCGCGTTCATTGTGGTGGCCGTCGCATTGGGATTCGCCATTCATGGTTTGACCAAGAAGCCGGATGACGGCATCACCAATACGAATTCCAACAATCCGTGGCCGGAAATGAACCTTGACGACGTGCCTTTCGGCAATAATGGCGATTCCGGCAATGGCAGCAGCTCCGCCAGCGATGCAAACAACGATTCCAACGATGCCAACAGCTCCGACAACGGCAGCTCCGATTCCAGCAAGCCGAAGAAAACCACGAAGAAGAGCCATTCCGCCAAGAAGGACGTCGACAAGGTGGTGACTTCGGATAAGAAGGTGCGGAAGGTTCCGGAACCGAAGATGCCAGAGAACACGACTCCGTATGAGATCGACAACCGCCAGTTCCTGTCCAATCCGGACGGACAACAGGGTTACGGTTATTACCTCCACCTCAGCCAGCCCCAGAAAGCGTATCGCATGGTCATCAAGATCCGTTCTTCCGGCGGCCAGGGCTACATTCGCGTGAACGCCAAGTCCAGCCCGAACCAGGGTGAACAGGTCGCCCAGTTCGAGTTCGACGCCAGCGGCACCACCGAAATCAAGTTCAACAAGGCCGTGGAGACCCAGGACATCCTCTTGTGGGTGCCGTTCGACAGCCTTCCCGGCAACCAACTGTACATCGATTCGGTGCAGATTTTCTGACGCATCGGCAGACAAGGAGGGTGTGCGGATTGTTCCGCACACCCTCTTTTTGTTTCACGTGAAACAACGTGACGGATAGCTGACTTTTTTGAACGCTTTTTTGAACGCCATCTGCAAAACCGCCCGCAACCGTCGTGGAAACTGCATTACAGTAGCAACCATGAGTGATATGCGTGATGTGGTGATTATCGGTTCCGGCCCGGCTGGCTATACTGCCGCGATCTATCTTGGCCGCGCCGGCTTCGAGCCGCTGGTCGTCGCCGGCGCGCTGACGCCCGGCGGCCAGTTGGTCAACACCACCGAAGTGGAGAATTTCCCAGGCTTTCCCGATGGCATCATGGGTCCGGATCTGATGGACAATATGCGCAAGCAGGCGGAACGGTTCGGCACGCATATCGTTTGGGACGATGTTGTTTCGGTTGCTTCGAATGCCGATTCCGGCATCACAACCGTCACCCTTGACGGCGGCGACGTGTACGACGCACGCGCGCTGGTCATCGCAACAGGCTCAAACTATCGTAAGCTGGGCGTGCCAGGCGAGACGGAATACGCAGGCAAAGGTGTATCCTACTGCGCCACCTGCGATGGTTTCTTCTTCAAAGACAAGCCCATCGTCGTGGTGGGCGGAGGAGACAGCGCGCTCGAAGAGGCACTGTTCCTGACTCGTTTCGGCTCTTCGGTGACCGTATTGCACCGCCGCGACCAGTTCCGCGCCTCCAAGATCATGGTCGAGCGCGTGCTGAACAATCCCAAGATCACCGTGAAAATGAATACGGTGGCGACAGCCATTCGCGGGCAGAAAAACGCTGTCGGCGCGCAGACAGGCGCTGATGCGGTAACCGCTGCGGCACCCGCAGCGCAGAACACCGGAAATCTTCTCTCGTTGAAGACGACTCCGATGCTGAATGTCTCCGGATCGGCATTGAATGCTCCCTCTTCGACCGGCATTTCCCTGTCGGCAAAGGCTGAAACCGCAGATGATTCCGCCGGCTTTGTGGACATTCGCGACACCGTGACAGGCGAGACGGGCACGCTGCCCGCCGAGGGCATCTTCGTGGCGATCGGCCATGAACCGGCCACGCGTTTTGCGAAGGGTTCCGTGGATATGGATGACGACGGGTACATTCTGGTCTCCGGTGCCGGAACGCATACTTCCATGCCTGGAGTGTTCGCCGCCGGTGACTGCGTTGACCGGGTGTACCGTCAGGCCATCAGTGCCGCAGGCATGGGATGCCGCGCCGCGCTGGACGCACAATCCTACCTGGCCTCACTGCACTGATCCAACAGCACAGCTCGACCCGTCGGCGAAATCAAACCTCATCACAGACGATGATATTGCTTCACCGGCGGGTTGAGCTACACAAATAATGCTTGCACTGTCAGTAATCACAAACGAAACGACAAACTGACCGAAATAGCGCTGCGGACGCTTACCAGCGCCGGAGAATCGCATCAGAACGACAATCCGCTCAAATCTAGCGCATTGTACTGAACCGATTGCAACTCATATTGCTCAACAGAGTTTTCGGTAATGCTTTTTCAGGTGCATGCAATAGGACAGTCATACGGACGGTTCATTGCGTTAGTCCTCTGACTGCAAATGCCACGACAGTTGCTTTATACGCGTTCTGCCGGAGAGGCAATGAATACCTCTCGGCAGACCAGATCATACGGCTCATGAACGGCATGACCGTTGTTTCCCGTTGTGCGATGATGGCGGCTCACACCGTTGTGTGGCTCACACCCTCACACCCATTTTGCCGCCGCGCCCTCGACTGCCGTGGGAATCAGCATGCTGAGGATGCGTTCCATATCCTCAGGGGAGGAAAACACGATTTCGATTCGACCGTGCTTTTGCGTACCCTTGATGGACACTTTGGTGTCAAAATGATTTTCAAGGTTGTTGACAATCGGAGAACCGGCCCAAGGATTGTTCTTCGTCGGCCTTACCTTCTTGGGCACGTTGCTTTCTGCGTTCTTCAGCGCCACGATTTCCTCGGTGCTGCGAACCGAAAGCCCCTCCCCTATGATTCGAGTGGCCAGTTTGTCGATTTCACTTTCGTCATTCAAACCAAGAAGAGCTCGCGCATGCCCTGCGGACAGTACGCCTGCGGCAACTTTCTTCTGCACGGACGCAGGAAGATTCAGCAGACGCAATGTGTTCGCGATTTGCGGTCGCGATTTCGAGATCGACTTGGATAGTTCAGCCTGAGTCAGGCCGAAGTCATCAATCATCTGCTGATATGCCGCCGCCTCTTCCAGAGGATTCAGTGCGACGCGATGAAGGTTCTCCAGCAGTGCATCACGCAGCATCTCGTCATCTGATGTGGTTTTGACAATCGCCGGAATCGTCTTCAGTTGTGCAAGTTGTGATGCACGCCAGCGACGCTCGCCCATAATGAGCTCGTATTTCTGCGATGTTTCACGTGAAACATCATTCTTGCTGGACTCCCCAGCCTGACGCTTGCGAACCACGATCGGCTGCAATACGCCGACTTCCTTGATGGACGCGGCCAACTCATTCAGCTCTTCCTCATCAAAGACGCTGCGCGGCTGCTGCGCATTCGGAACGATGGAGCTGACAGGAATATCCAGCAGATAGCCACCCTCGACAGGCTTCAATTCTGGAGTTTCCTTATTATCCTTTTCCTTGCCGGATGCCTTTGTGCTCTCGGAACGCTGAGCCGGCTGCGTTTTCTTGGAATCGCTCGTCCTCTGTGCTGTTGCTCCGAAAAACATGTCACTGGGGTGTGCCATATCACTGATACCGGGCATGGCAACGCGCTTGCCGCTCTTGGGCTTCTCCACCGTTGTGGACTTGTGTACGGCAGGAATGGAATCCTTCATGGCCGGAAT
>ENA-ORNQ01003049-ORNQ01003049.1-human-gut-metagenome-genome-assembly--contig:-NODE-3049-length-10384-cov-2.945590_pt1 | contig 10384 bp, 8 predicted proteins | sample MGYA00242116_ERZ509024 | MGnify/ENA primary metagenome ERZ509024 (study PRJEB26280, sample SAMEA2338697) | human gut metagenome | biome: human gut; feature: human-associated habitat; material: faeces... | reverse complement strand
GGCTCCAGCTTGGCGACACAACAGACAGGTTTTCGGATCCGCGTAGCCATCTTCCGCAGGAGAATTTTCTTCCTGCCGAAGGCCATTTCCTGTAAAATGGTCGATCGTACTCTGCAGAATACGATGCAGCGTTTTTCGTATTTTTCTCATGATGCCGCGCCACCCTTCTTTGGATAAAGAAAGCGGTATTGCCAGCGTCTCCCTCTGCCGCAAAACCGCTTTTCACGTTGTTGTCAATTTCTTTAAGTACTGCCCAGCACGATAATCACCGTCATCGTTTTTCCACCGCGTATAATCGTCAGCACTACCTCATCGCCTACAGAAGCCAGATCCAACTGTTCCATTAAATCGTTCATATTATTAATATCTTTAAGGTTAAACTGTACAATAACGTCGTCAACCTTTAACCCAGCCTTTTCCGCTGCACCGCCGGGAGTAATTTCCGCAATATAAACGCCGGCTTCCTTGCCATCTTCGGTATATTCGTTTCCTACTACCGCATGAATTGCCGGCCGAATCACCTTGCCGTTTTCGATCAGCTGCTGCGCAATATTTTTTGCAGTATTGATCGGCACAGCAAATCCCATACCTTCCACCGAAGCCCCATACACACTGGATTCCTTCATAGTATTGATGCCGATAACTTCGCCTTTGATATTAAACAGCGGGCCCCCGCTGTTGCCGGAATTAAGCGCTGTATCCACCTGAATCATCTGATATCTGTAATTCCGGGAATCCACCGTCCGCTGAAGGCCGGAAACAAAACCGACACTCATAGAATATTCATACCCCAAAGGTGCACCGATGGCAATCGCATATTCTCCGATCAATATTTCATCGGAATTTCCCATTACCACAGTCTGCAGCTGTTCCTCAGGCTCAATTTTTAAAACGGCAACCTCTGTACGCTCATCGTGACCGATCTCCTGTGCGTCATAAACGCTGCCGTTAAAAAGCGTCACTTTTATGCTTTCAGCCTCTTCAACCACATGACTGTTCGTCAAAATATATCCCTGGGTATCCGTAATAAAACCGGAACTTTTTCCATAATGTGTGAGTTCTCCCTCATACGTAATATAAGTATCAATTACAACAACTGCATTACAGTTTTTTTGATAAAGTTCGGTAAAAACCGTAGCATTGCCGGCGTACGCCTCTTCTGTTTCGTCCTGCGGCTTCACCGTTGCCGCAGGAACATTCGTAGGAACCGGAATTTCTGCCTGAGCAGAAAAAGCCCCGCGGCTGTCCAACCACCAATAGGTTACACCGGATCCAAGCAAGGCGGCGATCAAAATAATTATAATGACCCCCGTAATACCGATTCCTCTTTTAGATTCTCTTGCATCAAAAAACTCTTCCTTCATATACTACTCCTTATCGGCAGCAGCATCCAGGGTAAACGTAAACTCCGTACCAGTTCCCAGCTTGCTTTTTACCGTAATCGTCTGACCATGCTGCTCCAGAATACTTTTTACAATAGAAAGGCCTAATCCGGTACCGCTCTTATGTCCGGTATGTGCTTTATCCACAGTATAGAAACGATCCCAGATAAATTTAACCTCTTCCTCACTGATGCCTGCGCCTTCATCTCTTACCGTAATATATACCTTATTGCCTTTTTTATAACTGCAAAGATATATTTTTTTGCCTGCCTGTGTAAATTTTACAGCATTATCAATCAGATTTTGCAAAACCTGCTCAATTTTATCGGCGTCAGCTACTGCCATCAGCCGCTCCTCAGAAACGTGAAGTTCAGGAATGATTCCTTTACTTTCTATCTTTTGCCCAAACCGCAGTATAACACGGCGGATAAGCTCGTTGATATCTACACTTTGTAATGAAAGTTTTTCCCTGCCGGACTCAATACGGCTCAAATCCAGCATACTTTTCACCAGCTTCGTAAGACGCTTGACTTCGGAACTTACGATCTCCAAATAGGTACGATATTCGCTTTGAGGAATCGTACCATCAAGCATCCCCTCCACAAAGCCATTAATGGACGTCATCGGTGAACGCAGCTCATGCGCGGCATTCGAAACAAAATCGCGTTTGGATTTATCGCTGACGGCAAGATCCTCAGCCATTTGATTAAAACCGGCTGCCAACTGGCTGATTTCGTCATGTTGGCTGAACTCGATACGCTCATCGAACTTGCCCTTTGCAATTTTGCCGGTAGCCTCCTTTAGAATTTTCACCCGCTTCACAATTCCCTGTGTCAGCAAAAAGATAATCGTAAGCCCTAATATTGATATCACAATCGCCGGTATCCATAAAGCTGAAAGGATCTCTAAAAACGTATCGGTTACAACTTTCAAATCAGAATTGATAATCAATATGGCCCAAGGCTGTTCACTGCTGTTTTGATAGCGGATAGGATACGCAATTGTGGACACATTTGCTTCCATTTTCTTATGATAATAATTGGAACGCAGATATACCCGGTTTTGTTCAAATACAGTGTGATAAATTTCTTCCTCTACCAATTCATTTTTCCCCGAAACTGTCATCTTCTTTTCGGTTATTTGATAAAAAACTCTTTTGGTGGCGGTATTCACAACTTGAATTGTCGCATCAAAATCCTTGGCAGTGGTCATTAAAACCGGCATATTCATTCCATTTTCAAGCATCTGCACCGTTAATGTACCGTCGGTAAACATCGCAGCAATCTGTTCCGCACACTCCAGCAAATCCTTTTCACGCATCTTTGTCAGATTCCTGCTGTAAGACCAGGTAAGTACTCCGCCCAGAACACCAATAAACAGAATAACAATAATCAAATAAATTGATATCAGTTTTGCCTGAAGCGAGCGAATAATCATTCGTTCATTACCTCAAATTTATAACCGATTCCCCAAACGGTTTTTATATTCCACTCATCATTCCCGGCTACTTTTTCGCGAATACGTTTAATATGCACGTCCACCGTACGGGAATCTCCAAAGTATTCAAACCCCCAAACCTGCTCCAGCAACTGTTCACGGGTAAATACTTTTTTAGGATGCGAAGCCAGATAATACAGCAGTTCAATTTCCTTCGGCGGCATTTCTACCCGTTTTCCCTTATAGGTTACCGTATAATCCGTGATATTAATAACGATATCCTTGTAAACAACATTTTCTACATTTTCTTCCTTTTGCGCGCTGCGCCTGAGCACAGCCTTCACACGCGCTACCAGCTCTTTCGGTTCAAAGGGCTTGACCATATAATCGTCGGCGCCAAGTTCGAGGCTAAGCACTTTATCAAACACTTCTCCCTTAGCCGAGAGCATAATGATTGGTGTATTATCAATCCGGCGTATTTCTGTACATACCTGCATACCATCCACAACGGGAAGCATAATATCCAATACTACCAGTTTGGGCTGCACCGCCTTAAATCTATTGATTCCTTCTTCTCCATCGGCTGCAGTGTAGACCTCGTATCCATCCTTTTCAAGATACAGCTTTACCAGTTCTGATATATGCTGATCATCATCAATAATCAGAATTTTAATTTTATTTGTCAAAGCAAATTCCTCCTTAAAAATCATTTTGGCAATATTCTATACCGATAGACATATTATAACACAAAACTCGCTTTTTAGAAAAAAATTAGATAAAAATATAAAGAAATTTTAACCTTTTAGTTCTATAACCGTCACACCGGTATCTCCTTCACCGTATGCGCCTGTTCGGAAAGAAGCAACTTTTTTATTCTTCCGCAGGTAATCCGCAATTGCCTTTCTCAATACGCCGGTTCCTTTTCCGTGGATTATAGTAACGGAACCGAGATTCCGTCCATAAGCCAAATCCAAATACCTATCCACGTTGGCAACAGCTTCATCCGCCAGCTGTCCCCGTACATCCAACGAAAGAGGAACACTTCTCTGCACTCGGCTTACTTTTATGCCGGAAGTTTCCACGTTTTTTTTACTTTTTGCAACAGTAAGTTCCGCAGCATTGACCTCCGTCTGAATGATTCCTAACTGCACTTTTACCTTGCCTCTGGCATTCGGTTTTGTAAGCAATACGCCGTCATTATTCAAAGAGGGAACATATACTTCCATTCCCGGAAGAAATTCTTGTATTGGCTGCCCTGCCGAGAAAGTGCCCGGCATATGTTCTTCTTCTGCCGTGCGGTTTAATTGTTTTCTTATTTCACGCGCCTTAAAAATTGTCGAAGGATCTGCCGCCGATGCGCTCAGCTTTTTTAGCTCTTCAATAACCGCATTGGCTTCTTCCAGCGCTTTTTCGCGTATATTCTCTGCCTCACGCTGTGCCTGAAGAAGGAGCTTTTCCCTTTTTTGCGCAAGCTCCCTATTTTCTTTCTCCAGTACCTTTCGCTCCTGCTCGGCACTTGCCCGCAATTGAGCTGCTTCCTGCCGCTGTGTTTGTGCCCGCATCCGGTATTCCTCAGCGTTAGAAAGAATTTTTTCCAGTTTACGGGAATCCTCATCTACATAGCTGCGTGCTCTATCAATCAAATATTGATCCAGCCCCAGCTTTGCCGAAATTAAAAAGGCATTGCTGTTCCCCGGAACTCCTACCATCAATCTATAGGTAGGCTGCAAAGAGTGCACATCAAATTCTACCGACGCATTTTCTGCACCGTTTTTCGATAAAGAATATGCTTTTAATTCCGCGTAATGCGACGTTACCACCGTGCGGATTCTTCTGCGCCGAAGCTCTTCTAAAATCGACATTGCCAATGCCGCGCCTTCTGTGGGATCCGTACCGGCGCCAAGCTCGTCTAACAGCACCAGAGATCCAGACGTAACCGCTTTCATGATTTGCGAAATATTTTTCATATGGGAAGAAAACGTGCTCAGATTCTGTTCGATACTCTGCTCATCACCGATGTCTGCAAAAATATTATCAAACACAGGCATTGTTGTTCCGCTTTCTGCCGGAAGATGCAGGCCGCTCTGCGCCATCAGGGCAAATAACCCGATCGTTTTTAGCGTAACGGTTTTTCCTCCGGTATTAGGGCCGGTGATCAGCAGCTGCGTAAAGTCCTTTCCCAGCCACACGGAAATTGGTACCACAGTGCGCTTATCCAGCAGCGGATGCCGGCCGCTTTTAATTTCTACAAACCCTTTTTCATTGATTTCCGGACTGGTTCCATCCATCACACGGCTGAGTTTAGCCTTGGCAAAGATCAAATCCAGCTGTGCCAAAATGCGGCTATTGCTTTCCAAAGTATCATAGACGTCATGCAAATGCGCCGAGTAGTCCTCTAAAATACGTTGAATTTCATCTCTTTCCTCCAGTTTCAGCTGCCGAATGGTATTATTGATCTCCACTACAGCCATCGGCTCAATAAAAAGTGTAGCCCCGCTGGAGGATTGATCATGTATGATTCCCGGAACTCTTGCCCTGTGGGCCGCCATAACAGGCAATACATACCGATCATTGCGCAGCGTAATAATCCCCTCCTGCAGAATTCCCTCTTTATCCAGCCCACGCATCAAATGATGAAGTTTTTCACGTACGCTTTCATTCTGACTGCGAATTTGCCGGCGAATTGCTCCAAGGCGCGCACTGGCAGTATCCGCTATTTCTTCATCGCTTAAAATATCGGCAAATATTTTTCCCTCAATATCCTTAAAAGGAACAAGCTGCCGGGCATATTGCAGAATATAACCCTCCGTCTCTTCTTCCCGAGCATCCGCAATTCCGACGCGGGCTTCCCGAACGGCTTTCAAAAACAATGCAATATCTAAAAGCTCCCGCATGGAAAGAATCGCTCCAAGTTTTATTCGGGCAAGAATTCCGCGCACTTCATGATACATATGCACCGGAGAACTTCCATGCTTCTCTATCACAGCCACAGCCTCGTCAGTCTGCCGAAGTAAAATTTTTACCGTTCCGATACTGCGTACCGGTTCCAAAGCCAACGCTGCTTCTTTCCCCGGTGCCGCAACAGCATTCTGTGCTAAAAATTCTTTTATTTTATCAAATTCTAAAATTCTCTCAGTTTTCTGATTCATGTTTCTTCCTGTCTTTTTAAATCAATGTCTGTATCCTTTATAATATAAATAGGTCTCTTTTTCGTTTCTAAATAAGTCTTTGCCAAATAATTTCCTAAAATACCAATACAAAACAATTGAATTCCTCCGATAAAAAACATAATACATGCCAAGGACGGCCAGCCGTTCACGGGATCCCCCCATACAAGCGTACGAATAATAATAAAAAGAATGATGATAAACGAAAGCAAACAGAACAACACCCCCATAACGGAGGCTAATGCCAGCGGCATCGTAGAAAAACCGATGATCCCTTCTAAGGAATAGATAAAAAGCTTCCAAAAAGACCATTTTGTCTGTCCCGCGCTTCGTTTTACATTTTCATACTCTATCCATTTGGTTTCAAAGCCTACCCAACCAAAGATTCCCTTAGAAAAGCGGTTATATTCACACATAGAGAGCACCGCATCCACAAACTTTCGGTTCATCAAACGGAAATCTCTGGCTCCGTCTACAATATCAGCCTTAGATATCCGATTGATTAACCTATAAAAGCACCGTGCAAACAAAGATCGGATTACCGGTTCCCCCTTGCGGGAAACCCTCCTGGTAGCAACGCAATCATACCCCTCTTCCGTAATATCACGATACATCTGCTCTAACAGCTGCGGCGGATCCTGCAGATCGGCATCCATAATAGAGACCAGATCTCCGTTGCTTTTTTCCATTCCCGCATACATCGCCGCTTCCTTTCCAAAATTTCGTGAAAAAGAAATATAACGGATCCTTTGATCTTTTTCTTTTAAGTCTTTCATTACTTTTAAAGTTTGATCCCTTGATCCGTCATCGACAAAAATCATCTCAAAACTGACATGATATTTTTGTTCCATGCCATTCATAACCGGCACAGCAGCCTGAAAAAAATAAGGGAGCGCTTCTTCTTCGTTATAACAGGGAACTACAATCGAAATCTGCATAGAAACCTCCTAATTACCGATGATATTCTTATTTTACATGAAAAATCATGATATTGCAATAGGTTTATATTGGGTTATTATTGCTAAATATAATATAGTAAAAAATATATCGTGCAATTTTAAAAGTTTTGTAGTATAATATATTTGTACAGGCACCGCCCGATAACAGAACGGAGGTTTTTTCAATGAGCGAATACAAACCCATTAAAATCAAAAGAAAAAAACGCCTGGATCCGGCTATGCTGCAAACAATCCTCTATCGGGTACTTCCGATTATCCTGGTAGTGATCATTTCTGTATGCGGATTCAGTATTTTCGATAAAAAAATAAGTGAGATTATCGCTAACCAAAAATACACCAGTTTAGCTGAAAGAGGAAATATTGACGATCCCTTAAGCGAAAATTACACATCTAATACTATAGACTGGCTCTCTCAATACAGCACGCTTGATCCTAACGGCTTTGATCCTTTGGCGCTTTCTCCGTTAGGCGTAGTTGATGCCTTGCGTCCTTCTGGGTCTCTATCTTCTACTGAATTTGAACGTTCTTTAGGATATACCAACAAGCAATCCAAAATCTGGTCGATTCATGACTCCGTAAACTCTGATATTGTCGCTTGGATCTATATGTACGGCTTGGGTATCAATTATCCCGTGGCTTCTGAGGCAAACAATATTAACTTTTATTTAAATCACAGCTATGATAAATCAAAATCCACTTCGGGTACGCTTTTCATTTCTTCTGCCTGTGGTATCAACCCGATCTCTAAAAACCTGATTATTCATGGTCATAACATGCGTGACGGTACCATGTTTGCAACTTTAGCCAATTATCTCAACGGCACCAAAGCCTATTATGATTCCCATAAATATATTTTCTTTGATACGCTCTATGGTACGTATCGCTATGAAATCTACAGCGTTTATAAAACTACCCCGGAGGACATCTATCTTCGTACCGGTTTTAGTAGTAATGCAGCTTTTTTAAATTGGTGTGATGAAACCAATAAAAAAGGCATATATAAGAGTGATACCACTTCTTTTTCCGCATCAGACCGCATCATAACGCTGTCGACCTGCGACGCTACAAGCAAATACCGCATCATTGTTCATGCCAAAATGGTATATCCCGTCCCTACTGATGATATTGACTCGAACTTTACTTCGGAGGAAAACCCTAATACGGAGCCAAATACAACGCCGTCTCCTTCGCCAGAAACCCCGGTACAGCCGGATCCAACACCGGAATCTCCGTATGATTTCGCCGTAGGCTCCTCTTATTGCATCAAACTTACCGATACAAAGAGTACTCTCCGCCTGCGAAACGGTCCCAATGTTTCTTACGGTGTAGTCGGAAGCCTCGCCCACGGTACACAGGTGACCATTCTTGCGGACAGCGGTGAATGGGTAAAGGTAAAAACCATCGGCGGCATGGAAGGGTATTTAATGAAAACATATCTTGTGCCTGAGGACGTGTTTTCCTATACGATTCCCTCAGCTACAGTAGGAGCGCCGAATGCCAACCTTATAACGCCGGCACCCGCTGCTTGATTATGGAGGCTTAACTATGAGTGAAAACAACCAATCCCGTCGTTCTGCCGGTCAATACATTATGATCGGAGAAAATCGCATCCGCTATTTTGAAGAAGGCCAGGGAGAAACCGTGATCTTTATTCATGGTTTGGGCCAGGCGATGTATACGTTTAGAAAGAATGTACATGTTTTAGCCGAGTATTGCCATGTTGTAACGATAGACTTGATCGGCCACGGCCTTTCGGATAAGCCAGAATGTGATTATTCTATCTCCGACTTTTCTAAACTGATTGTAGATTTTATGGATGCCATGGCTATTGAAAATGCAACGCTTTTAGGCTTCAGTACCGGTGCAATCATTGCACTGGATGTTGCTATTTCCCATCCTGCATATGTAAAACGGCTAATTTTGCTGACGCCGGGCGGTCTTACCAAACAATATCCCAGTACCCTTAAGCATCTTACTGTACCGATTCTCTCAGACCTTATTTTTACATTTTTTAATGTTTCTCTCGTAAAAAAGGTGCTGCGAGCCGCGTATTTTGACCCTACCTTTGTCACACCGGATATGATCCGACACTATTATAAGGTTTTATCCAATAAAGAAAATTTAGATGCTATGATTACCGCCTACAGTAATTGGGATGACAAAAATATTGCCTATGAACTTTCCGAGGTAAAGGCTCCTTCTTATATATTTTGGGGAGAAAATGACGACTGGCATCCGTTAGAGCTACTGGAATTATATGAGGAAGCCCTTCCTGATGTATATTCCGCCACCTTTGCTGACTGCGGCCATATGCTGCATGAGGAAAAGGCCGATGAGCTGAATAAAAAGCTAATTGAAATCGTCTCTTCTAATGATTAACCAAAAAGCAGGCTTACCGCCTGCTTTTGGTTTTTCTTTTACATCTTAACAATCATCATAACCGCTGCTAAAATCACAACACTAAAAATGATTATACGGGAAACTACATAGGGTACGATCAGCTTCTTTGCCTCCAGCCGCTTATATTTCGGTTTGGTAAGAAGCCCAAAAACAACATATCCGATCATTGCCAAAACACTAAAAATTTTTAAATACGGAATCGAAGTAAAATACGCTATAACCGTAAAAAGTACCGTCGCAGCAAGACATAGCATCGCATATTGATAATTTTTATGACTTTTTTTCTTTTCCAATGCTTTTTGGTTCTCAATATCTTCATCAGAAATCAATGCATCAATACTGATATCAAACAAATTTGCCAGCTGTTTCAAACTATCAATGCTCGGATATCCTCGGTTCGTTTCCCATTTTGAAATAGCGGTACGTGTCACCCAGATTTTCTCGGCCAGTTCTTCCTGTGTAAAATGCTTTTCCATACGCAGTTTTTTTAATTTTTCTCCAAACATATTTTTACACCTCCGCTCCTCATCATAACAATTCCCCCACGTTTTGTCACGATACTTCTGTTCACATTGTTTTTTGGGGTCAAGATTTATAAAAAAAGATACCGCAAAGCGGTACCCTTATTATAAAACAATATATCAAATAATATATTTCCTGCTCTTTTTCGGACGATTCTCCAATTCCACCCGTTTTTCTTCATATCCTGGTCTTCCCAGAAGCGCATACGTAGCATTTTTTCCTTCTTCCACACCTGGTTGATCAAAGGTATTAATACCCAACATAGCGCCGCAGTAAGCTGTTTCCAGCTCATAAAAGAACATCAGCTCGCCAATTGTAAAAGCATTAACCTCCGGCAGCATAATCGTATAATTCAAATGCCCGCTTTTCAGCAGTGCATATTCTGTGGCAATACGCTCAGCGGTAATCAATTCGTTCATCGTATGGCCGCAAAGGAAATTTACCGCCGGTATTTCTTCACAGCCTTCGGGAATCGCTATTTCAGTACGGTACTGATCCACCCCCAGCAGAGTAATCA
>ENA-ORNQ01003040-ORNQ01003040.1-human-gut-metagenome-genome-assembly--contig:-NODE-3040-length-10420-cov-3.080656_pt1 | contig 10420 bp, 10 predicted proteins | sample MGYA00242116_ERZ509024 | MGnify/ENA primary metagenome ERZ509024 (study PRJEB26280, sample SAMEA2338697) | human gut metagenome | biome: human gut; feature: human-associated habitat; material: faeces... | reverse complement strand
TTATCGGGTTGTTTTGATTTTCTGAAGTGATAATAAAATGTGCTTCGCGCCATAGACAGGGAAGCTGTTGAAAATTTCCGTAAAAAGAAGAAAAAGGATAGAACTGTTATGAAGCTAAAAACAAGAATCATTCTGGGATTCACCATGATCATTCTTATGCCTCTGCTTCTGTTTGCCGCCACTTTGTATGGATTCAGCCAGTCACAGGCGCAGAAAGCACAGGCAGTGACTGAGAGCGATGGAACAGTATATGATATTTCCATAACAGACTCAGCCGACAGTCAGGGCAGGGTACATGTAATGGCCAAGGATTTGTTTATCAGTGCGTTTGTAATCCTGATCTCCGTTGCTTTGGTAGTTGGTCTTTGGGTATATCGCAGCATTGCCGTTCCATTGGTTAAATTAAAAAAAGCGACGCAGAATATAAAAGAGGGCAACCTGGATTTCGTTCTGGATGTAGAAGGAAAAGACGAATTTTCTGAGCTCTGTCAGGATTTCGAGGAAATGCGCCGCCGTCTGAAAGAATCTACAGAAGAAAAAAGCCTTATAGAAAAAGAGAACAGAGAGCTGATCAGCAACATTTCCCATGATCTGAAAACTCCGATCACAGCAGTGAAAGGATATGTAGAGGGAATCATGGATGGAGTGGCAGATACCCCTGAGAAAATGGATCGCTATGTCCGCACCATCTACAACAAGACAAATGAGATGGATCATCTGATCAACGAGCTGACTTTTTATTCCAAAATCGATACCAACCGCATTCCTTATACTTTCAACAAACTAAATGTGGAAGATTATTTTGAAGATTGTTCAGAGGAAGTTGGTCTGGAACTTGAGACCAGGGGAATTGAGCTGGTTTATGCCAACTATGTGGAAAAAGATGTTATGGTAATTGCCGATGGGGAGCAGATCCGCCGTGTTATCCATAACATTATCAGCAACGCTATCAAATATATGGACAAGCCTAAAGGAATCATTCAAATCCGAATCAAGGATGTGGGTGATTTTATCCAGATTGAGATTGAGGACAATGGAAAAGGTATTGGTCCGAAGGATCTGCCTTATATTTTCGACCGTTTTTACCGTACAGATGTTTCACGAAATTCTTCCAAAGGCGGAAGCGGAATCGGTCTTTCCATTGTAAAGAAAATTCTGGAGGACCATGGGGGAAAAGTATGGGCCACAAGCCGTCTTGGAATCGGCACGATCATGTATTTTGTACTTAGAAAATACCAGGAGGTACCAATGAAATGAGCAGAATTCTGATCATTGAAGATGAAGAAGCAATTGCAGAGCTTGAGAAAGACTATCTGGAGCTCTCAGGATTTGAAGTTATAATCTGCAACAGAGGCGATCTGGGGCTTAATATGGCACTGAAAGAAGATTTTGACCTGATTATTCTGGATCTGATGCTGCCGGAGATAGACGGGTTTGAAATCTGCCGCCAGGTAAGAGAAGCTAAGAATACTCCGATCATTATGGTTTCCGCGAAGAAAGATGATATTGACAAGATCCGCGGTCTTGGACTTGGGGCTGACGATTACATGACCAAGCCATTTAGCCCAAGCGAGCTTGTTGCCAGAGTAAAGGCACATATGGATCGCTATAACCGTCTGATCGGCTCCACCACGCAAAAGAACGATATTATTGAGATTCGTGGAATCAAGATAGACAAGACTGCCCGCCGCGTCTGGGTAAATGGCGAGGAGAAAACTTTTACCACCAAGGAATTTGATCTGCTCACATTCCTGGCCCAGAATCCAAACAGAGTTTTTACAAAGGAAGAGCTTTTCAGGGAAATCTGGGATATGGAATCGGTAGGTGATATTGCCACAGTTACGGTTCATATCAAGAAAATCCGTGAGAAAATTGAGTATAATAATGCCAAGCCGCAGTATATCGAGACCATCTGGGGCGTGGGATACAGATTTAAAGTGTGATAATTTCTGAGAAAATTGAGAGGTAAAATGAGAAGACTATATAAAGAATTGGAGAACTACGGCAAATCCGACTTTTATCCTTTCCATATGCCTGGTCACAAGCGGAATAAGGCGTGCATAGAGGGGGATTTTCCTATTGAACGTGATATTACAGAAATAGACGGATTCGACGATCTGCATCATTCTGAGGGAATTTTACTTGAAGCGCAGAATGCTTTATCCAGAATGTACGGCACAAGGAAAAGTTTTTTTAGTGTCAACGGAAGTACGGCAGGAATTCTTACTGCCATTTCCGCATCTGTGAAAAAGGGTGGACAGATTCTGGTGGCCAGAAACTGTCATAAGGCTGTTTACCACGCAATATACCTCCGGGAACTGGTTCCCACATATATTTATCCACAATCTGACAACGATTTGGGGATAAATGGTTCAATTTCTGTATCCCGTGTGGAAAGATATCTTGAGGAAAATCCTAAAATAGAAGCAGTATTTATTACATCGCCTACTTATGATGGCGTGGTTTCAGATGTGCGCCAGATTGCGGAGGCTGCCCACAAACATGGAATTCCGCTGATCGTGGATGAAGCCCACGGTGCTCATTTCAGATTCTCTGACTATTTTCCTGTTTCAGCAACAGATCTGGGAGCAGATGTGGTGATCCAGAGCTTTCACAAAACATTGCCGGCCATGACCCAGACTGCAGTGCTTCATCTGTGCAGTGAACGTGTAAGTGAGAAGCTGATCCGCAGATTTCTTGGAATTTATGAGACCAGCAGTCCGTCTTATATACTTATGTCCAGTCTGGATGCCTGTGTAGCGAAGCTGGAAAAAGACAGCGGACGATTATTTGATGAATTTACGGAAAATCTGGAAGCCGCCCGCAGACAGCTTGGTCAGCGCAGGTATATACGTCTGTTACAGACACCGGAAGAGACTGGGGAAGAAAAGGACGAACAGGGCACAACAGAAATATTTGATTATGACCGCTCTAAGCTGATTCTGTCCACATTGCACAGCAGTTTAAATGGTCCGGAACTTGCGGGAATCCTTCGAAGAAAATATCATTTGGAAGTTGAGATGACTACAGAGAATTATGTGCTTGCGCTGGCAGCAGTTGGAGACACCAGGGAAGGATTCCGGAGACTTTGCAAAGCTATAGAAGAAATCGACAGACAGGAAGCTGAACTGGCAGAGAAGAGCAGGAATATAACAGAGAAAATAGCTGTTGGAAATTCAGATTATGTACCGGAAGTGGAAAGGCAGAAGTGTGTTAAATGTAATTCTGAAGATTGTGAAAGATGTGAAAAAAAGGATACCCGCAGCGATGGCTTGCGAAATGAAAAATATGCCTGCAAGTGTGGTCCTATGAAGCAGCTTATGTCCATTTCCAGGGCAATGGATGCCCCATCCCAGCTTTGTCTTCTGGAAGAAAGTGCAGGGAAAATTGCCGCAGAATTTGTATATCTTTATCCGCCGGGAATTCCCATTATTGTTCCAGGCGAACAGATTACTGGACTTTTTACAAGGAATGTGAGAAGATATATGGAGCGGGGGCTGAATCTTCACGGTCTTTGCGGAGAAAATAACGAAACAATAAGCGTAGTAAAGGAGCAGGCAGAGGTGTAACCCCTGCCTGATACATTATGGGAAAAATATTTTACATTATGGGAAAAAGCGCATCTGGTAAGGATCATATATATGCCAGGCTGGCAGCACATGAGGGATTGGGACTTAAGAAGCTGGTTCTTTATACTACCCGCCCAATCCGTGCAGAGGAAGAGAATGGTAAACAGTACTATTTTGTGGATGATAAAAAGCTGGAAGAATTTCGAAGCAGCGGGAATCTGATCGAGGCCAGAGCTTATCACACAGTATATGGAATCTGGAACTATTTTACAGCTGATGACGGTCAGGTGGATTTGGAAAATGCTGACTATCTGGGAATCGGTACACTTGAATCTTATGTGAAAATGAGAGAATACTATGGAAAAGAGAATGTTTGCCCTGTTTATATCGAAGTGGAGGACGGAGAGCGTCTTGCAAGAGCATTGAAAAGAGAGCGTAGTCAGGAGATACCCCGCTATGAGGAAATGTGCAGAAGATTTCTTGCAGATCAGGAGGATTTTTCCGAAGAGAAAATTGCTGCTGCCGGGATTACGAGAAAATTCCAGAATGTTGATCTGGAAGAATGTGTAGAGGAAATTACTGAATATATCAGACAGGCATAATGTGCATCGCGAAGCGCGTTACTGGTCACGGAGTGAACAGTAACACATTTTTTGTTGATAAGTGAATAAATTCACAAAAAACTATAGCATGATTTTGTCGTACATGATAGAATTAAAGGGTAAATACATTTAGAGTGTATTTGTACAAAATAAGCTATGCAGGGGTGCTGACCGCAGTCTTTGACAATAGCGAAAATGATAGGGTGAGGTGATTCCGATGTTAGGGTTTAACGACATTATAGGACATGAAGAGATAATCAGACATTTGAAGAATGCCATACAGACAGAAAAAGTGTCCCATTCGTATATTTTTACAGGTGACCCTGGTTCTGGAAAGAAATTGCTGGCAGGAACCTATGCGATGACATTGCAGTGTGAAGAGGGCGGTACGGAGCCTTGTGGACATTGTGATTCCTGCAAGAAGGCGATCGGTAAGAATCACCCGGATATCATTATGGTGACCCATGAGAAGCCAAATGTGATTACAATTGACGAAATTAGGGAACAGATTATCAATGATGTGGATATTAAGCCATACTGCAGCCCATACAAGATTTATATTGTGGCAAATGCAGAGCTGATGAATCCCCAGGCGCAGAATGCTCTTCTGAAGACCATTGAAGAGCCGCCGGAATATGCAGTTATCATGCTTCTCACAAGCAATATTGATGCTTTGCTGCCGACCATTCGTTCCAGATGTGTACGTCTGGATCTGAAGGTTGTAGATGACGGTTTGGTAAAGAAGTACCTGATGGAGCATCTCCATATACCGGATTATCAGGCTGAGATCGATGCTTCCTATGCTCATGGCAGTATTGGCAGAGCGAAACAGGTAGCTACTTCCCAGGAGTTTGCAGATATGACCCAGAATGCACTCCGCATCCTGAAGAATGCAGACGGAATGGAAGTATATGAGCTTACAGAAGCAATCAAGGAGCTTTCCAATGACAAGCAGAACATCAGTGACTATCTGGATCTTTTCCAGTTCTGGTTCCGTGATGTACTGATGTTTAAGGCTACACGGGAAGTTGATAATCTTGTATTTAAGCAGGAAATAAATTATATAAGGGAACAGGCAAGCCAGCGTTCCTATGAGAACCTGGAGAAGATTCTGGATGCACTGGAGAAAACAAAAGTACGTCTTCGTGCCAATGTAAATACAGAACTTGCTCTTGAGCTTCTGTTCCTTACAATCAGGGAGAAATAGAATGGCAAAAGTAGTAGGCGTAAGATTTCGGAATGTAGGTAAGATCTATTACTTCAATCCGAAGAACTATAAAGTGAAACCGGGCGATCATGTAATTGTGGAGACTGCCCGCGGTGTTGAGTATGGAAAGGTGGTGCTTGCACCTAAGGATGTGGTGGATGACCAGGTGGTACATCCTTTGAAGGAAGTGCTTCGTGTGGCTACCAAAGACGATGATGAAAGAGAGAAGTATAACAGGAAGCGTGAGAGGGACGCTTTCAAGATCTGCCAGAAGAAGATTCGCGAGCATGGACTTGAGATGAAGCTGATTGACGCAGAGTATACTTTTGATAACAATAAAGTGTTGTTTTACTTTACAGCAGACGGCAGAATTGATTTTCGACAGCTGGTAAAGGATCTTGCATCTATTTTTAAGACAAGAATTGAACTTCGCCAGATTGGTGTAAGAGATGAAACAAAAATTCTTGGAGGAATCGGTATCTGCGGCAGATGTCTCTGCTGTCATACTTATCTTTCCGAGTTTGCACCTGTATCCATCCGAATGGCCAAGGAACAGAATCTCTCTCTGAACCAGACGAAGATTTCAGGTGTATGCGGAAGACTGATGTGCTGTCTGAAGAATGAGCAGGAGACCTATGAGGAGCTGAATCGCAGACTTCCGGGAATCGGAGATACGGTAACTACTCCAGACGGAATCCAGGGCAATGTACAGAGTGTAAATGTACTCCGCCAGCTTGTAAAGGTAGTAGTAGAAATTGGTGATGAGAAAGAAATTCAGGAATTCCCTGTAGGCGAACTGAAATTCCGTTCCAGAAAAAAGAAAGTAAAAGTCTCTGAACAGGAATTAAAGGAACTGAAGGATCTTGAAGATAAAAAGGGAGATTCCAAATTAGATGATTAATGATCTTGTGAAGGAGAATGAGCGGGTGGATGATCTGCAGAATGGCTATTATATCATTCAGGATCCCCGGAAATTCTGCTTCGGTATGGACGCTGTTCTTTTATCTGGGTTTGCCAGAGTGAAGAAGGGAGAGAAGGTTCTCGATATGGGAACGGGAACTGGTATTATTCCGGTACTCCTTGCTTCCAAGACTGTGGGAGAGCATTTCACAGGTCTGGAAATCCAGGAAGAGTGTGCCGAAATGGCAGCAAGAAGTGTGAAATACAATAACCTGGAGGACAGGGTCAGTATCAGACAAGGTGATATTAAGGAGGCTGTCAGTATTTTCGGGGCAGCTTCTTTTCATGTTGTCACCTGCAATCCGCCCTATATGATCGGGCAGCATGGACTGACCAATCCGCATATGCCAAAGGCAATCGCCCGACATGAGATCCTTTGTACTCTTGAGGATGTGGTAAGCCAGGCTTCGAAGCTTCTTGGAGACAGAGGACGTTTTTACATGGTACACAGACCGTTCAGACTGACAGAAATTATGCAGGTTTTGACGAAATATAAGCTGGAGCCTAAGCGTATGCAGCTTGTTTATCCATACATTGACAGGGAGCCTAATATGGTGCTCATAGAAGCCCTGAAAGGCGGCAATTCCCGGATTACTGTGGAAAGACCGCTGATCGTGTATGAGAAGCCGGGAGCCTATACAAAGGACATTCTGGAAATGTACGATATGATTTAAAAAGATCGCAAATAAAAAATGAAAAACAGATGATTGCAGAAGGGAGAAAAATATGAGTGGTAAATTATATCTATGTGCCACGCCAATCGGAAATCTGGAGGATATTACGCTTCGCGTGCTCCGTGTTCTGAAGGAAGTGGATCTGATCGCTGCGGAAGACACCCGCAACAGTATCAAGCTTCTCAATCATTTTGACATAAAAACTCCAATGACCAGTTACCATGAGTACAACAAAGTGGAGAAAGCCTACACCCTCATTGAGAAAATGCAGGAGGGTCTGAATGTGGCTCTGATCACAGATGCGGGAACACCTGGAATTTCTGACCCAGGGGAAGTATTGGCTGCTATGTGTTACGACTTCGCTTCCAGGCCCGGCAGCATGCATCACGGCTCTTACCCTGTCCGGACTTTCCACCCGCAGATTTGCATTCGAGGCCTTTTTACCTCCGGATAAAAAAGAGAGGAAAGCCATTCTGGAAGAGTTGAAAAACGAAACCCGCACCATCATCCTTTATGAGGCACCCCATCACTTGGTTGGTACCCTGCAGGAATTGTACCAGGCTCTTGGAAACCGCAGAATGACTCTTTGCCGTGAGCTTACCAAGAAGTATGAAACGGCATCTCGGACAACAATCGAAGATCTGATTGCTTTTTACAAAGATCAGAAGCCCCTTGGAGAGTGTGTCCTGGTGATCGAGGGCAGAAGCCGAAAGGAAATGGAACAGGAGTCACAGGAATCCTGGAGAGACATCTCCATTGAGGAACATATGGCGATTTATGAGAATCAGGGGATCGCACGCAAAGAGGCAATGAAGATGGTTGCAAAGGATCGAGGTGTGACAAAAAGAGATATTTACCAGGCGCTTTTGCTGCAAAAATAGAGAAGAAACTGTTCTGGCAGGTGTTATTCCTGACAAGCAGACATATAGGGGGAGATAAGGCGTATTTTTGACGGATATCCGTTGAAAATACGCCGTTTTTTTTACATCTTGAAATGGCTTTTAACTGGCAAAAACGGGGATTTTGTGCTATAATAAATCTGTATTTTTATGCGCAAAAACAGGAATGAGATCTGGCAGCAGAAATGAGCCGTAAATTCCTGTAACTTTTTAATAGATCATAACAGGAGGAATATCATGGGCGAAACAAATACAGAATACGGAGCGGACCAAATCCAGATTCTGGAGGGTCTGGAAGCCGTACGTAAGAGACCTGGTATGTACATTGGAAGTACATCCAGCCGTGGTCTCCATCATCTTGTATACGAAATCGTGGACAATGCCGTAGATGAGGCACTGGCTGGTTACTGTACAGAAATAAATGTAGCGATCAATCCTGATAACTCCATCACAGTTGTAGACAATGGACGAGGCATTCCGGTAGGAATCAATCATAAAGCCGGCATTCCAGCTGTAGAGGTGGTATTTACCATTCTTCATGCCGGCGGTAAGTTTGGCGGTGGAGGATACAAGGTATCAGGAGGTCTTCACGGAGTAGGTGCATCCGTTGTTAATGCACTTTCTGAATGGCTTGAAGTATCAATCTGCAGAGATGGAAAGAGATATGAGCAGCGTTACGAGCGTGGTAAGACAATGTATCCGCTTAAGGAAGTTGGAGAATGTGGTGATTCTACCGGAACTACTGTTACTTTCCTCCCGGACAAGCAGATATTCGAGGAGACTGTATACGATTACGATATCCTGAAACAGCGTCTTCGTGAAATGGCTTTTCTTACCAAAGGTCTGAAGATCATTCTTACTGACAAGCGGGAAGGTATGGAAAGGGAGAAAACTTTCCACTATGAAGGTGGTATCCGTGAATTTGTAACTTATCTGAACAGAAGTAAAGAAGCTCTTTATCCGGAGATCATTTACTGTGAGGGTGAGAAGGACGGTGTGGCGGTTGAAGTTGCCATGCAGCACAATGATTCTTATACAGAGAATACTTACGGATTTGTAAACAATATTAATACTCCTGAAGGCGGTACCCATATTACCGGTTTCAGAAATGCCATTACAAACACATTTAACGATTACGCCAGAAAGAATAAGCTTCTCAAGGACAGCGAGCCAAACCTTTCCGGTGATGATATCCGAGAAGGCCTGACAGCCATTGTCAGCGTTAAAATTGGCAATCCGCAGTTTGAAGGCCAGACGAAGCAGAAACTTGGCAACAGTGAGGCCAGAGGAGCTGTAGACAGTGTTGTAAGCAAACAGCTGGAGATTTTTCTGGAACAGAATCCTGCTGTAGCCAAGGCAACCGTAGAGAAGTCTGTACTTGCCCAGAGAGCCAGAGAGGCAGCGCGTAAGGCCCGAGATCTTACCAGAAGGAAGTCTGCCCTTGACAGTATGTCCCTTCCAGGCAAGCTTGCCGATTGCTCGGACAAGAATCCGGAGAATTGCGAAATCTATATCGTAGAGGGTGATTCCGCGGGTGGTTCTGCGAAGACAGCACGTAACCGTGCTACACAGGCTATCCTTCCTCTTCGTGGAAAAATTCTGAACGTAGAGAAAGCCCGTCTGGACAAGATTTATGCAAACAAAGAGATCAAGGCTATGATCACAGCCTTTGGTACCGGTATTCATGATGATTTCGATATTTCCAAACTGAGATATCACAAGATCATCATTATGACTGATGCCGATGTTGACGGTGCCCACATTGCCACACTGCTTCTTACATTCCTGTACAGATTTATGCCGGAACTGATCAAGCAGGGCTATGTATATCTGGCACAGCCGCCGCTGTACAAGATCGAGAAGAACAAGAAGGTATGGTACGCTTATGATGACGATGAGCTGAACGCCATCCTTACAGAGATAGGACGAGACTCCAACAATAAGATCCAGCGTTACAAAGGTCTGGGTGAGATGGATGCAGAGCAGCTTTGGGAGACTACCATGGATCCGGAGAAGCGTATTCTTCTCCGCGTTACAATGGATGAGGCAGCTACCTCCGAAATTGACCTTGTATTTACCACACTTATGGGTGACAAGGTAGAACCAAGACGTGAATTTATCGAAGAGAATGCACGCTTTGTAAAGAATCTGGATATCTAGGGGAGATAGAACAATATGGATGACAAGATTTTTGACCAGGTCCATGATGTGGATCTGGAGAAAACCATGAAAGAATCTTACATCGAATATGCTATGAGCGTTATTGCTTCAAGAGCGCTTCCTGATGTAAGAGATGGACTAAAACCAGTTCAAAGAAGAATTCTTTATGCTATGCATAAACTTGGACTTACTTCTAATAAACCTTTTAAAAAATCGGCAAGAATTGTTGGTGATGTTATTGGTAAATATCATCCTCATGGAGATACTGCAGTTTACGATGCAATGGTTAGAATGAGTCAAACGTTTAAAATATTATTACCACTCATTGATATGCATGGTAACAACGGAA
>ENA-ORNQ01003031-ORNQ01003031.1-human-gut-metagenome-genome-assembly--contig:-NODE-3031-length-10431-cov-2.727930_pt1 | contig 10431 bp, 7 predicted proteins | sample MGYA00242116_ERZ509024 | MGnify/ENA primary metagenome ERZ509024 (study PRJEB26280, sample SAMEA2338697) | human gut metagenome | biome: human gut; feature: human-associated habitat; material: faeces... | reverse complement strand
GGTCCCGGGCATGCTTCTGGATGGAACTGTACGGTAAAGATGTTCTTTCCATTATATGCCATACCCTCGTTTGTTCCGTCGTTGACGTTTACAAATACAGGATGTGCGATGTTTTTCTCCTCAAGGCCTTCTGCGTCTACTACGTAGCCATGGTTCTGGGAAGAAATATAAACTCTTCCTGTCTCCAGGTCTTTGACCGGATGGTTTCCACCTCTGTGACCGTATTTCATCTTATGGGTATCTCCGCCTGTTGCAAGAGCCATAAGCTGATGTCCAAGACAGATGGCAAAGATCGGCACATCGGAGTCATAGAGTTTCTTGATTTCTTTAATAATAGAAGTGCATTCCTTCGGATCTCCAGGGCCGTTGCTGAGCATGATGCCGTCCGGATTGTCTCCAAGGATCTCTTCTGCCGGTGTCAGAGCCGGGTAAATGGTAACCTGGCATCCTCTCTCATTCAGTGAGCGTGCGATGTTTCTCTTGGCGCCCAGATCAAGAAGCGCAACCTTCGGTCCGTTCCCCTTAAGCACTTCCTTTTCGCGGCAGGAAACCTTCTCTACCACTTTTCCTGTTGTATATGCTTTTAATCTGGGGATGATTGTATCCAGGTCATAGTTCTCGTCAACTGTGATCATTCCGTTCATGGTTCCCTTCTCACGAAGGATCTTAGTCAGTGCTCTGGTATCAATTCCTGCGATTCCCGGAATGTCGTTTTTGCTCAGAAAATGCTGAATGGTGTCTACGCTTCTGAAGTTGCTGGGAACTCGTGATAATTCGCGTACAATAAATCCGTCAATCCACGGCTTCCTTGATTCCTGGTCATCATAACAGATTCCGTAGTTTCCGATCAGCGGATATGTCATACACACCGCCTGTCCTGCGTAAGAAGGATCTGTCATTACTTCCAGATAACCGGTCATGGAAGTGTTAAAGACAATTTCACTGATGACTTCCCTTGCAGAACCAATGCTAGTTCCTGTAAATACATGGCCATCTTCCAATATCAGAAATGCTTTCATACAATCTCCCTTTCTTTGTTCTCTTATTTTATCCTAAATCTTCAAGATTGTATCACAGGAATCGTCATTTTTCAACACCATATGCAAAAAAAATGTATAAAACTAACTTAAAATATTTTTTTCAAATTTTTTTAATTTTTTTGAATTTTTCTATTGACATTCTTTAGTTCCTGAGTTATTATAAGTGAGCAGTCGACGAGCGGAGCAAACAAAGCGAAGTAAGCCGGTTGAAAAAATGCAGGAATGGCGGAATTGGCAGACGCGCAGGCTTCAGGTGCCTGTGGTCGCAAGATCGTGTGGGTTCAAGTCCCATTTCCTGCATTCTTTTTTATTTTATCCAAAATCAAAAGGAGCTGTTGCTTCCCGGAGGAACTTTCATCCGGAAGGCAGCAGCTCTTTTATTTTTTCCATTTTTCCTCCACAAAATACCAGGAAAAAAGTAAAACCCGGGTCCTCTCCCATTTTCGCTATGATGTAGTCAGTTCAAAGAACAACACATTTCCAAAACAAAAGGAGGACCTGATCATGAAGCCATAAATCTCAGACACCGATACACGTTAACTTCATTCATATTTACAACAGGAGGAAAAAATAATGACAATTAGATTTAATACTTATGATTACGATGCACTTTTTGGCGCTTTCACAACATTTTTTATTATAATGGCTGGTTTTGCTATTTTAGTCTGGACTATTTTCTATTTTATAAAAAAATCCGATAAAAACAAACCTGTCTTCGCAACACGTGCAAAAATCCTTGAAAAAATCACAGATACTCTCTTCGTTGGATGGTATCTTGTAGAATTCGAAAACGGAGAACGTTTAAAACTCAGAACTTTCGAACCACGTAAAGTATTTTTTTCTGCAGGCGATATCGGAATCCTTCGCTACCAGGGAATCACCATTCTCTCCTTCCAGAAAGAAAACCGTCCACCAATGCGTTGAAAGGACATTTCCTATGATACATGTTCGATCTTTCCGCACTGCCGGAAAATGCCACGGATTTGACATCAGCCGGTGTCAGGATCAGATCAGAATACTTTCCGATGCCACACAGACAACCATAGTTTTATGCGACGGGGCTGGAAGCAGCCCCTATGGTGGCATTGCGGCCAGTGTAGCTGCCAGTACTCTGGCCGGAAATCTTCATCTTAATTTCGAACAGTATCTTCATGGTGCCCTTCCCGATATCCGGATGCAACTGACCAGGACTGTGGACACTGAATTAAAAAAAATGGCAAAAGAAATGCAGATCGATCCCCGGCTGCTGGCAACAACCATGCTTGCCATTTCCATAGACAATGACGGCAGATTTGTCGGTGTTCATCTGGGAGACGGCAGCATCTTGTGGAACGTTGGCAGCAGTGATCTCCTTAAGACTGTCTCTTCTCCTCAGAGAGGAGATCAGCCAAATTCAACCTATCTGACCATGAACTGCCCGCTTTTTTATTACCTGCGCTTTTATCGCTGGACAAAACCTGGTGCCAGAAGGATCATCCTCTTATCCGATGGAATGAACGGCCTGAACGCGCCACTCACTTCCGGTATCTTTTCTGTGCAGAATCAGGATCTCCTGAATCAGAAAATGATAAACACCAGAAATTTTGATGATATGAGCTATGTGCTCTGTGAGTTAGATGCTCCCTGTTCCAGGCAATGACGTCAGTGCCCCGGACATTTTTGCAAAATCATCCGAAAATATATGTGATATCCACCGTTTTCTCTTTTCTGTCCCCCAGGATCTGCTCCGCTTTCTCCCTCAGCTCTCTGTACCCGTAGAAAGAAATACCATAATATCTGTCGTCATCCCGTCCCAGCGCATATATCATCTCTTTCTCAAGATCCACATAAGCATAAGGAATATCCGCATACGGGTGCAGCTGAGAATTTTCATCCACAGAATAGATATTCAGTACTCTTTCCAGCCATCCGTCAAGGGAATGGACGCTTACCTGGCCCTCTCTTGTATACAGCGCCAGATATCTGCCTTTCGGATCTGCCAAAATATCTGTTTTCTGTGCAGAATCCATATCCACCACCTGTGTGGCGATATTTTTTCCGGAAGCAAGATCCCAGATCGTAACTTTTCTGTCGCAGTATACCACCAGCTGTTCATCTTCTTTAAAAAATGCCACCAGTGGTTCCTCTGCCCCATTGCGGGAAATCGTGAAAAACGGCTCTTTCTTCTCTCCGTCATACACATCGATCGATGTATCATTTATGACTGCAAAACGCTTTGTTGACGCTCCCTGAACCCGTGTTCCTTCTGTCGTCTTCTCCACAGTTTTTTCTGTCTGAATTTTCTTTTTTATATCCTGTGCCTCTGCCGGTTTCATGGATGTATCCTGCGCGATCTGAGAAATGACCAGAAACGGCGTCCCGTCCTTCATCTGAATGATCACTTTTTTATTCGCATCATATAAAAAACCGCCAACAGAACTGTCTTCCGCGGAAAAAATCTTCTGACGATCATCCATCCAGAACCGTTCCACACTTCCGTCCGCAAGGCCAAGCAGCACTGTACTTTCATTATACACTGCCAGTTTCACGATTGGATATGAAAAATCTTCTTCACATAATATGTTATATGTATTCCTGTCAATGATCATCAGATGTGTACCCAGGTTGACCAAGATCACGTCTGCCTTTTTTTCACTGTCAAACTGAAAATTTTCATATACTGCTGCATCTGCATACAGAGAATCTTCATACTGTGTCCGCAGATAATGGGTCGTATTTTCCCACACTCTTCCCTTTTCCATCTGATATATTGCTTCACGGTATCTTTTTTTATCATCGATTCCACCACTTCCAAAAGGCACGTTCTCACATTCTATGGTAAGGAATTCCGAATTACTGATAAAACGGATCACGGAAACATGATTAGCTTCCAGTGTTGTCTGTTTTCCGGTATTCAGATCAACCGTCTGAATGCCTCCGTCCCAGATATCCCCGGAAGCATAATCAAGCCAGCTGACTGCCAGAGTATTTCCGTCCGGAGAAATTGCGATGGAAGTTATATGATCCATTGCATCCACAGTCAGTCTGATCTTTTCCATGCTGTCCTGGTTCAGGTCATACCGATACACATAAACTCCATCCAGAGACTCGCAGCCAAATACAAGCATTCCATCATGAAGTGCCCAGACCGGAGTTTCCAGCATGTTGTCCTCTTCTTTTAACGGAATCCTTTTTATACATTTCTGCTGTTCGATGTCTGTGTAGTACGCTGTGTTCTGTGAAAACAACAATATTTTTCCCTCAGAAACAAACTTTCCATCTATAAATGCAGAAGTTTCCTCCTCCAGTTTACACTTCCACTTCAAAGACCAGTCTTCCATATTGTAAAAATATGCGATTCCCGATTCATCCAGACAGAAAAACACCTTTCCATCCGGACTGCTTTCACCGATATCCGTTGTATTATTTTCCAGTTCCACCTGTCTGTCCGGCCGGAAACCTTCTACGTTTCCTTCATGATGATAACTGTACAGGGCAGAATTCAATGCATAGATCTCTTCCGGGATCACTGGTGTATCCCCTTCTTCCTGTGCTTCCAGAGCAGCCTGTAACGCTTCTTCCCGGTTTCCTTCCTTCAGAAGTTCCGCAGACAGAGCCACCTGATCCTCCGCCCGGTTTTCCATGATCCGCCGGTTCTGTTCTTCGATCCTGTGGTTTCTGTCCATGGCAAACAGGAAAAAAGCATTTGCCATCAGCACAGCCAGAGATCCAATGACTGCATATTTCTTTATGATATAATTTCTCTGCCTCTGTTTCAGGGAATCATATGTGGTTCCTAAGATTGGAGCCGCAATCTTTAACAGTACGTTTTTCTTTACATTTCGGAGCACCTGTTCCGGTGTTTCCCCTCTTGCATCGGCCGCAAGGACCTCTGCGGTCCTGTCACTGCCCAGCAGTTCCTTTTGGAAAACATCTTCCGGTTCTCCCTCTGTTACTACGGCAAGTATCCTGGATCTGTCATGAAATTCAAGAAATGTTTTTATTTCCAGATTAACCCAGGGGGAATCTTTGGTTTCAGAAGAGCAGATCACGATCAGCCATCCCGAATTTTTCAGTGCTTCCCGGATCTGGAGCCCAAAATCAGAACAGGATGACAGTTCCCCTTCGTCCATAAAAACCCGTCTGATCTTTTTTATTTTATTTTTACGCATCCACGGAATGTGGAAATGTTCCAGTTTCTGCTGAAGTATTTTTGCAGCCTGGCTGTCCGTTTTCCCATGACGATAGCAGATAAACGCATCATATACAACCTGGGAAAGATCGCTTTTATACGGCTGCAGCGCATGAATAAGATCCGATACATCTGCCAGCATTTCTTCACAGGAATGATATCGCTCCTCCGGCGTTTTCTTTAACGCTTTCGAAATGATCTGATGGACTTTATCCGCCATATGAGCCGGACAGTTCAGCTTTTTCAGTTTTCTTTTTGAGAGATACAGGCCGATATTCGCGGAGTCAAGCTCCCTCTGAGTGTATCTCTTTCCGGTCAGCATCAGAAGAAGCAGATATCCCACGCTGTACAAATCCGATTCTGCTCCCAGCCTCAGAGTTCCATCATTTCTCCCGACAATCTCCGGAGACTCAAATCCGATGGTGGAAAACAATGCCCTGTCACGGATCGCAGGACATAATCCATCCTCACAGACAGGTCTCGCCGCTCCAAAATCCACCAGAGAAACAAGCTTATCTTCCTCTGAGAGGCTTCCTTTTATAAATACATTTCCGTCCTGGATATCCAGATGGAGAAAACCTGCTTCATGAACTTCTTTCACCGCGAATAATACCTGTTTTATGATCTGAAATGCCTGGACAACCGAAAATTTTTCTCCCTGGGAAAGATAAGATTTCAGTGCTTTTCCTTTGGATTCCAGTGATGTCATGATTGTAACAGTGTTATTTACCAGATGAAAAGTATGTCCCTCATCAAAAGAGAGCTCAACTTCCCCGGAAGCGCTGATGACGGGAATCGTTCTGGCAGCGGTATTGTAAATTTTCCCTGTTATCTCCTGCTCCTGCATCTGCATTTTTTTGACAGAATCCAGATAACGGACGGATGCCGGATCTTCTGACGCAGATACGATCTCACCATCTTCTCTTCTCTCAAAAACAAACGCAGCTGACAGCGGAAAACACTCTTTTAACGCATAGTCAATTTCACTGACTGTAATTTTCCCATCAAGATAAGATATTTTTTTACATGGGTATACAATACTTCCGCCGCCTTCTCCGATAGGTTTTCCGGTAATTTTATACAGTTCACCCTGGGATAAACGGATCCATGTTCCTTCCTGCAGTACTTTTCGCATTGTTTTTTCCTTTTTCTCATTCACACTTCTTCTACGTTTCCATATCCGGATTCCAGCCACATATCACTTAAATTCTCGGTTTTTCCATCCCATGACAGCCCCGGTGTTCCTATCTCCTCCGCCACAAGCGCATAAAGAACAAACCGGTCCAGAGGAAATGGCGGATACAGTGGTTCAAAAGAAAACATCATCAGAAATCCATTGATGCAGCTGATATAACCTTCTATTTTTTCGTATTCATCCCAGCTGTCAACAACATCTTCCAGCTGCCCGAGAATGTTTTCCATATTTTCAGAAAAATGTTTTTCTTCGTTTGCTTCTGCCATTTCATAAAGTTCATTCCGTAAATCTTCATTTTCATTTCTTGAATATCCGGAAATAAAAAGATACGCAAGCAACAGTATATCTTTACGTTCAACAATGGCCGCATTGTCCGGTTTTTCCACAAAGCGTCTGATTGCTCCCAGACGGTTGCTTCTCTCATAAGCCTTACACACAAGATAAATTTCTTTATTAAATGGTATATTGTCATGTTTCGTCTTCAGACTTCCATGTGATGGCAGGCCAAGCTCCCCGGGTTCTGCAAACTGCCAGCCATGAGCACACATAAATGCTCTGGCCAGACTTCCCATATCCGGAATAGTAAACAGAAAGATTATCCGATACCACTTTTTTCGTTTTTTTATCTTTCTTCACGAGGATTTTTCGTCTGGTAAACTCTGGATCTACAGAATACATATATTCGATCAGTTTGTCTTCCATATCTTCCCGCTCAGATTCCGGAACACTGATACCGGCCAGTTCCGGTATATGGTTACTGATCATTCTGGTCATGCCGATATTTCCCACAGTCTGCGTTATCCCGCCATCTTCTGCATCCTGTGGTCTGTTCTGTTCATATTTTTTGAGTATGCTTTTAACTTTAGTCCAGTCACCCTGGGGACGCAGCATTTTACAGAACAGGCAGATACAGTCCAGCGGATTTCTTACGCTGAACGGTTCGTGTCCACAGGCAAGGAGAAATTTTGTCGTAGTATAATCATCCATATTTAAAAGGAAAGACAGTTTTACCGCAAGTTCTCTTTTTCTGGGATATTTTTTGTCACTGAGCCATTGAAACCATTCGATTGCCTTCACTACCTCGTTCTGTTCCTTTAACATATATTTTTCCAGCCTGGAACTCAGATTCTTAAGAAATTTCTCCGGCCATGGGACATTGTTATTTACGGTCAGATCTTCATAGGATTCCCCTGTTTCTTCGGAAGCATCACGCAAAAGTTCAGAAAAAGATGCCTGTATCTGCCTTCTCATCAAAAATCCGGCTGTACAGAGATTTCTGGCATCGTTCAGGCTCCTGACAACAGCCATCGGATCGTTCATCAGTTCTTCACTCATATCTGCCAGTTCTTTCGTCCATATATCCATTGATTCTTCTGCCTGTCTTGTGAGACTGTTCTCATATTGAAGGCAAGTATTTTCCATGTGTTTTCGTTTCCTTTCCCTGTAAAAAATACAGCAACAGGCTCCCTTTCTCTCAGGAGCCTGCCACATCTCAAATATTTATTCCGTTTTTTCTTCAGATTCTGTTGCAGTTTCTTCTGCTTCTTCCACCACTTCCTGCGTATCTGTTTCTTCCGAAGTCTCTGCTTCCGGAGCGGCTTCTTCAGTCTTCATCGTTTCCGTTTCTCTTCCGGATACTTCCTTCTCCGGTGTTTCTGTTTCTTCTGCTGCCTCTGTTACTTCCTCTGCTTCCGTAACTTCTGCATCTGCTGCGTCTTTCAGTTCTTCCTCTGCCTGCTCGATCACGTCAGTGGCTTTTTCTTCCAGTTCTGCTGTCGGACACGCGGCGCCGCAGTAAGGGCAGAAACTTGCTTCTCTCATTACTGCCTTATGGCAGGCCGGACAGAACTTCTCGCCCTTGCTGGCTGCAATGGCATCCCGGAAGTGATCCGCCTCCAGCATGTGCTGGCTGATCTCCTCGCAGATTGCTCCCACTTCTCCGTCAACAGCTTCTCCGTGTTCATAACGGGTGTAGATCATTTTTCCGATGTCCATCATCAGTTTTTCTGTCATACGCTCCTGTGCAGAAAGTTTATTGCGGATCTTCTGGATCTCATAGAGATTCTCCGCCTTGGAACTGAGGCCCTTCGCTTTCCGTGTCAGTGCATTTCCAAGATCATCCCAAAAACTGCTCTTCGCCATATCTGTCACGCTCCTTTTTATTTGCTTCCTGTGTTATCTTTATCCCTCCAGCAGCGGAGTTTCCTGACCACGCATCAGGATCTTCGGTCCGCCATTTCCCTGGATGTATCCTTCTGTGATCACTACCTCACCGATATTATCATCCTTCGGGATCTCGTACATAATGTCCAGCATATACTCTTCCAGAATCGCACGAAGTGCTCTGGCGCCTGTGTGACGCTCCAGTGCCTTACGTGCAATAGCATGAAGTGCTCCGTCCTCAAACTCAAGCTTTACTTCATCCAGCGCCAGAAGTTTCTGGTACTGTTTCAGGATGGCATTCTTCGGCTCCTTGAGGATCTTCACAAGCATGTCTTCTGTCAGTCCATTCAGTGTAAAGATGATCGGAAGACGTCCGATAAACTCCGGGATCATTCCAAATGCACGGAGATCATCTACAGTTACCTTCTCCAGTACATGAGGATCATTGTCATATTTATCCTTCAGATCTGCGTAAAATCCGATAGAAGCCTGCTTGTTCAGTCTCTCCTTGATGATATTCTCAAGATCCGGGAAAGCACCGCCGCAGATAAACAGGATATTTCTTGTATTTACAGTCACCATCGGGACCATTGCGTTCTTGCTGGTAGCACCTACCGGCACCTCGACCTCACTTCCCTCCAGAAGTTTCAGAAGTCCCTGCTGCACAGCCTCACCACTGACATCTCTCTGATTGGTGTTCTTCTTCTTGGCAATCTTGTCGATCTCATCGATAAAGATGATTCCGTGCTCTGCTTTCTCCACATCATTATCTGCTGCTGCAAGAAGCTTGGATACCACGCTCTCGATATCATCACCAATATATCCTGCCTCTGTAAGAGAGGTGGCATCTGCAATAGCCAACGGCACCTGAAGGAGTTTGGCAAGCATTTTTACCAGATAAGTCTTACCACATCCTGTCGGTCCGATCATCAGCATATTGGATTTCTCGATCTCAATATCATCCATGGTGTCCGTAGCAACTCTCTTATAATGATTATATACACCTACGGACATTACTTTCTTGGCATATTCCTGTCCGATCACATATTCATCCAGCGTTGCCTTGATCTTATGCGGTGCCGGGATATCTTTAAGATCGATCACCGGCCTCGGGGTTTCAGATTTCTTCTTGATCTTCTTCGCCTGATTTCCCGGATTCTGAAGACTGCTAAGATCGATCATGCTCACATTTGGCATGTTAAAAAGATCGGAATAATTTCCATTGCTCATCTGTGTATTCATAGTATCAAAGCTCTTCTGCATACAGTCTGCACAGATATGTATATTATTGGGAAGGTCGATCATCTTCCCTGCCTGACTCTCCGGTCTGCGGCATAAAAAGCAGAATTTCTCGTATTTCTGCTCCTGGTCATTGTCTTTATTATTATCAAACTGATCTGCCATAACATTTCCTTTCTGGTTTTTATAAGACGGAAGCCGGTTTCGTTTTCCGTCTTGTGTCATAATGCATATTATACCACATAATCCCGACGTATCAAATTAAGTTTTTATAAAACAGGGAGCCGCAAAAAACGCAGCTCCCTGTCCAGATTTCTGTTTTCAGTTGTCACTTTTTTCAGTTGTCAGAAGCCGGCTTGCTTCCAAGAGTGACTTCTACGGTTTCTTCTTTATATTCTCCGTTATTTGCTCTTGCAATTACCACTTCCACGGTTTCGCCTGATTCGTAATACTGAAGTTTATCCACCAGATCATTCTTGCCGCTTACCTTCTGCCCATCCAGTTTTACAACGATATCACCTTTTTTGATCCCGGCTTTATCTGCCGCACCACCTGGTGTAACTTCTGTAAGAAATGCTCCTGCCGGCATATTGTACATCTGGATTGCCTCTGTTGTAAGGTCC
>ENA-ORNQ01003024-ORNQ01003024.1-human-gut-metagenome-genome-assembly--contig:-NODE-3024-length-10449-cov-3.221666_pt1 | contig 10449 bp, 7 predicted proteins | sample MGYA00242116_ERZ509024 | MGnify/ENA primary metagenome ERZ509024 (study PRJEB26280, sample SAMEA2338697) | human gut metagenome | biome: human gut; feature: human-associated habitat; material: faeces... | reverse complement strand
CAATGCTTATCTTTTGGTCTTTGGTTCGGAATAGTGTAGTGCTGGCGGTCTATCTATTGTTTTCGGTTGCTTGCTTCTTTACCGTACATGAGCATTGACCCAAGGGTTCTCCTGACCGTCTGCCACGCCGGTCTTCAGGCCCATGTACAGGTCGGAGTACGGGATGGTAGTGGTGGTAGCACCCATTGCCTGGAAGGTCATGTCAATGGTCTTCATGCCGTTGGTGCGCATCTTCAGGCCCTTCAGGTCTGCGGGAGCCTTGATGGGGTGCTTGGAGTTGGAGAACTGGCGGTAGCCGCCTGCATCGCACAGGTTAATGATGACAGTGCCCGTCTCGCCTTCGGCCTCAGCGCACACCTTCTGTGCCAGATCGCTCTGCAGCAGAGCCGTGACCTGCGCACGGGTGTTAGTCAGGAAGGGCAGGGTGAACATCAGCAGACGGGGGCTGAAGTCGAACTGACCGCCGCGCATGCCCTGCACGGTGCCGGCCACGACCTGCTCCAGCATCTCCTTCTCGGTGCCCAGCTGGCCGTTGCCGTAAACCTCGATCTTCACATGGCCGTTGGTGGCCTCTGCCACATCGGCGGCAAACTGCTCCATGGAAACAAAGCGGGGGTTGCCTTCGGGCTGTGCATGACCCACGGTCATGGTGAAGTCGCCCAGAGATGCAAACTTGTCCTCACCGGCTGCTGCGGCACTTGCTGCAGTGCTGGTGGATGCTGCGCCGGAAGCAGCCGGAGTGGATGCACCGGAACCGCCGCAGGCTGCCAGAGAAGCAACCATCAAAACGGCCATCAGAACTGCAAGAATCTTTTTCATCGTTTATGTTTCCTCCATTTGTTGATTTTGCTGAGAAAGTTCGCTTATTTGAAGCGCACTTCGTTCAGAATGCTGACATTATACACCGGAGATTTCGTCTTGTCAATAGGCGTGATAAGTTATTTTTCACGGCTTTTGGGTGCGTCCGGCTGAAAACGCTGACGCGGCAAAAGCAGATTTCCACTGCCCTGTTCCGGGATGTTTTCCTGCCATTTTCTTTATCAGAATGTGTCCGGCATCAAAAAAACAACGTGGATTGCCCGGATTCCACAGGAAGGGAGAGCATGAAGTCATTGATCCTCTCTGTGGCCGCTTATATGCTGATACTTTGCTGATATTCTTCAAAAAACAGTTTTGCCGCACTGTTGTCTCGTTTATTGTAGTAGAGATACTCGTCAAAGCGGCAGTTGCGGTCGGAGGCCGTATAGATATGCCATGCCGCACCATCACAGCAGAGCAATATGATATCCTCAGAATAATGTTCCGATAATTGCTTCAAAAAAATATTCATGCACACCGTATTGCAATAAGGCATAACAAGGAAGTACCCATCACCGGTCATCGGCTCTACCGCTCCATAGGCATAGCGATACTCCCGGATGTGGTGACAAGGCACGCTGGGTCGTATCCCTTCCCCGCACCAGCAGTATTTGGGCTTGTTTATTCTTCCAAATCCTGCCTCGTCCTGGAACATTAAGCGGATTTTCTTCTCGCTGTGGATAACTTTCAGGGCTTCTACAGAGGTTTTAATTTTTTTGAGGCCGCGATTTCTTCTTCGCTGGCCTTCTTGGGATGCTTGCTGCGGGGCATGACCTTTCGCCATCCATGCCGATGTAGAACACGATAGATTTGCCCTGTGCTCATAGGATGGTCAACTGCCTGCTGATACGCTTTCGCGATTTCACTGATTTCCACCAGCTCTCCCTTTTCTGCCCGTTCCTGAAAGTGAGCCAGGATGGAAGCTTCTTCCTCTATGCTCATGTTGCGATGATTGCCGCCGTAATGATTGCCGGAAATCGCCTCAATACCGTGATCCCTGTATTTTGCTACAAGTCGTGTCACAGAGCCAGCATGGAATCCTGTTGCCGCCGCTACCTCATTAGATGATGCTCCTTTTGCACGCAGCTCTAATGCTTTCAATCTGGCCTCTGCTCGCTTATCTTTGTTGCCTTTTCGAGCCTGCTCGATTTCTTTGATTTGTTCCTCGCTGAATTTATATCTGGAAGCCATTCTTATCACCCAGATACAGTACATCACATCATTTCTTATATTTGTACTGTTTTATTGGAGAATAGTATAAGACAGAATATATTCCAGGGAACTGTACTGGCATTTTCAACAATGCTCTCCGTGCCATTTTCGTTACAGGAAAATCACTATTATCTTGATTCATACCGGCTCCTGCAATATAATAAACAAGAAACCATCAGGAAAGAAGGATGTGCATGAAACGGATAATTTGTTTTTCGCTAACGCTGATAATGCTGCTAAGTATTCTGCCGATTCAGTCCCGCGCAGAAGGAACCGCAGAGTCTGCTATTCCGCAGGATGGTACATTTGCAGGAGGACCATTACAGCAGATTACTCTCCGGAACAGCGCCGAATTCTATATTGGAAAAGGCTGCTCGTTTGTAGTGGCTGACCTCATGAATGCCGGCTTCACTTCCATTCAAGTGCTTGAAACTGCAGAGGCTTCCGATGATACTGTAAACAGTGCAGTGGTTTCTGTATCCATCGACGGAAATAAGGTCTTTACCGCCGGACAGCAGTTTGATTTCAATGTTCCGATTGTTGTCGAATACTTCCGGCAAACAGAAGCCAAATTACCGCTGGCGTCTTCCGACTTGGATACCACGGAATATCGAGCCTTGCTGAAGTCTCTGTATGAAGCCGGATTTACGAATATCATTGTTGAGGAACTGTATGATCTTAGTCCGGCTGCATATGCAGGCAGACCCATCGTTGCAATGACCGTTGACGGCAAGGATGTCTTTGCCAAAGGCGATTATTTGCCTTTGGAGACCCCCGTTGCTGTTACAGCACATTTCCAAACTGATGCAGAAAATGATTCTGCTTCTGCGCGGGGAAAAAGCATCATTTCCCTTCCTTACTCCACAAATTACTACCTGAGAAAAAGCCAGAATGATTGCGTCCAGCAGTTTCGGCAGCTTGAATTCACAAATGTTTCATCCGTCGCTGTCACGGACACGCTTTGGGGAGCAAGCCAGCCGGAACAGGTTGTAGGCATTTCTGTCGATGGGACTTTGGAATTCGGGCACGGGGATCAATATGGCAAAAACGCGGAAGTGATCGTCTATTATCACATTCCGGAATTTAAGTTCACCGAAACTGCTATTACGGCCCCAGAGGACGATTGCCTGACAATTCCATATTTTGTTGCCGATGGGGATGACCTTGCCGGCATTACGATCAAAGTGGAGAATGAGGATTCTCTTGAGCAAACCGGGCCCTATTCGTTTACTGCTTTGAAACCAGGGACGGCCACTGTTGCTGCTTACTATCTGGATACCCTTCTGGCAGAATGCAGTGTAGAGGTAGTGCCTGGGGTCGTAAGTGTTCCTGAGATCCAGATTGAGAGCATCACGGTTCCCAATGAAAAGATTTCTGTTGGAGTCGGCCGCTTTTTTGAAATGCCCTTCACCATCTCGCCTGACAACGCCGCCCGCGGAGGTTTGGACATCACATCCAGCAATTCCCAAATCGCCGATGTGTTGTTTGACGAAAACGGGGACTCCGTCGTTCGTATTACCGGCATAAAAGCCGGGAGCACATCGATCACCATTAAAGCATCCGACAAAGTTGCTGCGAAAAAGCAGATCAGTGTTGTAGATGTTCTCCCGGAGAAGATCACCGTAACAGCAGACACTTCGAAAATATATATTGGCATGGAGGGAACTCTGTCTGCGAACTTTATCCCTGCCGATGTGACCAATCAAAAAATTACATGGAAGAGCAGCGCCCCCAGGGTGCTGAAAGTCAACAGCGATGGGAGCTATCAGGCGCTGTCCGCCGGCGAGGCAATCATCACGGCGGCACACCCGAAAGGCGTATCCGGATCGATTCAATTAACTGTGCAGCCAGTTCTTGCGAAGAGCCTGAAATTGTGTTCTGACTGGGATAGCACGAAGCCCTTCTGCAAGAACAGCACTATGACGCTGACAGCCGAATTTATCCCGGAGGACACCACGGACAAAACCATTACATGGTCATCCAGCGATGAAGCCGTCGCAACAGTATCACCGAAGGGCGTTGTGAAGGCCATTGCGTTTGGTGATGCAACCATTACCGCAACCACATCCAACGGTATCGAGGGTACATATCCTGTCTGCGTTGCCATTACTCCGCAAAGCTTCCGCGTATCTGCCTCCATCGGCATAAGATCCAACGATCATGTTGGAAACAGTTGGAGTACGGGATTCACCTTCAATGACGAGCCAGTCCGATCTGGCAGTATTGTTTCCATTATGCCGGGAGAGAAATTCTCTGCTGGTGGATGGGCGGAGGAAAATGATTCCAAGCCAGACTATGGTCAGTATACAGAGACAATCGAGCTGACAAAAGAAATGTGTAAAACAGGATTCACTATCGAAGGTGATGTCGATGTCCGGGAGAACGGCGGCAGATACAGTGGGCATTATGCCGTGTGGCATCTGAAAATGCAATTCACCCCAGTCCACTAATGAACAACGCCCCATTTGTTAGACAAGTATGGTATAATACTTGAACTGAAGTGACCACAAAAAGTCAGACAAATATATCTAACAGAAATTGTCCAAGCTGCCGAAAGAGCTTGCTGTCTGTGAATCGCAGGTGACATGTACCCCCAATACTGGACACTCAGTATTGGGGGTATTTTCATGAAGTGCAGTTATGAATGCAAGCGAATGTGTGTGGAGTTATATAGGGAGGGCGGGCGGCCAGAAACGCCGGAAGGATTAAAAGAAAGTAATTTCCGATGTAGGGCCCGGAAATTGGTTCGTATGGAAGAAGCCTGTGGGCCAGAAGTTTTGCAGCATAAGGAGCAGAACAAACGCTATGCGGGCTTGGTACAGCAGATCAAGGAGAAAAGTAAGGAACGGAAAAATCTGCTTGCGGAGAAAAAGGAAACGCCGTTCTATCAGATAACCAAACTGCATGACCCTACCCGTCGCATTGCTGAGCTGACCGAGGAAATAGAGGAACTGAAAATAGAGAAAGAAATGCTGCTTCGTTCTTTGAACTGCGCCGATGGTGCGGGCATCTCTGCCGCGAAGAAAGAAATTACCACGCTGGAGGGGGCGCTGCAACATCAACAACATCACCTTCGGCCTCTATCCCCAGATCGCCGCCAAGTTCGACACCACCGCCTCCCGGGTGGAGCGGGGCATCCGCCACCTGATCGAGGTCACCTGGACCCGGGCGGACATGGACATTCTCTGCGGCTACTTCGGCAACACCGTCAGCCCCGACCGGGGCAAGCCCACCAACAGTGAGTTCATCGCCCGGATTGCCAACGTAGTCCGCCAGCGAATGCGGGAAGCCGCCTAGCGGGTCGGCAGGGCCGACGGCCAATACGCATACGGCTGGCCTGGAATCGTCAGACCTTTGGGTACCGCCCGGTATCGACGGCGTGTCGCCGCTGACAGTGCGCAGTCGGCATGGGCGGCTATCCGAAAAACCGCCCCGCGAAACGGAAGCCCTACACCGGAAAAGCCCAGAAAGCAGAATTTTACAAAAGAAATTGGGCAATCCGTTCAGAAGTCAAGCAGCAGCTTTGTGCAATATGCTATTTTTGTGAAGGAAATTGACATTTTGAACTGTTTATGATATATAGATTCTACAAGTACCGGTGTCTTGAATTTGGTACTTGCGTATTCAACGGCACATGGCCGTGAATAGAATAGAACTGGAGGAATACAAAATGAAAAAGCTGATTGCTATGCTGCTGACGCTGGCTATGGTTCTGTCCCTGGCCGCCTGCGGCGCACAGAGCACCCCCACCCAGGCCGCGACCGAAGCACCTGCCGCTGCCGAGACGAAGGCTCCCGCCGCGACCGAGGCTCCCGCTGCCAAGGAGATCAAGGTCGGCATCGCCGCTCCCGACGTTACTCACGGCTGGGTTGCCGGTGTTGCCTACTACGCTGAAAAGTACTGCAAGGAAAACAACCTGGACTACATGATCACCACTTCCAAGGACGCCGCTTCCATGACCACCGCTCTGGACGATCTGGTTGCCTGGGGCGCAACGGTCATCGTCTCCTGGCCCCAGTGGACCGGCATGGAGACCGCTCTGCAGAACATCATCGACAGCGGCATCCCCGTTGTGAACTTTGACGTGGATGTGGACTGCCAGGGTATCTACAAGGTTACCGGCGATAACTACGACATGGGCTATCAGTCCGCCAAGTACATCACCGAGAAGGTCGGCCCCGCTGCCAATATCGTTGTGATGGACGTTCCCTCCTCCGGCTCCGTCTGCGAGCTGCGTAAGCAGGGCTTCTATGACTACCTGAAGGAAGTCAGCTACGACGAGTCCAACATCTTCGAGGTTCAGCTGGAGTCCTTCGCCCGTGACAAGGGTCTGGCCGGCATGGCCGACGTTCTGGAGGCTCACCCCCAGATCGACGCCGTCTTCTCCATGGATGACGAGACCTCTATGGGCGCGATCCAGGCCATCACCGAGGCCGGCCGTAAGGACATCAAGGCCATCACCGGCGGCTGCCAGGAGTACTTCCGGATGATTAACGATCCTGCCTATGCGGATCTGGGTCTGGCTTCCGCTCTGTACTCTCCCGCAATGTCTCAGGATGCCATCCGCACCGCTATTGATGTGCTGGAGGGCGGCCATCCCGAGTCCGTCGTTGTGATCCCCACCACCATCGTCAGCGCGGATAACGTGGCTGACTACCTGGATCCCGAGAACACCGTTTACTAAGCGGATCTTCCCGATCTCCGCGCCTGTCGGCTGCTGGGCGGCATCTAAACCTTTACGCGGGGCTAGGGCTGGGTAGCCATAGCCCCGCGCGTTTCCTATGAAAAAGTGCCGAAGCCGCCTTCCCGGCGCTTTCGGCACTTTTTTGTGGGAATTTACTGACAAGCAAAAGAATGGAAGTGATCGTTTGAATCTTTCAATGCAAAAAATCAACAAATCCTTCGGGGCGAACCGTGTACTGCGGGATGTGGACTTTTCCCTGGGAACCGGGGAAATCTGTGCGCTGCTGGGAGAAAACGGTGCCGGCAAATCGACCCTGATGAATATTCTGGGCGGCGTTCTTCCCGCCGACAGCGGCACCATTTGCCTGGACGGGAAGGAAGTACATTTTACAACGCCTCTGGAATCGCTGGACGCCGGCGTGGGATTCATCCACCAGGAGCTGAATCTCATCAACGATCTGACGATCTACGAGAATATGTTCCTGACCCATCTGCCCCACAAAGGATGTCTGCTGGACAAGACCCTGATGCGGAAAAAGACGAAGGAGCTGTTCGAGCGCATGAATCTGGAGCTGGATCCCAATACCATGGTTCGGGATCTGGATGCCAGCTACAAGCAGATCGTGGAGATTTCCCGGGCTCTGATGCAGGATGCCTCCATTATCATTATGGACGAGCCTACCACCTCTCTGACGGAGCCGGAAATTCAGCGGGTCTTCGCTATGATGCGCACGCTGAAGGAGCAGGGCGTCGGAATTATCTTCATCTCCCATAAGCTTGGCGAGGTCATGGAAATCTGCGACCGCTATACCGTCCTGCGTGACGGCTGTATGGTGGCCCAGGGTCTGGTGAAGGATACCAATTCCAAGAAGCTGGCCGAGTATATGGTGGGCCACGAAATCCGGACGGAATCCCTGAAACGGGATCAGAACTACGGAGATGAAATGCTGCGGCTGGAGAATCTGAGCGACGGGAAGCATTTCCGGGATATCTCCCTTTCCGTCCGGGCCGGTCAGGTGCTGGGAATCACCGGCCTGCTGGGTGACGGCAGAAGCGAGCTGTTCCAGACGGTTTTTGGCGCCATGGGCGGCCGTTACACCGGCAAGGTGGTAATCGGCGGAAAGGAAGTCCATCTGACGGACACCCACCAGGCGCTTCTGGAAGGTCTGGCGTATCTGCCCAGAAACCGTAAGGAAAACGCCATCCTGAAGGATATGTCCATTCTGGACAACGGCACCATTGTGCAGCTGCCCAAATTCGTCCGGGGACTGTTCATCAACAAGAATCAGCAGCAGGAGGCTTTCCGGATCCAGCAGGAGAAGCTGCGGATCAAGATGGGCGACAAGTATGACCTGATCACCAGCCTTTCCGGCGGCAACCAGCAGAAGGTAGTCCTGGCCAAGTGGGTCATGTCCGACCCCAAGGTGCTGATCCTGGACAATCCAAGCCAGGGCGTTGACGTAGGCGCCAAGGAAGAGATCTACGGCATCATCCATCGTCTGGCCCAGGAGGGCGTGGCAATCGTCGTTCTCAGCTCCGAGGCTCAGGAGATCATCCGCGTCTGCGACAGCAGCCTTGTGATGTACCATGGCCGGATCGTAGGTCATGTATCCGGAGAGGATATGAACGAAAAGCACATTATGTATCTTGCCACCGGTGGCAATCAATCCGAGAAAGAGGGGGCAATGTAACCCATGAACAACAAAACAAGCAAGCGAACCATCGGCAGCGTCGGGGAAATCTGGTCGAAGAACAGCTTCCTGTCCACCCTGTTTGCCCTGCTGGTGATGATCCTGATTCAGGCCGCAGTGCAGGGCTTCAACGCAGGCTCCTTTACGGGCATGTTCGGCAAAATGTGGATCGCCTGGCTGAACATTCTCCGGAACAACGCCTACGCGGGCGTAATCGCCCTGGGCATGTGCTTTGCCATCATTACCGGCGGCATCGATCTTTCGGTAGGCTCCACCCTCTGCGCCATCGGTGCGGGGCTGCTCTATATGCTCGATGAGACCAACGGACCTCTGGCCGCCATGGGCATCACCGGCCCCCTTGCCTATGTAATTGCCATTCTCGCGGCAATCCTCATGGGCGTGCTGATGGGCGGCCTGAACGGCGCGCTGGTTGCCTACGGCAAGCTGCCGCCCTTTATCGCCACCCTGGGTACCATGAAGATTTTCCGGTCCGTGACCCAGCAGATGACCCAGACCTTCAATCCTTCCGTTCCCGCGGGTTTCAAGACAATCGCCTCCGCCCGGATTGGAAATCAGATCATCCTGCCTATCCTGTACTGGGTCATCATGGTTGTGATCATGCACATTATTTTCCGGAAGACCGCCTTCGGCCGCCAGACCATCGCCGTCGGCTCCAATGAAAAGGCCGCCAAGCTCTCCGGCATCAATGTGGCCTGGGTCAAGATGAAGGTCTATGCGCTGGGCGGCGTGATGTGCGCCATCGGCGCCATCATCTACATTGCCAGAATCGGTTCCATGGACTTCGCCAATGCGGGCTCCGGCTATGAAATGGACGCCATCGCGGCAGTCGTCGTGGGCGGAACCTCCATGGCAGGCGGCAAGGGCAGCCTGGTGGGCGCGTTCGTGGGAATGCTCATCATCGGCGTTATGAACAACATCCTCAATACCGTCGGCGTGCCCACCTTCCTGTGTGAGGCCGTCAAGGGACTCATCATCATCTTCGCCGTTCTTCTGCAGAAGAAGGACAGCAATTAACCAATCGGGAGGAATCGGCTATGTTTGGAATCGGTATCATCGGCTGCGGCAAAATCGCACAGGTTCGCCACATTCCGGAGTACGCGGCCCATCCAGAAGCAAAACTGGTGGGCTTTTACGACATCAATCAGCAGCGGGCAGCAGAGCTGGCGGCTAAGTACGGCGGCCGTGCCTACGCCACCGTAGAGGAGCTGCTGGCAGAGCCGGAAATCCAGGCCGTGTCCATCTGCGCCGCCAACTTTGCCCATGCGGAGCTGACCATCGCAGCCTTGAATGCGGGCAAGCACGTTCTGTGTGAAAAGCCCATGGCGACCAACCTCGCCGACTGCGAAGCCATGGTTCAGGCCGCCGACGCAAACGGGAAATTTCTGATGATCGGTCACAACCAGCGTCTTGCCAAGGCCCACAGCCTGGCACGGAAGCTGATCGTGGAGGGTCTGATCGGCGATATCATCACCTTCCGGACCATCTTCGGCCACGGCGGCCCGGAGACCTGGTCCATTGACCCGGGCAAGAACACCTGGTTCTTCGACAAGAATCGGGCTGCCATGGGCGCCATGGCCGATCTCGGCATCCACAAGACCGACCTGATCCAGTTCCTCACCGGTCAGCGGGTAATCCGCACCACTGCCAGGGTGACGACCCTGGACAAGAAGGATGCCTCCGGCAATCTGATCGGCGTGGACGACAACGCCATCTGCGTCTACGAGCTGTCCGGCGGAGCCATGGGCACCATGACCGCCAGCTGGACCTACTACGGTGCGGAGGACAATTCTACCATTCTCTACGGCACCAAGGGCATTATGCGCATCTATGACGATCCCGCCGCGGCCATTAAGGTGATCCTGACCGACGGCAGCACCATCGAACTGACCGACAGCGCCGTTATTTCCGGGTCGGTCAGCGTGGACAACCAGTGCGTGTCCGGGCAGGAGCTGGCCTTCGGCAGCGTGTACATGGGGCAGGCGTC
>ENA-ORNQ01003023-ORNQ01003023.1-human-gut-metagenome-genome-assembly--contig:-NODE-3023-length-10450-cov-2.160173_pt1 | contig 10450 bp, 7 predicted proteins | sample MGYA00242116_ERZ509024 | MGnify/ENA primary metagenome ERZ509024 (study PRJEB26280, sample SAMEA2338697) | human gut metagenome | biome: human gut; feature: human-associated habitat; material: faeces... | reverse complement strand
TGATCGGTGGCGAAGCCAAAAAAATTGCTTCCCGTTATCACTCTGGAAATGGAATCTGCGGTGATCTTTTAGAGAAAAGTATGATCTATGCCATGGCAACTCTTGAGACCAACGCATCCATGGGACTGATCGTAGCATCACCAACGGCTGGTTCTGCCGGAATCGTTCCTGGACTTTTACTTGGGCTTCAGGAAGTTCATAAATTAGATGATGAACAGATCATTCAGGCACTGTTTAATGCCAGTGCGATCGGATATCTTGCAATGAGAAATGCAACGGTTGCAGGTGCGGTTGGCGGATGCCAGGCAGAAGTCGGTGTTGCTTCTGCGATGGCTGCTTCTGCTACTGTGGAACTGCTTGGCGGTGATCCAGAACAATGTCTTGGAGCTGCCTCTACCGTTTTAATGAATATGTTAGGTCTTGTTTGTGACCCCGTTGGCGGGTTGGTGGAATATCCATGCCAGAACCGTAATGCCGCAGGTGTTGCAAATGCGATCATCGCAGCTGAGATTTCTTTATCTGGAATCCATCAGCTCATCCCGTTTGACGAAATGTTAAACGCAATGTATATCGTTGGTAAACGACTGCCAGCTGAACTAAGAGAAACCGCCCAGGGAGGCTGCGCTGCAACTCCTTCTGCATGTGCTGCATGCGGAAGTTGTGCGTAAAAATTCCTTCAGAACACATTTTTAAATAGTAGGTAATAAATCAATCTCTTTTTTGCCTCTTTTGGGCGTTTTCATATATTGGAATCTAAAAGAGTGTCTGCATCACTTAATGATGCAGACACTCTTTATTTACTATATCTTAAGCATCCGATATCCAATACCTATATGTGTCTGTATATACTGCATGCCATCTTTATCTGGCTGTAATTTCTTCCGTAATGTTGCCATAAACACTCTAAGTGATGCAACATCATTTTCCAGTGAACTGCCCCAGATCTGTTGTGTGATATAAGTGTGAGTCAATACTTTTCCAACATTATGAGACAGCAAACATAATAATTTATATTCGATTGGTGTTAAATGCAATTCTTTATCTTTTAAATATGTAGATCCTGCTGTATAGTCGATCTTTAACTCTCCATTTACAAAGACTGCTTGTTCTTGTTCCTCGCCTGACTGGATCAATGCTAATCGGCGCTGTGTAACCCTGATCCTTGCAAGCAGTTCATCAACTGAAAATGGTTTTGTGATATAATCATCTGCTCCTGCATCCAGTGCTTCTATTTTATCTACATCTTCACTTCTTGCACTGATAACGATAATTGGTACGTTAGACCATGTTCTTACTTTTTTGATCACATCCACACCTTCCATATCAGGCAATCCAAGATCTAATAAAATGATCTCTGGTTTATGAGAAGATGCCTCTAAAATAGCTGAACTTCCATTTTCTGCTGTAATATATTTATAATCATGTGTTTTTAATGTTGTCACGATCAGATTACGGATTGGCCGGTCATCCTCCACGACTAAAATTAATGCTTTATTCATTTAATGTAACCTCACTTAATGGCAGTGTAAAAGAAAAAATACAACCATGTGGTGTATTGTCCTCCAACACCAGTTTCCCGTTATGCACCTCTATGATCGAACGGCAAAGTGCCAAACCTAAACCAAGACTTCGATGGCTGTCTGCGATCGTATTTTTCCCTGTATAAAACATTTCAAATATATGCGGCTTCATTTCATCACAAATTCCAGGGCCGTTATCTTCTACTTGAATCTTTGCTTTTCCATTTTCATTCATGGCACAAATGCGGATTGTAGATCCTTTCGGTGTATATTTAATTGCATTATCGACCAGATTGATCAACACTTGCAGGATCAGCCGCACATCCATATGTGCAAGTATCAATTCATCGCATTCTGTAACGATCTGATACTCTTCATGTTTCCTGCTGATATGCCGTAATGATTCCGCGATCACCTCATCTAATAATTGATCTGTAAATTTCAGTTTTAATCTTCCATCATTTAATCTTGTGATCGATAATAAATTTTCAACGATATTGATCAGCCATTCTGAATCATCATAAATATCTGTATAAATCTGATGTTTTGTTATATCATCAAGACGTTCTCCACTATTTAACAGCATGTCTGCATTCCCAGAAATGGAACAAAGTGGTGTCCTTAGATCATGTGAGATCGCACGAAGCAGATCTGCTCTTAACTGTTCATTTTTGGCAAGAACGGAAATTTTTTCTTTCTCCATGATATTCTTTTTATTTTCCATGGCAAGTGCACATTCATTGATCACAGAAAGTAAGATACTATATTCGAAGGAATCGAATGTATATTCGTCAACTGGTATTGCGATCACACCATACACATTATCCTCAATACAAATGGCAAGGTATAGACACTGTGCATCTTTAAAACGTTCGGTCGTTGCTCCAGCACGCTGCTTGTTTTCATACACCCATTTTGCGATCTCCTGCTCCCTGCTTGTCAATAAATCTTCTGTCTGTTCTTTCTTTTTATTCGAAAATATATATGGTGCTGACAATTCATCGTCTTCCACAACATATGCTACAATACTGCGGTCTAATAATTTGATAAGCTGTGTACATGTAATACTTAAAATATCCGTATCGTTTTTTGCTTTTTGAAGTAACCGGTCTGTGTCAAATAAAATCTGTGTACGAAATGCAGATTGTGCTGAAAGCCTTGCATGTGTTTTTAATTTTGCTGCAAGTGTTCCAGTAATGACAGAAGATATTAACATGATCACAAAAGTTACCGGATATCCAACTGCATACGTCTGAAATGACATTCTTGGTTCCGTAAGGAAAAAGCAGAACAAAAATACACTTAAGACAGAACCTCCAATGCTGTATAAATATCCATCTGTAAGGATTGACGTTAATAAAACACCCAAAATATAAATTGTAACGATGTTTGTATCTGTAAATTGAAGTTTCTGGATGAATAGACAGATCAACGTACAAACTGCAAATATAAATAATGTCAATAAACTGTCTTTCATCGTAGGCTTTCCTACATAAACCGCTCCATGCGGTTTTCGATAATTATCTAAGTTCATCGCATCTGGAATAATGTGGATATCAATATCAGGAACAGCCTCGATCAACTTCTCTGTTAATGTCTGTTTGCTAAAAAAGTGATTTCTCTTTGCACTGCTTTGTCCAATCACGATTTTTGTGACATTTGATAAATGTGCATATTCCGCGATCTGTACCGGAACATTTTCCCCATGTGTCATTACGATTTCCGCACCAGATTCCTTTGCAAATTGTACATGAGCTTCCAGTCTTCTTTTGTCCGATTCTCTTTCTCTTTTTCCTGTCTGTACATACAATGCCGTAAAACGTGCCCGCATATCTCTTGCCATTTTTGCTGCTGTACGTATGATCTTTTCATTCGATGGTGAAGAAGAAAGGCAAACAAGAATGTGTTCGTTTTCTTTGTTCAGCTCTACAAATTCTCCTGTGCTCATCTTGGCCCCCTTTCCTTATCGGATGCATTATATCATGATCGTCAATAATAATCCATAAACACATCAATCATCGTCATCATCTTGCTCCCTGTCAATTACTTTCCGATTTTCTCCAAGAAAATAATTTACTTTTTTCAAAAAGAATAACACAAATGCAAACATCAGTATTACCGCCAATGCTAAAATGAAATCTGACATAAGCTCTCACCTCTTTTTCATGACATCAGATACAAAAACACTTTTTGATCGCTTTATATTCTCCTAATACCAATAATGTAACATCTTCCTTAAAACAGGTATCCGCAGATATCGCCATACTTACTTTTCCATCATCTTTTACTGCCATAATGTTAATATCATATTTTTTTCTAATATCAAGTTTTCCCACTGTCTTTCCGATCCATTCCTTCGGAACCTCTACCTCAAAGATCGCATGTGAGGCATCGACTTCCATATAATCAAGAATATGATCATCGGTATAACGGATCGTTGCCCATTTTGCCACCATTTTTTCTGGATAAACTACCTTATCGGCTCCATTCCGTAAAAGGAATTTTTCCTGTACGTCACGCTCTGCCCGGGAAATTACCAGATTTGCTCCCAGTTCTTTTAATAATGATGTTGTCTCAAGCGAATTCTGAAAACTACCTCCAATCGTTACAAAACAGATATCATAATTTGCAATCCCCAGAGATTTTAAAAATTCCTCATTCGTACTATCCCCGATCTGTGCATTTGTAACATATGGAAGTGCTTCATTCACTCTTTCCTCATCCAGATCAACTGCCATGATCTCATGTCCAAGCTGACTTGATTGTATCGCTATATGTTTCCCAAAACGTCCAAGTCCGATCAATAAAATATTCTTCATCATCAATTCCCTCTTTCTTTTATCCCACTATGATCTTATCAAGTGGTAGTTTTGCTTTTCGTTTATTTTTATCTGAAAATACTGCATAGATCAGCGTCAAACCGCCAACACGTCCCAAATACATCAGTATGATCAAAATGATCTGTGACAGAATATGAAGTTTTGGTGTGATTCCTAATGTCAAACCTACGGTTCCAACTGCAGATGCTGCTTCAAACAGACAGCTTGAAAGCGGCAGTCCCTCATACACACTGATCGTCATTCCGCCTGCAAAAAACAAGATAAAATACATCATTGCGATCGTTGTTGCATTTTTTATCACACTAGCATCGATTCTTCTTCCAAATGCTGTCACATCATCACAACTTTGAAAGGTCGCCAGTACATTTAAAAGTAACAGAGCAAATGTTGTTGTTTTCATACCTCCTGCTGTAGAACTTGGTGAACCTCCGATCAACATCAATAAAATCATCATTGCCTTTGATGCTCCTGTCAGCATCGAAAGATCTGTCGTATTAAATCCTGCAGTTCTCGGTGTCACAGCTTGAAACAATGCTGCAAGCAACCGGTGAATCCCTGATAGATTTCCATAATCCTGAAAGAAAAAGAAAACAGCTGGTAACAGGATCAGACATAATGTTGTAGTTAGAATAACCTTACTCTGCATATGGTAATGCTTAAAATGAAATTTATGGAGATAAATGTCTTCCCATGTAAAAAATCCAATTCCACCAATGATGATCAGTAACATGATCACAATGTTGATCACTGGATTTACCGCATATGATGTCAATGATACAAATGGATGCCATTTTGTTCCAAGAAGATCAAATCCTGCATTACAAAAGGCTGATACAGAATGAAAGATCGACATCCATATTCCCCGTAATCCAAAATCATGACAGAAAACAGGTATCATGAATAACGCACCGATCAATTCGATCAATAAAGTTCCTTTTAAAATAAAACTCATCAATCGAACGATCCCTCCTACTTTCGGTGCAGAGATCGCATTTTGCATCGTGCTTCGCTGCATAATCGATATTTTTCTTCCTGATAATATAAATACGGATGTTGCTGTTGTTATAACTCCCAGACCTCCGATCTGTATCAGGAACATGATCACTGTCTGTCCAAAAACGGACCAGTAACTTCCAGTATCCAGAACTACAAGCCCTGTCACACATACTGCAGAAGTTGACGTAAATAATGCTTTATGAAATGGTGTTATGATTCCTTGAGCCGATGAAATTGGCAGCATCAGGATCAATGCTCCAAAAAGGATCACTCCTGCGAACCCTAATATGATCACCTGAAATGATGTTAAATGTCTTTTTTTATGAATCCTCCATGGCATATATGATCTTACCTCTTTTTCAAATTATTTTATGACCTTTTGATCTTATCATCATTATATCTTTTATGATAAAAAGATAGTGTAAGGATATGTTCTCTTGTATTAAGATTGTATAAAGAAAAAAGGAGCTGGTATCGTTTTTTGATACCAGCTCCTTTTCTTCTATACGATATATGGAGTGCATTACAATGTTTTATCGAATGCTTTTTGCTAATTCTTTTGCTTCTTTTGTTAACTCTTGAATCTTATCAAAATCTCCTGCTTTCACAAGATCTCCTTTAACCATCCAGCTTCCTCCACAGCAAAGAATCTTATTAAATGTTAGATATTTTTCTAAGTTATTCGGATTGATTCCACCTGTTGGCATAAATCTTAATTCATGGTATGGAGCTGCCATCGCTTTGATCATATCAATTCCGCCTGCCTGTTCTGCTGGGAAGAATTTTACAACTTTTAATCCTTTCTTTACTGCCTGTGCTACTTCAGATGGAGATACACATCCTGGGAAGATTTCGATTCCTTTTTCCTGACAGTAGTCTACGATCTCTGGATCAAATCCTGGGCTTACGATGAATTTTGCTCCTGCTTCAATTGCTTCATCAACCTGTTTTGTTGTAAGAACTGTTCCTGCTCCAACTAACATATCTGGATATTCCTGTGCCATAAGACGAATGGATTCCTGTGCTGCTTCTGTTCTAAATGTAACTTCTGCACATGGAAGTCCACCTTCCATCAATGCTTTTGCAAGAGGAAGTGCATCTTTAGTATTTTCTAATACTACAACTGGTATAACACCTAATTCTTCAAATTTATCTGCGATATAACTCATTTCTTTCATTTCCTTCCTATCTTTTAATATCAAAATTCATCTGCATGATATGCTCAATCAATGAAATATCATCTGTAATGTTTCCATCTCCATGAATTGTATGTTTCACTGCACTTGCAGCAACGCCGAAGTCTGCGATATCCTGTGGTTTGTATTCATTCATTAATGCATAAATGATTCCACTGACAAAAGCATCTCCTCCACCAACGCGGTCTAAGATATGAAATCTTAACTTCTGGCTTTCATACGTTTTTCCATCATACCAAAGGTATGCCATCAGACTATTTTCACTGCAGCTATGTGCATATCTGACATGTCTTGCAATGCATTTGATATTTGGATAACGTTTTACAAACTCCTGAAATACCTCTTCTTGCTGTTTGAAATCTGGATGGAATGGCACTCCGTCTTTGACGTCTCCTGCCTGATGATCCTGCTCATCTTTCCATAAATGATATGGCTCGATTCCAAATAAAACATCTATATATGGGAGACACATTGTACAAAAGTCTCTTGCTTCTTCCCAATCCCATAATGTGCTTCGGAAATTACCATCAAAACTTACTGTCATTCCTTTTTCTTTTGCAAGTTTCAGACAAGCAAGGATCATTTCTTTACAGCTTTTTCCAAGTGCTGGTGTAATTCCGCTTAAATGAAGCCATGTATGTCCTTCTAAAATTGCACCAAGATCTGTTTGAGCAAAATCATACTCTGCAAATGCACTGTTTTTTCGATCGTAAATGACCTTACTTGGACGAATTCCATATCCTGTTTCCAGATAATAGGTTCCCAATCTATGTGTTGGTGTCTCTTCTTCTGTTGTAAATTTTACACTGGAACAATCAACGTCATTACTTCTTAGCATGCGGATCGCACTTTTTCCCAAACTGTTATCTGGAACAACTGTAAAAAATGAAGCGTCAATTCCAAGGTTTGCAAGGGAAAGAGCTACATTAGCTTCACTCCCTCCATATCTTGCTTCAAATATATTTGTTGTACGAATCTTTTCATAATCTGGTGGAGTCAGTCGAAGCATGATCTCACCGATCGTTATAAATTTCTCCTTCTTCATAATTAATACTCCAGATAGGCTCCCTTCATTGTGCTGGCTGCATGCTGACTAAATAATCTTAATACACCTTTTTCATATTTTGGTTTTCTTGGTTTCCAATTCTTTCTTCTTTCTTTTAAGATTTCATCAATCTCTTCCATTGTTTTACGTTCACCATTGATACCAATGATATTTAATTTTCTTCCCATAACATCGATTTCAATTAAATCGCCTTCTTCAACTAATGCGATTGGTCCTCCATCTACAGCTTCTGGACTGCAGTGTCCGATCACTGGTCCTGTAGATGCTCCTGAGAAACGTCCATCTGTAATCAGTGCAATACTCTTTCCTAATTCTTCATCGCTGCTGATTGCTTCGGATGTGTAGAACATTTCTGGCATTCCACTTCCTTTTGGTCCTTCATATCGAATAAAGACTGCATCACCTTTTTGTACTTTATGTTTTAAGACAGCATCTAAACATTCTTCTTCACTGTCAAATGGTCTGGCTCTCAAGACAGATTTAAACATTTCTTTTGGACATGCTGTATGTTTGATCACAGCTCCTTCTGGTGCAAGATTTCCACGTAAAACAGCAATACTTCCATCTGTTCCGATTGCTTTATCATATGGACGGATAATGTCTTCTTTTGTTACGTTCACTCCATAACGTTTATTAAATTCCTGCAGCCATTTATCACATTTTTCGTAGAATCCATTTTCTTTTAATTCTTTTAGATTTTCTCCTAATGTTTTTCCTGTCACTGTCATAACATCAAGATGCAGATAATCTTTAATCTCTTCCATGATCGCTGGAACCCCGCCTGCATAATAGAAACATTCTGCTGGCCAACGTCCTGCTGGGCGAACATCTAATAGATATCTTGCGTTTCTGTGAAGTCTGTCAAATGTATCTCCTGTGATCTCAATTCCAAGTTCATGAGCAATTGCTGGAAGATGCAGCAGACAATTTGTACTTCCTGAGATCGCCGCATGTACAAGGATCGCATTTTCAAAACTGTCCATCGTAACGATATCAGATGGTTTCATATTTTCCATTTGTGCAAGTCTTACTGACTGGCGTCCTGCTTCTCTTGCAAATGCAAGAAGGTCTGGGCTTGTTGCTGGCATCAATGCGCTTCCTGGCAATGTAAGTCCTAATGCTTCTGCCATGATCTGCATGGTAGATGCAGTTCCGATAAACGAACATGCCCCACAACTAGGACAAGCATTACATTTTGCCCAGTCTAACTTCTCTTCATCAATTTCTCCACGTTCAAACTTTGCACTGTACATTCCAAGCTGTTCTAATGTCAACATTTCAGGTCCCGCATTCATTGTTCCTCCTGGTACAAATACAGATGGAATATTCACTCTAAATAATCCGATCAGATTCCCCGGAACCCCTTTATCACAACTTGAAAGATACACACCTGCATCAAATGGTGTTGCATTTGCATGGATTTCGATCATATTAGCAATGATTTCTCGGCTTGCAAGACTGTAGTTGATTCCATCGGTTCCCTGGCTTTCTCCATCACAGATATCCGTACAGTAATAGCGTGCCCCAAAACCGCCTTCTTCTGCGATTCCTTTTCTTACTTCTTCTACTAAAATATTCAGATGTCCACTTCCCGGATGGCTGTCTCCAAAGGTGCTCTCGATCATTACCTGGGGCTTGGAAAGATCCTCGACCTTCCAGCCCATACCCATCTTCAGCGGGTCATTCTCAGGTGCTAATGTGCGGACTTCCTGTGAACGCAACTCCATATTCATTACCTCCAAATACTGCTTGCTTTCGTCCTTTTTTCTGCGGGACCTTTTGTGATTTTATTGTAAAACCGCAGACGTCTTTTTGCAAGTTGTCACGGGTATGTCCTACTATTTGTGCAAAAACTCTGGGATACATCATGCACTCTGCCCAAATCTGAGCGAATTTTGCCCAAAATCAGCCGTCAAAGCGGCTTTTGAGAAAAAAGACGGAAAAAAGTCGTCTGATGATTTTGAAAAAAGAGGGCGCAGCACATAGTCAGTGCCCTCGCCCTCTAAAAAACTCCACCCGTGAAAATGCAATGCCGGAGCGTCCGCAGACGCTCCGGCATTGTTCTATTAAAAATAGTTTTTCCAGTCTGACAGTCTCTCGTGGACAAAACGTTGGTGGATTTATTGGTTTGACTACGGGTGGCAAAGTGGAAAACAGTTTTGCAAATGGACAAGTACAAAAAACTGAAAACAGTAACTCAGGTGGTTTTTATGGTTCATTATTTGTTGGAAGTCCTGCCCCAACATTTACTGATTGTGCATATGATATGAGAGCAACAGGACAGAATACAGCTGACAATCAAGGTGATATTGCAGGTATTACAGGATATCAGTCACCTGAAACGATTACTTTAGATATTGGAGGAATCAATGAGACTGATATTGATGTTGTTACAAAACCAATGTTGCAATCTATAAATTCAAATATTAGGCTAGGCAGTACAGCAATTGCAAATTTTAATCATGCGACCCAGAAACTCTATGGGGTAAGTGAAGGAAATACAACGTTATATGTCGATGTTATCATTGGTACGAATCAAATGCCTTTGACTACACAAGTTCAGGTGACCAATACGGGCACTCCCACAAATCCCATTACAAGTGTATCAGTAACGCCCAACACATTGCAGTTGGAAAAGGGAAACATTTCTATATTAACAGCAAGGATTACGCCTGCAGATACAACAGATAGTAAAACAATTGTATGGAGCAGCGATAATGAAGCGGTGGCAGATGTGGATGTAAATGGACAGGTAACTGCCAAAAATGTGGGAACAGCAACCATAACTGCAACTACCAGTAATGGCTTAAAGAGTACATGCATGGTAACAGT
>ENA-ORNQ01003020-ORNQ01003020.1-human-gut-metagenome-genome-assembly--contig:-NODE-3020-length-10456-cov-3.332372_pt1 | contig 10456 bp, 13 predicted proteins | sample MGYA00242116_ERZ509024 | MGnify/ENA primary metagenome ERZ509024 (study PRJEB26280, sample SAMEA2338697) | human gut metagenome | biome: human gut; feature: human-associated habitat; material: faeces... | reverse complement strand
CCGGAGAAACAGACCGCACGCTCGCAAACCTGGCCGATAACATCGGGTACAGCTGTTCTGCCTCCTCTTTTCAGTTTTTAGCGCAGGAAACAAGTGCCGCCCACCGGCTGTATGAGCTAAAAAATGCAATACGCGCAAAAATCGATACCGGCGTACCCGATGAGGACTGCGCTTCTATTCTCTATGCTATGGTCACCGGTGATAAAAGCAGCCTGAGCACCTATACATATTCTCTCTTTTCTTCCTGCGGCACCTCGCATCTGCTGGCAGTATCCGGCCTGCATGTAGGAATTTTGCTGACGCTTCTGGGCACAGCAGTAAAGTTTCTGCGCCTTCCCTCCGGCATAAAATTGATATTGACGGCAGCATTTCTTGCCTTCTACTGTCTGTTCACAGGGTTTGCCCCTTCGATTGTACGGGCTTCTCTCATGGCACTGCTTACGCTTGGCGCCAGCATTTTAGGTATGCGCTATGATATGCTCAATGCGCTGGGCTTTGCCGGAACAGTAATTTTGCTTCTAAATCCCTTTCGATTATTCGATCTTTCGTTTCAGCTCTCCTTCGCTGCCTGCTTCGGTATCGCAGTATGCGGCGGATATGTTCAAAATATCCGTCATTTTCGGCGGCTGTTAAGCTCCCTTTCCGTCTCACTGGGCGCAACAATCGCTACGCTGCCTATCGCACTGTATAACTTTTCCTTTATCCCTGCCGCTTCGCTGCTGGCAAATCTTATCTTGGTTCCGGTAGCGTCGCTCGCGCTCATCCTGCTGGTGGCCGTATTGCCGTTATCCTTTGTATGGAACGGTTTTTCCGTTTTATTCTATGCTCCCTATTTTCTGATGTCTGTAGTCTTAAAAATATCCGAACCGCTGGCAGAGCTCCCTAAGCTGACTTCGCTCGCTCTTCCTGCAGTCATAATCCCTCTGTTTCTGCTTTTAGTGCTGGTCTGCTCCCGTTTTACACGTATAAAACCTCGCTTAAAAAGTGCAATCGCCGCTGTTTTAACCGTATCTGTATTGGCTATCGGCGCACAAAGCTATATTCCGCGATATCACGGTGCGGAGCTCCGCGTACTGAGCCTAAAGGAGGGCCAGTGTGTACATATCCGCTGCGGCGGTGAAAATTTTATTATCGGGCTCAATAAAGATTCCCTCCACACACAAATGCAGTATATCGGAAAAAATATCGGCAGGGTAAAGGGTGTATTCCTGCTTTCGGTCCAGGATGCGGAAGCCCTGCTATTCGCCCTTGCTGCAGGACTGGACGCAGAAACCGTATATCTTGCGCCCCAATTATCTACACCGGATGAAAACATCCTATTTTCCTCCGTCAAGCTCACCCCGGAACAAAATATCCGTTGCGGTGATGCTGTTTTTAGCCTGCAGGGCGAAGGTCTGCAGCTTTTCTGCAACGGTTTCAGCGTATACATCCATCCGCCTGAAAGCGAACAGATCCCCGATACACGGTTTGATATTGCAGTAACCGAAAACCCAAAAATATCTGCCGATGCCGTGATCTGCCGTAAAACAGAACATCCTGCCTGCCAAGCCTTATATAGGACTTGCTATTATGGCATGGTAAGCTGTATAATACAAAAGGACATTCAATTTAAAATCTACCACGAGGTACTGCCATGAATCATAACGAATTTTTTAAAGCACTGCGGGACGGACAGCTTTTGCCCGTATATCTGTTTGCCGGCGAAGAAGAATATGTAAAAGACAGTGCACTCCAACAGCTGGAGGAGGCTGTGATCGATCCCGCACTGCGTGAAGTAAATCGATCACTTTTAGACGCATCCGCTACGGCCGAAGAGATCTGTTCTCAGTGCGAAACAATTCCCTTTATGGGGGAAAAACGGCTTGTTATCGTACAAAATAGCACTTTTTTAACAAAGAGCGAAGGCAAAAGTGAAAATGAAGAACGTCTGCTGGCCTATCTGGAAAGCCCTGCAGATTTTACAATTTTAGTCTTTTGCTGCACGGCACCGGATAAGCGCCGAAAGCTGTTTAAAGCACTGCAAAAATACAGTGTAGATTTCTCCCCTCTCTCCAGTGCCGAGCTAATACGCTGGATCGAAAAGACCCTAAAGGTCCGCGGCCTTTCCATTGAAAAAAATGACGCACTCTTTTTAACTGAATATACCGATCCCCGGCCCGAAGCTCTTTGTACCGAACTGGAAAAACTGAGTTGTTATGTAAAAGAAGGGCAGGTAAAAAGAGACGATATCCTGGCGGCCGTTACTCCGAGCAAAGAATATAATATGTTTAAAATGACCGATGCCATAATAGAACGGGATGCGTCCCGGGCGCTGACACTTTTAAGCGGCATGCTGATGCAGAAAGAAGAACCCATTTATATTCTGGGGGCAATTTCGCGGCAATACCGTCAGCTGCTCCGCGTAAAGCTGCTGCAGCAGGAAAAAGCACAGCGGCAGGAGATCCTTACCACACTGGGGATCCGGGATTTCGTCTTTACCCGCCTGCAGCGAACATGCGAAAAACGCAGCGAGAAAGAACTGAAACAGGCTGTCGATCTATGCTACGAAGCTGATGCGGGTCTAAAAACGGGCAGGCAGCTTCCCTGCGTGGCACTGCATCGGCTGATCCTCAAGCTTTGCACACTGTAATACCGTAACAAGCAGAAAGGTCTCAAATCAAAGCATGAAGGAGCATGATTCATTATGAAATTTTTTACACTCTCGGCCAATTGGGGCGAGCAGCTATGGCTGTTTCTGCAAAACAACGGCCCTAAATTTTTGTTAGCGATCGTAGTGCTGATTGTCGGCCTTGCCTTGACAAAGGCAGCAGAAAAACCGATGCGGCGCATTTTGCAAAAAAGCAAGATTGACGCCTCGGCGCACAAGCTCATTCTTCAGATCGTAAATATCGCTTTAAAAGTGGTGGTATTACTGATCACCGCTGAAACACTGGGTATCAAAACCACGTCTTTAATCGCCCTATTCAGTGCGGTAGGTCTTGCCATAAGCCTTGCAGTAAAAGATTTTTTAAGCAATATGACCGGCGGCTTTCTGGTACTGATTACCCACCCCTTTACCAAGGGCGACTTCATCGAAACCAACTCCGTCTCCGGTATGGTAGAAAATATTACGCTTTTTTATACCACACTGAAAACACCGGACAATAAAAAGATCTTTATTCCCAACGGCGAAATTTGCACCGCCAAAATTATCAACTACTCCGCTGAGGAAACACGCCGGCTGGATATGGTCTTTTCCATCAGTTATAACGATGATCTTTCTGCTGCCAAGCAGATTTTAGCCGATCTGGTCGCGTCCTCGGGCCTTGCCTTAGAAGATCCCGCTCCGGCTTACGTGGTCACCGAACATGCCGCCAGCTCTATCAACATTGGGGTGCGGGTATGGGTAAAATCCGCCGACTATTGGACCTTGAATTTTTATATGAACGAGCAGGTAAAGCTCGCCTTTGACAGGGCACATATCACCATTCCCTTTCAGCGGCTGGACGTACATATTGATCCGGCAAAATAAGCAGAAAAAAGCAGGATAAACCGCTTTTTTCGATTTATCCTGTCTTTTTTGCCCTACCGGTCTATTTTTTAATAGAAGAAACACAACCTTTTTGATTTGTTACAAGCACAAGCCATACATTATAAAAGGACTGGCATAGATCGTGACATAAATCAAAGTACTCCAGGGTTGATCCTTTATATAAGATTCTTAAAGACCGGAGATGCTTGACCGATACCCGGCGAATCCACACTACCATTTTCCCAAAGCAGTGCTGCTGCAATGCTATGGAATAAAGCAACCGCTTCCAGGCCACTAAAATGCAAATATCGGAAATCCCATTATAGAAGGGATGCCATGGTTTTGTTTTTTCCGATTCTTCTCCCACGCCCGCACTTTCTTTCATCGATTTCCGATGCAATACCGCAATCTTAAAACCGTATGCAGTACTCCCTGCAACTGCAAAATAGGCCAGCTAATGCCATAACATCAATAATGCAAAATTCTTCCTTTTTCTCCCGTTGCTTACCATATTAATTTTTCAGTCGTTCCTTATAAAATAATATCTGTAATGTCCGGCATAGTTTTTTACCAGGCGCCGCAGGTTGTTTTGCAGATCAGCCCTCCCTGCAGATGGTATCGATGAGCATCTCCTGTTCGGTACAAAAGGGTTCTGAGGCAAGTACGCCCACATTTTCACGAATTTGTTCCGGGCAGGAGGCGCCGATCAGCACGCCGGTAACTTCTTGTTTCCGCAATACCCAGGCAAGGGCCATCTGCGCAAGCGTTTCCCCCCGCTGCCGGGCTACCTCCCGAAGCTTGCACAGCATCTGAATTTTCTCCGGCGTAATAGAGGCCTCTTTTAAAAACACATTTTTCTTAGCACGGCTGCCCTCAGGAACACCGTCCAAATACCGATCAGTAAGCAGGCCTTGGGCAAGAGGCGAATAAATAATGAGCCCTTTTCCCTCCTGTCCGGCCGCCGCAAGCAGGCCGTTTTGTTCAATGCCCCGATCCAGAATGGAATATCGGTTCTGATTGATAACAAACGGGCATTTAAGTTCTTCCAAAATTCGTGCGGCCGCAAGCATCTGTTCTCCGCTATAGTTGGAAAGCCCTGCATACAGCGCTTTTCCGCTCTTTACTGCGCGGTCAAGGGCCAGCATACTTTCCTCCACCGGCGTATCGTTATCAGGACGGTGATGGTAAAAGATATCCACATATTCCAGCCCCAGCCGCCGCAAACTTTGATCCAGGCTCGCCGTCATATATTTTAAACTACCGCCGTCACCATAAGGACCTTCCCACATATGATAGCCCGCTTTAGTACTGACGATCAGTTCATCTCTGTAAGCGCTTAGCTGCTGTTTTAATATCCTGCCGAAATTTTCTTCCGCGCTTCCGGGAAGCGGACCGTAATTATTGGCAATATCAAAGTGCGTAATCCCCAAATCAAAGGCAGTAAGGCACATTTTTGTCATGTTTTCAAAACTGTCGTTCGTACCGAAATTATGCCACAATCCCAGAGAAACGCGCGGCAGCTTCAGCCCGCTTTTTCCGCAGCGGGTATACCGCATTGTTTCATATCTTTTTTTATTAAGCATCCTAACATCTTCCTCTCTTTGCTTTTCTTTATAGTAACAAAATTTCCGGTCTTTTTCAAGCAATTTTCCATGGTTGCATCACACGGGCAATTTTCTCTACTGTTCCCCCTCTTTCCTTTATACATGCAAGTATTCCTGTATCCCCAATGCATACAGCGTATTTCTGTCAAGCTCCGAAAAACGGATTATCGGGTTCGGATAAGCAGTATGCGCTCCAATGATTTTTTCCATCCAAACCATGTGATACCATGTACCGAATTTATAACCGCACCGATGAAATTGCCCTACCATGCGGTACCCTAAATGCGCGTGAAACTGTACGCTATCGCATGTTAAATACGAGTCTTCTCTCTCCGGATATGCAATACAGGCATTTAAGTTCAACAGATTCTGTTTTTGAGAAATTCCTTCCAGCGCACTATAAAGTTTTCTGCCAAGTCCTTCTTTTCGTTTGTTTTCTTTAATATAAATACTTACCTCCGCCGCCCAATCGTAAGCTTCCCTTTCCCTAAAAACGCCGGTATAAGCATAGCCCAAAATTTCTTTGCCGCTTTGCACAACAAGATACGGATATTTTTCCAAAGTCTTTTGGATTCTCTCCCTAAACTCTTTTATATCCGGCACCTCATATTCAAAGGTAATCGCTGTTTTCTCTACATATGGCGCATAAATCTCCAACAGCTGTTCCGCATCCTCCGGCACTGCAATCCGAATATAAAATTCCCCGCTTTTCAATCCTCTGTTCCCTCCTGCTGTTATCCTGATATTTTCATTCTGCCGCGAACATCCAAACTCCCGGCTACTTTAAAGTACGCACTCATCTCTGTTTTTACTTCAAGATCTTCATGCTTTAATACAAAAGCAGCCGGAGAAGCTCCTCCGGCTGCAAATCCATTATTCCTGGGAAAACTGATCTTTTCCCGCACCGCAAAGCGGACATACATAATCCTCAGGGATGTCCTCCCATTTTGTACCGGGCGCAATGCCATTTTCGGGATCACCTAAGGCTTCATCATATACATAACCGCAAAGATCGCAAACATATTTCATTCAAAACACCTCTTTTTATAATTTCAGTTCAAAATCTACTGCCCCGTGTTTGCATATGGGGCACACAAAATCCGGCGGAAGCTCCTCACCTTCGTAAACATATCCGCAGATTTTGCATACATAACGCTTTTTGCCGTCCTCAGCAGCCGGTTCTTTCGTCTTTTCAGGCTGAGGCTTGATATGGCTGTGATAATACGCATACGTTGCGGAAGGTACGTCGGAAAGCGCCTGCATACTCCGGATTTCCGCAAGAAAAACCGTATGCGTACCGCAGTCCTGCATTTGTACAACAGCTGCATCGATCACCGCGTTAGCGCAGGAGGAAACATATCGTAAGCCCTGCGGCGTACGTTCTTCCTTCAGTCCTGCAAATTTATCGGTATCCCGACCACTGGCAAAGCCAAACCGTTTAAATACCGCAAATTCTGCCTTTTGCGAAAGAATCGAAAGTGCAAAGGCTTGAGAAGAAACGATCATATCATGCGTAAGGTTGCTTTTATTAACAGCAATCAAAAGCTGTTCCGGATTACTGGTCACCTGAATTGCAGTATTGATAATACAGGCATTATCTCTTCCGCCGTCTCTTGCCGAAAGTACAAACAAGCCATAAGAAAGCTTTTGCAAAGGGCTGGTCTGCATCGCGGCCCCTTTCTGCTCCGGCGCCTTGGCCGTTGCAGAAAGTTCCTGCGCCAATGCCTCAATCTGCCCCAGCTGTTCCTCTTTCACTGCCGATTTTATGGTTACGGAATTCTGTGCAAAAGTCATATTTTTGCAAGCTTCCAGCTTTTGGCGCATCAGCTTTCCACTCTGCGGCGCCCAAGAGCCGTTCTCAATAAACGCCACCGTCCGGTTCTGCAGATTATGTGCAGCAATATCTGTCAGCAAAGATTCCATGGAAACAAAAATGCCGGTATTATAGGTAATGGAGGCAAATACCAAATGGCTCCAGCGGAAACAGGCAGAAAGGATCTCTGACGCGGGCGTAACCGAAACATCATACATACACGTCTTTACACCTTTTTCACGCAGCCGGCAGGCCAGAATCTCCGCAGCATTTTCCGTATCGCCGTAAACAGAACCGTAAACAATCATAACTCCCTGCTCTTCCGGCAGATATGCACTCCAAAGCTGATATTTTTCAAGCAGGAACCGCACATCCTTCCTCCACACAAAGCCGTGCAGCGGAAGCAAGAAGCGGATCTCCTTATCTGCCAGCTTTTTCAAAAGCGCCTGCACCTGCGGGCCGTATTTTCCCACAATATTGGTATAATAGCGGCGTGCTTCATCCAGATAATCACGCGCAAAATCCACTTCGTCTGCAAACAGCGCACCGTTAAGCGCACCAAAGCATCCAAAAGCATCTGCGGAAAACAGAAGTCCTTCCTCCGGCTCATAAGTCACCATGACCTCCGGCCAATGCACCATAGGTGCCATCATAAAGGTAAAACGGTGGTTTCCCGTTTCCAGCACATCTCCTTCCTTTACGACCACCGCGCGGGAATCCACATCAAAAGTAAAATACTGCCGAATCATCTGTACAGATTTCTGATTGCAGACGATCCGCACCCCAGGATATTTTTCGATCAGCTCCTCCATAACAGCGGAATGATCCGGTTCCATATGGTGCACCACCAAATAATCCAAGGCTCTTCCTTTCAAAGCACTTGCCAGGTTTTCAAAAAACTGCCTGCCTACGGCCTGATCCACAGTATCAAACAAAACCGTTTTTTTATCCAGCAGCAAATAAGAATTATAGGCCACACCGTCAGGCACCGAATAAATTCCCTCAAAAAGACTCAGCCTGCGATCATTCCCGCCGACCCAAATAAGTTCTTCTGTTATATTCCTTGTACAATACATGTCAGCCTCACGATTGTTTAATAATTTTCTTTTCTCACTTCAAAAAAGCTTTGCGGATGGGCGCATACGGGGCAAACCTGCGGTGCCTTTTTGCCAATTACCAGATGTCCGCAATTACGGCACTCCCACATAACCTCTTCGCTCTTTTCAAAAACTTTCTGCATTTCAACATTGTTCAGCAAAGCAAGATATCTTTCCTCATGGGATTTCTCAATAGCGCCTACGGCTCTGAACTTTGCAGCAAGTGCAGTAAACCCTTCCTCCTCAGCCTCTTTGGCAAAGGTGGCATACATATCGGTCCATTCGTAATTTTCGCCCGCGGCGGCATTTTTTAAATTCTCGGCAGTATTGCCTATCCCCTTTAATTCTTTAAACCAAAGCTTAGCATGCTCTTTTTCATTTTCAGCCGTTTTCAAAAAGATCTCTGCAAGCTGCTCATACCCTTCTTTTTTTGCAACACTTGCAAAATACGTGTATTTGTTTCTTGCCTCCGACTCTCCTGAAAAGGCTGCCCGAAGATTTGCTTCTGTTTTTGTTCCTTTTAATTCCATAATAAACTCTCCTTTTATATATTTACCCTGCCGTTTAAGGCAAAGGGCATTGTTGTTTTTTCAGGCATTCACTGCAAACACAATGCAGATTCAGCCCACAGGATATCACCTTAATTTGGTAACGCTGTTCCATGTTCTGAACGATCCCGTCCAATTCCACATCCACTACCTGCCTGCAGCAATCGCACAGTGCATGATAATGTTCTTCCAGGCGCCGGTCAAAGCGGTCTGGCTCACCGGCAATTTCAACACGCCGGATATAACCGTTTTCCACCAGATAATTTAAGCTGTTATACACGGTCGCCATTGAAATATGGCCCCGTGCCCTTGCCGCATCAAAAATCTGCATAGCGCTGGGATGCATGTCCGAATTTTTTACGATATCCCATATAATTTGTCTTTGTGCAGTCATATATTTCCTTTTTTATAGTTAGAATAATTCTAAAAATAGTATAGCATAGAGCACATCTGCTGTCAACACTGTTTTAAAAAGAAATATTAAAATTTTTACGGAATATATTGAAAAGAAGAAACAAGTCCAAGCAGACCCTAAGCGGATGAGCCATCCGCTCTGTTCACGGCAAAACGGCCGTTCTTCCTAAAACAATGAAAAAAGGAGAATTTTTATGGTTCTTTCCCAACTTAAGCCCGGTGAAACCGCAAAGATCGCTTCCATCAAACCTGCGTGCCCGCTGCGGGTACGTCTGCTGGATTTAGGCCTTGTGCCGGGCACAGAGATCACCGTTCTGCATACGGCGCCCTTCCAAGGGCCTTTGGAGCTGTATCTGCGCGGCTATCATTTAACACTGCGCCGAAGCGACGCCTCTATGATTGAAGTTACAGGCTGAAAGATTTCCCCGCACAAATCAGCAGCTCCTTCTTTTTCATATTGGCCTTTGCTTGTAGCTTTTCAAAAAATATGCTATAATACAAAAAATCCGTTTTTCAAAAGCCTTTTATGGAACAGAAAAGGAGAAAGCATGAACAGTATCGTCCAATGGCTTAACGAAACCTTTGCTTCTTTTGACGCTTCCGCCGCTGCCTTTGCCAACAGTCTGCATCATAGCGGCGCCGGGCCTTTTCTGGATATTTTAATGGAATTCTTTTCCTTTTTCGGCAGTTCTGTGCTTATCATACCGGCCCTCTTTCTGCTTTTATTCCGGTCCTCACGCAAACAGGGGCTGACGATTCTGCTGGCAATGCTGATCGGCGCGCTTCTGACCAATCTCCTGTTAAAAAACCTAATTGCGCGTCCGCGTCCTTATGCAGATGCCGGCAGTGATTTTTTTACTTTTTGGTCAGAACTCGGTTATGGAGAATTACAGGATACGTCCTTTCCTTCGGGACATACGACCGCTGCCTTTGCGGCAATGACGTCTCTGTTTTTATGGAATAAAAAATCCTTTCGCTGGCTCTTTTTTATACCGGCTCCCGCCGTAGGCTTTTCCCGTATTTATTTCTGCGTCCATTATGCCTCCGATGTCCTCTTCGGCGCTTTAATCGGCGCAGGCGCCGCTGTCATTGCCTTTTACCTTATCCGATCTCTGCTGAAAAGGACTGCTGGCACCGCCTTTTCAAATTTTTCTGTGTTGCAGCTTTTCAAAAAATAGGCTTTCTTTCAACCGCACTCGAACACAATTCTTTTACAAAAGCTTATTTTCCGTGTGAAAAATACTTTCTTTTTTGGCAGAAAGAAAACCGCAGCTGCCGCTCTATCACTAAAGTTCTATCCCTTCTTTTCCCGGCAAAAATCAAAAAAATCTGCCGCCTTGCTGTTAGCGAGGCGGCAGTTCTTTTTAAAAAAGGTTATTCTTTTTCCTGGCTGTCCTGTTCACCGGCTTCCGTTTTTTTCTTTTTGATAACTACAAAGGCAATAATTGCCGCTGCAACCACTACGGCAG
>ENA-ORNQ01003017-ORNQ01003017.1-human-gut-metagenome-genome-assembly--contig:-NODE-3017-length-10457-cov-17.744568_pt1 | contig 10457 bp, 7 predicted proteins | sample MGYA00242116_ERZ509024 | MGnify/ENA primary metagenome ERZ509024 (study PRJEB26280, sample SAMEA2338697) | human gut metagenome | biome: human gut; feature: human-associated habitat; material: faeces... | reverse complement strand
TTATATTTTAATTTGGCAACATTTCTGCAATTGTTGCATTTTTTATGCAACAAAAGTGGTGATTTTCGGGATAAGTAGAAAGCGTTTTGATACTTGCGGGCACGTACAAGCCCTGCGACTTAGTGAAACCGAGGTGCGTTTCTGGAACAGGCTGTAGAGAACTTGTGTCAAAGCGTGGGTGTGCGTTGTGGATTTTGTGTATACGCAACCAAGGGCATAATACCCAATGTCACACCCCGAACGCAACTTGAAAATTGAATAAAAAAACGACTAAACCCACAATCTTACGGCTACACACCTGTAGGGGCGAACATCGTTCGCCCGTCTCTTAGCTGGCAATAAACCATACAAATTTTGTTCGGTGCGGTTCACCAACATACCTTTCTACTCAATTTTACAAAAACATTCCCATTATGATCGGCGCTGCCAACAATATCAGCACCCCCACCACAACAATAATGCTTATCCTCATTGAAACATATTTCTTTTTAGCATCATTGCCATTGTCTTTACTATTCTTTTTCTTTATGTACCTCGCCACAAGTACCCCCAGCAAGATAAGCACAACAGCGATAATAGCCCCGTACACATACATAAATATCACTGCATCGCCAATTACTTTCCCCAGCTTCTCATATTCCCCCATAACTATCCCCCTTTGGTCAAAAATTACTGTATCCTAATATTATTCAAACAATCCACCTTGCTAGGTGTTGAACAGCTCGTCAACGATATTGCAAACAGCAGGTCTGTGCAACCCACTTCTTTACAAAAATCAATAGCGTTTATATCAAAATATCTGAAATCACAAACATAGATTTTTGAGAAGCCATGGGTGAAAAATGGTATCAGAGCATTTCCAAAGCTGTCTTTGAACACCACAAGCACTCTGCCATTGTCCACGCCCGTGTCTATCTCAGCTATCTCCTGATCCACGTTGAGTATCGCAGAATAGCAGTTCACGCCCTCTGCATAGTCAAAAAACAGCGTAGACTCCACAGGGTTTTTAAACTCCGTATCATAGTACTTTACCGTCAGATCATCATTATTGTCAGGCTTATAGTAAATGAACTTGTCAGGATATTTTTTCAATTCACTGTTGTAATTACTGTAAGCATACATCGTTCCCACAAAGCCGTCTATCTCCCATTTATCGTAGGTATCAAGGTCTGGAAAATCTATTCCAGACTGATCGGCAAAAACCTGCGCCGCATAATATGCTCCCAAAGGCTGCCAGTGATGATCCGTTCTTGAGTAGATATATTCCTTTGTATGCTCAGCCAGAGAGTCATAAACATCGGTGTTGATTATTCCGTTAAGACCTGCGGCAATGTTGTCGATATTGTCTTTCTGATCTGAAACAGCGTCTTTGAGATTGTTCGGCATATAATAAGCCGCCGAAGTCGGGATAGACATATTGTATACGTTCACGCTGTCCCCAAGGTCAGCCTTCCATTTGTTTATGGTGTTCGCATACTTGTCGCCGTTCTCGAACGTGCCATAGTATGCACCCATTGCACGGACGTTTTCGCCCTTGCCGGATACTATAACGTCACCCTCCCACTGACCGTCGTCAAGATTGTCAGGCACGTCAACTACCTTTTCGCTTTCCGTTGTTTTTTTCGTAGTTGTGCTTGTGTCGGTGGTCTTTGTATCCGCAGTGGTGGTGGTCCTCGAACCTGTAAAAGCCGTTACAGTTGTTGTTTTTGCGATCTTATCCTGATCCAGCTCTTCTTTTTCCACCGTTTTGAAATCGCCTGTTATAACAGTATCGTTGAGCTTTATTCCAAGCATATTCGTGAAATCAGAGCAGAAAGATTTAAGCTTTTCTCTGTTTGGAACAGTGTCGGTAAAATATTCGGTTATTCCGCTTGTGAAGTCACCGTCAAAATATGATGACAGCGAAAATTTCGGAAAAGTCGCAAGGTTTCTGTTTTCTGACTGTATAAAACCGCTTTCACGCTTCATCACAAGCAGTGCCGCAAACACGCCGAAAACAATAAGCAGGCAAACAACAGAGTTTATAACATTAAACTCCAGCTCATGAATATTGTTTTTCTTGGCCTTTTCACGTTCCTCACGACGTTTTTTTGCCTTTTCGATGCCTTTTCTGTAAGCTTCCTCTGCCTTAGCGTCGCTTTCTTCTTTTTCCACAGGATCAGGTTTCGGCTCAGATTTAGGTTCAGCCTTTTTTTCAGCTTTCCTGACAGGCTTCTCCTCTTTCTGAACAGGCACTCTGACATTTATTGTCGCCTCTACCCTGCTGGGCTTCTGAGCATTCTCAGGCTTTTTCTCAGGGCTTCTCTTGTCGATTATCTCGACCCTTTTTCCTGCGATAACAGGGCCTTTATCCTGTGCCGCTGCGTCATATTCCCTATAATAGCTGTCAGGTATCTTCAGCACGAAATTCTTCTTATTCGGCAGCTTTTTCACAGTTCCGTCTGCTGAAACTGCCACAGATATCTCTTTTTTAGTGCCGTTTATGTGATTTTTCTCTTTGGAAAATGGGATAATAACTTCATTATCGGAAGCATTTTTCTCCTGAGCTTTTTGTACAGACTGAGAATTTTCAACTTTTTCAGCTTTTTTCTCAACTTTTTTCAATGCCTCTTCATTATCATCATCAGTATTTAGCCATACGCTTTTCTTTGGCTTCAAAACAGGCTCGTCCGTCCAAATGCTGTGGCTGAGAGCCTTGTTTTTTCTGACTATCTTTTCCACTATCTCGTCATGGACAGTGGAGCTTTTCTCCGTTTCGTCAACTTTTGCCGTGCTGACAGCTTCAGGCTTTTTCTTTTCCCCGCCTATAGGCTTTCCACCGAAAGTAACGCTGTCAAGATACTCTGTATAGGCTTCTGAAAGAGCCTTTGTATCAGGCAGTTTGAAGTCCTTTTCAAAATCTTTATTATTTGCCATACTCTTTCACCTGCCTAAAATCTGAAATACAAGAACGGATTGTTTGTTGTGTTCACAAGCAGAACGCTTGAGAGAACAAGTATCGCCGCATTGCATAGGATACCTGCTGACTGCATAAAATAGGCTGTACCCTTTGCAGAGAGCGCCTTTTCTTTGATCTTTGGTATAACAGGCATTGTGAAAAGCACTGCCACTGCAAAAAGCCAGATATTGTTCATGAAAAGGTGCTGTGTAACTGTGTCGGTCAGCTTGTTTCCATTTGCTCCAACAAGTGCCTTGAAGAACGTACCCAGCGAGCCGAGGTTCTCAAAATAGAATATTCCGAAGCCTATGAAAATAACAAGCTTTGTATAGATATGTGCAAGGGGTACGGGCATTTTCTTCATGCGCTTTTTGCCTATGAGCATTTCAAAGAATATGAACATTCCATAGTAAAGTCCCCAGAAAACAAAGTTCCAGCTTGCGCCGTGCCAAAGTCCTGTGCAGAACCAAACAAGGAAAAGTCCTCCGTATTTTCTTCTTTTGCCGAAGATAGGGAGATAAAGCACATAATCTCTGAAAAATGAGCTAAGGGAGATATGCCACCTCTGCCAGAACTCTGAGATAGTTTTGCAGATAAAAGGATATTTAAAGTTCTCATCAAAGTGGAAGCCGAATATCCTGCCAAGACCGATAGCGATATCTGAATAGCCTGAGAAGTCAAAATAATACCACAGACCCACAAGAATTGCGCCAAGCCATGTGCCTGCCACAGAGAGGGTCTTTATATTTTCATAGCCGTTTGAAGCAGAGCCGAAAAGGGCTGTTACAATAGTGCTGAGATTATTTGCGATAATGACCTTTTTGCCAAGTCCGAGGATTATTCTTGAAAAGCCGTCGGAGATATCCTTGGCGGTGGTCTTTCTTTCGTTTATCTCCTCACCGATAACGGAGTATCTTACGATAGGTCCTGCAACGAGCTGTGGGAACATGGATACATACAAAAGAAATCTGCCGAAGTTTTTCTGTGGCTTGACCTTGCCCCAATAGCAATCGACGGTATAGGAAATAGTCTGGAACGTATAGAAAGAGATACCGATAGGCAAAACGATATTAGGCACCGGTATGCCTAGACCGAACCAATTGTTGAGATTTTCCACAAAGAACGCCGTATACTTGAAACCGAACAGCACACCAAGGTTAAAGACAAGCGACCATGCAAGCGCCGCTTTTGCCTGCCAGCCTTCGGGGTGTTTTTCTATCACCCGACCATTTATGTAGTCCACAAGGGAGGAAACTATGAGGATACTCACCCAGACAGGCTCGCCCCATGCGTAAAAGATAAGTGAAAACACCACCAGCACTGCATTTCTTATGGCTGTACTGCGTGTGATAAAATAGCATATCAGGCACACAGGCAGGAAAAAATACAAGAAAAATAGATCTGCAAATACCACAACAAAACTCCTAACAAAAATTGATAAAACAGCCATTGTCGGCTTATTCCGACAAAAGGCGATACACATTTAAGTATATCACTGAACACACTAAAAGTCAATTAAAACAGAGGCCTGCGGAAAGTTTTTCGATTATGCACAAAAAAAGCCGCACAAATTGTACGGCTTAGAATAATATGAAATTTTATTCTTTACAAATTGAAAGGGCAAGCACAAACGGGACGTCGGATTTCTGCAAAGCAGAAATTGCACCGCTCCCCTACAATAACATTGATAGTATTTATCAATACTTTATTTTCAGGGTCTTGCCAGGTACGCTCACGCCGTCTGACAGAGTGATAGGGAGCTTTTGCTCCTCAGAGAAGCCGATAGTTTCACCGTCTTTAAGCTCAACGCCCTCAGAAAGCACATACTCGGAGATAGAAAGCAAAAATCCAAGCAGGTCGTTAGGCTGTTTTGGAGAGTCAACTATCTCCATTTCCTCATATCCGAAAAATCTCATGCCTGATGTGAAAGCGCAAAGACCAGTTTTAGCAAGATACATACCTGTGTAGATAAGAATAGGCATCGGATACTCGCCGTCTTTGATAGTTTCAGCAAAGTTCACATAGAAATTCTTCTCATAAACTGTCGGGTCTTTATATATACCGATAGCGTTATCGAGCTTGAGCAGAGAGCTTGCCACCTTTGCAAAGAGGATAGCCTGCTCAACAGCGCTTGTTTTATTCATTACAGCGAGCATAACGTGCGCCTGATGCTTAGCGACCTCGTTTGCGCCCTCTTTCCAGAGAATATTATACTTTGCCGCATTTTCAGCTTCCTTGTTAGGAACTGGGTTAGGCATAAGTGAGCAAGCGACCACCATATCGCCAACCTTGAATACCATAGCGTTGTCTTTTACATCGTCCTGAGGAACGATGTTCCAATCGTCTTTCAGAAACTTTTTAAATCTGAGCCAATCCATGTTAGCGTCTGTGTAGAGAACGAAGCCTGCAAGGACGTTGCCTTCCTTTTTATCGTCCTTGGTTTCCTGAACGTTTTTGTTTTCTTCTGACATTTTGTTACCTCCATAAGATAAAGTCTGTTGAGGTCATTATAGCACACTTAGGGAGAAAATGCAACAGGGGGAGGTAAATGAGGAATGAGGAATGAGGAATTATGGTATCGCCTGCGGCGATGATTTTTTTGTCCTTTCTTTATCGCCCTTCCCCTTAATAATTTGTATACCATGTACCTGCACAAAAACGCCGTTCCGACTTCTCGTCAGAACGGCGTGGTTATTATTCTGTTACCGCTGTTTCCTCAGCCTGCTGTGTTTCAGGCTCGTTGAAAGGCAGTTTCACTGTTATGGTGGTTCCCTTTTCAAGCTCGCTTTCAAGGGATATCTCACCGCTGTGATATGCGACTATATGCTTTACTATAGAAAGCCCTAAGCCTGTGCCGCCTATCTTCTTGGAACGGCTTTTATCAACTCTGTAAAAACGTTCAAAGATTCGGCTTTGATGTTCGTCGGATATGCCTATGCCTGTGTCGCTGAACACTGCGAAAGCTTTGCCGTCCTCTATGCCGACCGTTACTTTCAGGCTTCCGCCCTCATGATTGTACTTTATGGCGTTGTCCATGAGATTTAAAAACAGTTCTGTGATGTAGCTCTGATTGCCGTATATCTGAACAGGTTCGCCCTCAATGGTCATTGTGACCTCTCTATTATCTGCCTTGTGACGGAGTATCTCCTCTACGTCATGGGCGGTTTTCAGCAGGTCTATCTTATCGTTTAAAACGTGTTCCTGCTCCTCTATCTGGGAAAGCCTGATAATATCGTTTATAAGATACAAAAGTCTTTCGCTTTCACGATATATCATACCGCCGTATTTCTTCACGTCCTCTTCCTTGGTGAAAATGCCGTTTTCAAGAAGCTCGCCAAAGCCTTTTATGGTGGTAAGCGGAGTTTTAAGCTCGTGAGATACGTTGGCTGAGAAGTCACGGCGTATCTGCTCGCTTTGTATCTCCTCTGTTACGTCAACAAAGAAGATTATGATACCAAAATCAAGGGTATTTTCGCTGTAGACCTTATTTGCAAAGGTACGGTAAAAACGGCTTTTTTCTGTGATGATACCGTTTGCTGCACCGCTTTCCTTGGCTTCTTCAAGCAAACCTATTATCTGCTGATCGTTTGTCATATGGTCTATCTTGGTATGCTCCGTAGGGTCAAAGCTGTTGCCGAGAATTTTCAAGGCGCTCTTATTTACAGAAAGCACTGTCATGTCCTCGTCAAGAAGTATCATGCCCTCAACCATATTTTCGGTGATAAGTGATATTTTTTCTCTCTCTGCCTTTATTTTATTCATGTTCTTATGTATTCGTCCCATAAGGACGTCCGCATTTTTTATGATAGGTTCAAGTTCTTCATAAGGCGTTTCAAACTGACCGATATTCTCGTTCCTCAGATCAAGCTGTTTTACAAGGGAATTTATCGGCTTTATCATGCTTTCTGAAAGCTTTATGGAGATTATGGTGGTGATAAAGATTATTCCTCCTGCGAACACCACAAGCATTGGTATCACTGCAAGGAACACCCCTGCAAGGTTTTCCTTATCTGTAGAAAATCTCAGAATGCCACTGTCATATTTTATGGCATAATAATATGTAGTATATCCAAGGGTTTTGGAAAATCTTGTGGATTCGCCCTCGCCATCTGCCATAGCCTCTTTGAACTCTTCACGGTCTGAGTGGTTTTCCATTTTGGCGGGATCTGCTTCAGAGTCATATTTTACATTGCCCTGTGCGTCGATGAAGGTGACACGGACATCATATTCTACTGATCTTTCCAAAATATCGGCCATTTCTGAAGGTTTATTGTTTCCTGCGGCAACAAGCTTTGCAGCGGATTTAAGCTCATTTTTAGTGAAACGCTGATAGGTAGAATATCCAAGAGAGCCTGCTACTAAAAGGAAAAACAGCACTGTACATGAAACAAGTATCGTCATGACTTTATAGAGTTTTTTCTGCATATGCTGTTCCTCCTTATCTCAAAATTTTTATATTTTGTAGCCTATGCCACGGACTGTTTTGATAAGATCCGTACAGCCTGCGGCTTCAAGCTTTTGTCTGAGGGTCTTGATGTGCATATCAACAGTTCTTGTTTCCCCTGCAAACTCATAGCCCCAGACCATTTCCATAAGCTTATCACGGCTTACGGCTATGGACTTATGGCGCATAAGATACATCAAAAGCTCAAATTCCTTATAGGTCAAAACGACCTCCTGACCGTTATATGTACAGATACGTCTTGAAGCGTCAAGGGATACGCCCTGTTCTTCTATTACGTCAGCTTCGGCGTTCTGCTTGCCTGCACGTCTTAAAACGGCTTTTATTCTTGAAAGCAGTTCCATTACGCCGAACGGCTTTGTTATATAGTCGTCTGCGCCCATTTCAAGACCTGACACCTTATCAAGCTCGCTTGATTTTGCGGTAAGCATTATAACAGGGACGTCCTGAGTGTGGCTGTCTTTTTTGAGCTTTGAAAGTATGGAATATCCGTCCTCATCGGGAAGCATTATATCAAGAAGCACCAGCGAAGGCTCTTTGTTTCTTATCTCTTCATAAAACGGTTTTGCTTTTGGAAATGCTTTCACCTCATATCCGCCTGATCTAAGTGCGCAGGATATAAGCTCTCTTATTCCGTCATCGTCTTCTACACAATATATAAGTGCCATAGATCTTACCCCTTTTCGTTAAAACTCTTTAGCAGGCAGAGCGTATTTCTCGCTGTAGCGCTTGACCTGTCCGTCAAAGCCCTCGCCTGAATTTTTAAGCATCTGAACATACTCGTGGACGTCAAAGCTTTCGTCGTTTTCCTGTATAAGGCAGACCGCTATATTTGAGCAATGGTCTGAAACTCTTTCCAAATTTGTGAGCAGATCGGAGAACACAAAGCCCATTTCTATGGTACACTCGCCTGTCTGAAGCCTTTTTACATGGCGGTTTTTAAGCTTTGTTCTTATCTTATCCACCACTTCCTCAAGCGGTTCAACTCTTGTGGCAAGCTCCAGATCGTGCTTTTCAAAGGCTTCCATGGCGATATCCAAAACATCTCTTACGGCACTGCACATGACTTTTACTTCGGCTGTTGCCTGTGATGTGAAATTCAGATCCTTCTGCTGTTTTTCCTCGGCAACGGACACCATATTCATGGCATGGTCGGAGATACGCTCAAAGTCGCCTATAACATGAAGTATGGTTGAAACTGACTGAGAATCCTTTGCAGAAAGATCTCGGCTCGAAAGCTTTACAAGATATGTGCCGAGTCTATCCTCATAGAGGTCGACGGCTGCTTCATTTGCGGCTATCTGTTCTGCCTTTTCCTTATCGTACTTATCGACGCAGATGCTCATTGCCATGTCTATGCTTTCTTTTGCTATCTCGCCCATGCGGTTTGTAAGCTCTCTGCACTTTTCAACTGCAAAAGACGGTGACTGGAGAAATCTTTCGTCAAGAAGCTTGAACTGCTCTTCGATATTGTCCTTATTTCCCTCCCCCTCTTTGTCTTTGACAGTGAGGTAGGCAAGCTTTTCAAGGACTTTGATAAATGGCAGAAGCACGATAGATGTTGACAGGTTGAATATAGTATGCACAATAGCTATCTCCTTTGCGCCCACAACTCCGTCAACGAACGAGAAGCCGATAAAGGCATTGAGCAGATAGAAAACTGTAAGGAAAAGCAGTGTTCCTATTATATTAAAATAGAGGTGGACAACTGCAACACGCTTTGCGTTTTTGCTTGTGCCTATTGATGAAAGCAGTGCTGTTACGCAAGTACCTATATTCTGTCCTAAAATTATGGGAAGCGCTGAGCCGAAGGTTATTGCACCTGTGGCTGAGAGAGCCTGAAGGATACCAACGGAAGCAGATGAGGACTGAATGATAGCGGTAAGAAGCGCGCCTGCAAGAACGCCCAGAATAGGGTTTTTGAACCAGAGAAGCACTTCTGCGAACTCAGGAACGTCTTTAAGAGGTGCGACTGCACCGCTCATTGAGTCCATTCCGAACATGAGCACTGCAAAGCCTACGAGTATAGATGCGATATCCTTTTTCTTATCGTTTTTTGAGAACGTCAGCATTGCAACGCCTATTATCGCAAGGATAGGCGAGAACGAGGACGGCTTGAGCATTTTTATAAGAAAGCTGTCGCCGTTAAGTCCTGACAAAGACAATATCCACGCTGTTACGGTAGTACCGATATTTGCGCCCATTATAACGCCTATGGCGGAATGGAGCTTCATGATGCCTGCGTTTACAAAGCCCACCAGCATTACTGTGGTGGCTGAGGAGGACTGAATGACCGCTGTTACAGAAAGTCCAAGCAACATTGCCTTGATAGGGTTTGAGGTGAGCCTTTCAAATATTTTTTCAAGCTTTCCTCCTGCGAGTTTTTCCAGCCCGTTACCCATTACATTCATTCCGTAAAGGAACATTGCAAGACCGCCTATAAGGGTCAGAACATTAAAAATCGTCATACTGACACTCCCTGATAATAATTTTACACTATTGTTACAATGTTTACAATGAACATTATACAACATAATTGTAAAATAACAAATCAGGCTGAGTAAAATCTGAGTAAAATCGTACAAGAAGAGCAAAAAGGCGGTATTTCCGACTTTTATAATGATATTTTACATGATCCTTTCTGTTTTATGGACGCCTGTTACGGAGAATACCACCCATTCTGCGATATTTACCGCATGGTCACCGATACGCTCGAAGTATTTTGCCACCATGAGGGTATCTATAGCTTTTTCACCGTTTGCTTTATCGGCTGCTATCTCGTCGATTATCTTATCCTTGGTCTTTACAAAAAGCTCGTCTATTTTATCGTCAGAGCTTATGACCTTTCGGGCGAGGTTCTCGTCGTCGTTCACATAGGCGTCGATAGCGTCGTTCACCATTTGTGTGGCGGCTCTTGCCATTTCACTGATATCGCTAAGATCCCAAGTCTGCTTTTTCTTTATGAGCTGGATATTCAGATCTGCAATATCTGCTGACTGATCGCCAACACGCTCGATATCGGTTATCATTTTAAGTGCAGCGGACACACGTCTGAGA
>ENA-ORNQ01003016-ORNQ01003016.1-human-gut-metagenome-genome-assembly--contig:-NODE-3016-length-10467-cov-2.383020_pt1 | contig 10467 bp, 6 predicted proteins | sample MGYA00242116_ERZ509024 | MGnify/ENA primary metagenome ERZ509024 (study PRJEB26280, sample SAMEA2338697) | human gut metagenome | biome: human gut; feature: human-associated habitat; material: faeces... | reverse complement strand
GTCACAAAGCTGTATCGGAACAATATTGGCCGTTGTTTTCACGCATTGACAGCTTAAAGGAACAGTTAGATCAACGCCGTCCGTTTACTGCCGGCGAATTGCAGCGGTTGCAGGAAGAATTTTTGGTCGAGTACACCTATAACTCAAATGCGATTGAGGGAAATACCCTGACCTTACAGGAAACAGCTCTTGTTTTAGAGGGCGTTACCATAGACAGAAAGCCTTTGAAAGACCATTTAGAAGTTGTTGGGCACAAAGACGCATTCCTTTATGTACAGGAATTAGTAAAGGATAAAGTTCCCTTTTCGGAGAGTATTATCAAACAGATTCATACGCTGGTCTTGATGGATAGACCGGAGGATCGCGGTGTATATCGACGGATTCCCGTTCGGATTATGGGTGCATATCATACTCCGCCAGAGCCAGTCGTTGTGCCAGAGCAAATGGAAAACCTTATAAAAGAGTTTGCAAAGAAAAAGCTGCACCCGATTGAAAACGCAGCATTGTTTCATCTGAAATTTGAAGGTATTCACCCATTTGTGGACGGTAACGGTCGTACAGGCCGCCTAATTCTGAACCTATTCCTTATGCAGAACGGTTATCCCCCAATCAATGTGAAGTTTACGGATCGCAAAAGGTATTACGAAGCCTTTGATAATTATTACAGAGATGACGATGCTGGAGTTATGGTTCAAATGGTTGCTGAATATGTGCAGAAACGATTAGAACAATATCAGGAGATATAAACAAACAAAAATACAATAGGAAAGGTTTCCACTATGGAAAAAATAATAAAGTTAGAATTAGATACAGCAAATTCAATTAAAATAACAGATGATCTGAAATCCAGTCTTAAGAATCTTTTTTCAGGATGTCGTGTCAACTTTCTATTAGGTGCTGGTTTTTCTGCAAACATACTTGGGTTGCTTAATAACAATGAAATTTTATTTGAATCTGTGCGGCAATATAGAGTTGTCGATAATGAAATCGAGAGAAAATTAATTGTACTCAAAGCTTATCTATATTGGGATTTCTTTTTGAACTGTATTTATCCAATATCCGAAAAGGTTACTATGTATGATCCTGAAATGAAACCATATAAAGCATTTGGAGATATTCTATATAGAATGTTTTCAGAAAAAAGCAATCCCGCTCTTGATCGCCAGTTTAATATCTTTACGACAAATTACGACCCGATTATTGAATTGCTGTTCGATGATTCTTTATGTATTTGTAATGATGGATTTGAGGGGCGGATATATCCAAGGTTTTCAACAGATAATTTTTCAAAGTCATATTACCGTCAAGCTGTATTTTCAAACAGAAAGACCGAAATCCCTTCTGTAAATTTAGTGAAGATACACGGCTCAGTAACTTGGGCTTTGGATATTATCGATGGCGGTATAGAATATCAAGATTACAGATCAAGCATAAGAGATTTTCATAAAAAGTATTCTGCGATTTTTGATGATACGATTGCAAAAAACATTAAATCAAGATTAACCGCTACTGCTTCTGAGGAAGCGACGAAGCAACTGTCTGAAATTCTCAACAGTTCGATATTTGACTCTGTAATTGGCAACTACGAAGAATACAAAAATATGTTGTTGATCTATAAAAGCAATTTTCTGATTGTCAATCCCACAAAAGAGAAGTTCAGTGATACTTTGCTAAATAAAAATTATTATGAACTCCTGCGAATATTCTCAAATGAACTGGAAAAGGAAAACACTTTGCTTGTTGTAAATGGGTTTTCTTTTAATGATGAACATATACTGGATCTGGTTAAACGCTCTATGCTGAATCCGTCATTGAAAATTCTTATTTTCTGCTTTGAAGAAAAAAATCTTGAAGGATATGAGCAATTGTTGTCCGATGCCAAAAACAACAATATTACATATCTCTTTCTGAAAAATGATAAGTTATCTCTTGAAAGAATGAACGAGATTTTGGCTTGCATTCGTACTTAAGAAGGGGTAATGTAGATATGCTTAACGATTTTTATAAAATTGGACAAGTTATTGAAGTCCGGGGTCAAAAACTCCGAATAAGAGTTTTTGAAAACAAAAACAGTAATATACTGATATATCAAGGCAAAATAATCAAGAATGTTTCTGTTGGTAGTTTTGTTAAAATACCAAAAGGTTTCAGTAACATTATAGGAAAAATCGAAGGCGAATATATTCAGGAATCAAGCCTACCCACTAACAATGCGAAATCTAATAGATTCTCAAAAGAAAGCGAAACCATAGATAGGATTATAGAAGTGAGCATTATGGGTGTATTAGATAATGATCGCTTTAGGCGAGGTTTAATAGATATTCCTCTTGTTTTTTCTGATGTATTTATTCTTGATGATAATGAAGTACAGAAGATATTCGAATTTAGTCCAAATAAAGAAGCTGCAATTTGCATCGGGGCAATTAACGATTATAAAGAAGAAAAATTATATGTTGATACCTCATCTCTCTTTGCGAGTCATATTGGTATTTTTGGAAATACTGGGAGCGGAAAATCAAATACGCTTGCAAAACTGTATACCGAATGCTTCAAAAAATATAAAAATACTTTTGGATTTGATAAAAGCAAATTTATTGTAATAGATTTTAATGGTGAATATACTTCGGCATTTGACTCTGAAAAGACGGTGTATAATCTTTCTACGCGCACTAACCAAGGCAATAAAATCCCAATTTCCCCCACTTTTTTAGAAGACCTCGATATGTGGGCAATTATATGTGAAGCAACTGAAAAAACTCAGCGTCCATTCTTGAATAGAACAATCTCTTTATATAAGCGTTTGCAGGATATAAATAATGGTAATGGTTCTATTGAAAATTATCTCAAAGGTATGTTGTCCTCGTTATTTGATAATTATTTTGAATCACCAACTTTGTTTGTTAAGCAGATCAACTTAATAAAAGAAATTTTTGTGATTCTTTTTGAGGACACAAACACTGCTATAGGAATTCTTGATACGATATATCCCCGAACACAGCAGTCTAAAATCGTATTATGTAGAGATGATAATGGGACATCTCTGTGGTCAGATAATAAAAATGATTTCAATGAAAATATAAGCAGTCCCGTTTTAAATGCATTACATAACTTTAGAACTCTTGACGAATATTCATTATTTGATTTTTCAATTAAATACAAGTACATGGAAGAATTAAGTTCTCAACGAATTAATGAAGAACATATTTCTCCGTTGATTGCAAGATTTGAGAATCGCTCCAAAAAAGTTAAACAAATATTTAATGTTACAACAAACATTTTGCCGAGTTGGTTATCAATTTATTCATTGGCAGATGTGAATGTTGAATTCAAAAAAATTATTCCATTGATTATCTGCAAATATTTTTATGAACGACACAAACAAAATCAAGACGAAAAAAGTTTGCATATTATTATTGATGAAGCGCATAATATCCTTTCAACAACTTCAGAACGAGAGAGCCAGACTTGGAAAGATTATAGATTAGAAACATTTGAAGAGATAATAAAAGAAGGACGAAAATTTGGCGTTTTTCTCACTATTTCCAGCCAGCGACCATCTGATATTTCCGAAACTATAATTTCCCAATTGCATAATTACTTCATTCATCGTTTAGTAAACAACGAAGATATACGAGCAATTGGAAAAGCAGTATCGTTTATTGATAACACTTCTTATGAAATGATTTCTGTATTGCCGCAAGGTACGTGTATATTCACCGGAGTTGCATCAAACTTTCCTGTATTGGTTCAAGTAGATTTGTTGCCCAAACCCTTGCAACCTCAAAGCACAACTATCGATTTGGTTAAATTGTGGTCTAATCATACGAATTAAAAATTTGTCAATTCTCGTAATAAACATAAAAGCCGCTTGCTTTCACAAACGGCTTTTTCTTTCAAATCCTTGCTTTTAATTTTTTGCTGTACTCCAAATAATCGCAACTCAACACATAGTCGATCACGCTTGCTTTGGGAATAAGATAAGTACAGCGTATGTAGAAATGCTTGACCTTGTTTGTGCGTATAAGTTTCCGAGCGGTAGAATCTCCGATCCCGCCGAGCATATTACAGAATTCCGGTAAAGTCACAACATCGGGATAGGAAGCAAAAAGTTTCTCGTAATGCGTTCTTGATTTTATTTTTCGCCTCCGTATATCTTTACTAAGTCGTCGATTTTCGGGGCATCTTTGCCATAGATATATTGGAGCAAATAGACCTTGGGAACGAGTGTTTTTCTTGCCACGTAAAAAGCTTTTAATTCACCGCTTTGGATCATTTTGTAAACGGATTTTTGACATATCCGCAGAATTTCACCTACCTCTTTGGTATTCAGCAAATCAGGGTATTGCTTTAAAAAATAATCGTTTGGTTTAAATTTCATAGTTTACGATCTCCTTAATTAAATTTGTCAATGGCAGATGATCGTACACCTTGAAAATGAGTTTAGTGCGTATGTTAATGCACACAGTTTTTGTTCGGAGGTAATTGCTACCCGCTAATATCCCTCCAATTTCCCTCCGATTTCCAAAAACAGCGGCAAAAACACAAAAATTCAATGCATCCTTATAAATCAAGGGTTTTTACGGAATTTTGTCTCGAAAGGCTTGAAAACACTGACTTTTTGGTGTCCGGTAACTTCCGTGTAAAGGCGGTAACTTCCGTTGTATACGCCATATCTTTGATAACTCAAAATCTTCCGATTTGGATCACGCATATGGCTTATAACCAAAACAAACGTTAAATAATTAGCGCCTGCCCGTCGAGTTTTTTGCGTTTTACAATTCCGGCCATATACCCGAGAAAATTGTCATATTCCAAATTCCAATGATAGATCTCATCCATTATATACGGTATTCTTAGCTCGTCGAGTTTGTATTTAGCAATTTGGACAGAGACTTTTTGCAGTTCACGCCAATTGAATATACCGGCACGCAGCCGCTTCGCAACACTGGTATCAACAACAGCCAGCCTAGTGTCGGAGTTGATGACCTTAAAATCACGCTCTACCTGTGGGAAATTTTGCAAATCTTCATGTTCCATTAGTTTTCGGTGCACACGGTTCAATCCATAGAGCGCGATCTCATCTTTAATAGATTGAGTTGTTTGTTCAGGCGAAATGGGAATATTTTGCTCCCAATACTCTTTTAGGACTATACCGGCATGTTTTAGAGCGGGATTGAGTTTCAGCAAACCATCTTCTGCGATGCAGAACGTCCACATTTCGGCCTTGTTATTGCCGCCTTCTCGGTTGACTCTTCCGGCCGCCTGCAGCAAGGAGGAAAGTGAACAAAGCTCATGGAACCCGGTTTTAAAGGACAAATCAACGCCCGCTTCTACACAGGAAGTGGCAACCAGCGTCCAATCCAAATCCGACGAATCATCCAGTCTCACTTTCACTCGATCCAGTGTGGACGCTCTGTCAAGCGGAGTAAGCGAAGTCGATAGGTGCTCCACCTTTCCTCTGCCATACTTTTGAGCGATATAATCTGCCAAGACAGCTGCGCTCTGAACCGTATTCAAAATGACGAGCCGCGGACCGGGAAATGAGGCGGTCCATTTGACAAGCTCTTGTGTGGATTGTGGCGCAAGATTACATCGATAGGTGATCCTACTACTTTCATATGACGACAGTTTACTGCGCACAGTAGCATCTACAATTTCAGGAACGTCGAGAGGGTCCGATTCTCCCGCAATTTCCCGAATGGTCCAAAACCGGCTGATCGATCCTGATGCCAAAACCCAGTAACAGGACCACTCGCTGGACATGATCTTCATCCACTTCCATGCGATGGGCAAAAGATTGACTGGAAGCGCGGCATGTGATTCATCGACAAAAATTGCGCTTCCGGGCAGTTCATGCAACCGTCGCAGAGTACCGGTAGAATTTGAAGCAAGCGTTTCAAAAAAAGCAACAGCAGTCGTCACAATGATAGGCGCACGCCAAAGCGATGTAAGATAACGAACATCCTCGCTTTCAAAATCGGCTCGATGGTGCAGCTCAGCCACCACTTCCTCCGGATTCTCGCCCGGCAGCGTCAACATTTTTCGGTAAGTCTCTACCGACTGCTGTATAATGTTTGTAAATGGCAGCACGACAAAAATTCGTCGTAAGCCTCGCTTTTGAGCCTGTGCAAGCAAATGCGCCATGACTGCGGTTGTTTTTCCCGATCCCACAGGACTGTCGCACGAACTAATAGCAGATTGTATGTCGGCATTCCGACAAGCCTGGTACATCTCGCTTCGCAACGCATTTCTTTCCGTGTCAGAGCCTTTATGCCGTAGTTCTTTCACACATTCATCCAGCCGAGCGAGTCGTTTTTCAGCGTTTAAAGGAATATGCACATCCGTTTGCGGATATTTTCCGTAATGCCGCGCCGTATCGGTATGATCCGCGTCGACAATACACGATAGGGCCATTCGTAGGAATACGCTGCGGTCTCCGTCGACGTTTTCCTCTATGTCTGTACAGCATCGCTGGCTAATCAGGCTATTGTGAATTTTCTCTAGCTCTGTCAGCTCCTGATCCACATGGTCGGCAATTTGAGCGTCGCGAAAAGCACGGTCCTCTCTAATCAGCTCTGCTGAAATGTCAGGAAAACCCATATGATGAGCTTGGGCTACTACCGCAGAGAGAACGGAAGGACGCTGGTCGTTCAGCCAGAAAGCGGCACCGGCGTCCACATGATTCACCGGCAAAACTTTAGTGGGTACTTTACCGGAAAGCACTTTTTGATTTTCCGAATCCAGCTTTCCAAGGTCGTGATATTCTGCAGCTTTTTCTATTACCCTTTGCAGAAGCGCCCGATCGCGCTTTGCATATCGCCCTGATTCCATCGCATATCGTTTCGCAAGAGAACTTACGCCGCGTATATGATCCGTGTAAGTCTGGGCTTCCATTCCATCTCTTGGGCTGTGTGCAAAGTAGTTCATACTTGCATCAAATCAACGACTGAAGCAACTTTGTGAAGTAGCTCCTCTGGTAAAGCGGATTTGTCGCAATAATCCGTCCAGTTTGTGGAAGGGTCTCCGGCATTGCCGATCCGTGTAGGGGTCAACGCCTCAAAAAGCATGTAATCCGGGCAGCTTCCCAGCGCGTTGAGGTGCTCAATGTACCAAGCATGCCGAATACGAATATCCGAGCGAATTGCAGAACGATTCAGTTCATATGCCCTGGGTATTAGAATTTTCAGCAATTCTATATCTTCTGCTGTACAGCCCGTCTTTCCGGCGAAGTTTGGATTGACGAAAAACGGCATGCAATAGACGCCGTGTGTAACGACACGGAATGCAAGGGGAGCCATCCCCGCATTTTTCCCTTCCTGAACGCCAGATTTATTGGTATTCGTATGCCGAACAATCTCAACAGGGGAGATAGAGGTGCCCATACCGAATTGAACAACACCCGTTTTGATATAGCCCTTGTTCGCACCATCTTCGAGAAATGTATTGCCAAAAACTCTGGCATCCCAATATTTTCTGACAAAGGCGCTTTCTAAAAATTCTTTTTGATCGAAAGACGTGATGTCTTTCCCCATTTCCTTCTGAATGGTTTTTCTATCACGGCCGCGCCACTCTAAAATCCAGTAATTGTCTGCGTTTTCGGTATAGGTGTTAGGAAGGCTTTTGAAGAAAATACTGTCGTGATCCTCCAGCAAATCACGAAGTTTCCTTTTGAAAGATACCGGAGATATTTCCCCTATTCCATTGGGTCTCTGACGCGGGTCAGATTCTCTGTCCGGATCTCCGTTTGCATTTGAGTTTACAACTTCAATCACCAAAAGACCGGTTGCTCGCTTGATCTCGTTACGCATTTCCTTTTCCTCCCACTATTTTGTTTTGATCAGTCGCTTCTTTTTTGGGCAGCGATGCCATATATCCGATGAAAAGCTGGGCTTTTTCATAGTCGGTAAAACGCATCGATTTATCCATTTGCAAATGAACTTTGTCGGAAAGTTGTTCAAAAAGTCCTAAAAGCCATCTTGCACGCCAGCTTTCCTCACCTTGCGTATCAATATTTTTATATTGATACTGCTTTGCCCACGATATGTATGGATTGAGTCGTGTCGACAGCCGCGACAATGCCTGAAACGGCATTTCAGCAGCAGTCGTAAACAGAGCGCTGCCTGCCAGTTGAGGCGGGATATCCCCATCCCTTTTGGCTTTGCAGTACAGTGTATGGATCTCATCGGAAACATGCAGCAGCTGCCCCAGCAGATAAGCCATTTCTTCCATATACTTCTCCTTTCTTATGTCGCACTTATAGAGCAGCAGCCCCAGAACCGAAATGATTTGAGCCGCTGCATTTTTTTGGTTTTCTAAGCGTTTTAACTCGGTACTGTTCCCGCCTTTTTTACCTTTGTGAAGTAAATTCCCCAGATAATGGATTAAGCCCGATGCATTTTCAAGTGTTATATGTATAAAGGAATGTACTGCGCCCTGCGGCAGGATGTCCAAAAGCAGTTCAATGCCCTGGTGGTACTTCATGCGTTTGACAGTAGTTTTTCCATCCGCCCGTTGGCCGTTTTGTTTCCATACGCCATTCACACTGGCCTCCACGTCAAGAGGAAACGGAATGATTAACGCACCGATTTCCAAGCTGGGAATATTGCGGCAACCGTTCGCCCAATCGTCTGCTGCTTGGATGAGTTGTTCCGGCGTAGTGTTGTGTGTGAAGAGAATTTTTGAACGCGCTTTATCCAACTTTCGGATTGTAAATATCTGCAGATGATCCGGCTTTTGGTCGACGGGGAGACCGCGAAAGATTTTTATAAACTCTTTGGAAACATCTTCAAACTGCGCTTCTTCTCTTTTTGCCTGGTTAGCCGTTTTTTTAAATGTAGAAGCAAATTTCGGCAGTATCTCAGGCAGCTTGGAAGGATAGACAAACACAATCTCATCTTTATCAATCTTTTCCCAGGTAACCTGTCTGCGCGATGGATCTGCTATCCATTCCAGCGATTTCTTAATTAGCGAACGGTTTTCTGCCGTTATCGGATAGGAGCCGTCATCAATCCGATTATAACGATATTGGCATGGCTGGCCATTAAACATGGAGCGCAGAGTAACTTCAAATCCACTAAGTTTTACACTAGGCATAGGTTCGTTTGGATTCACAAAAGGAGAGCCAAAAGCGTCGAACGCGCTGCTCTCAGCAGGTATTTCTACCATGGCCATATTTTTCAGCAGCATCCTATTTAGCTCAACCGTAGTATGTTCACTGGCTACGGGATATCCATACCGTCTCCACTCCTTCACATCCAGAATAACGGATAACTTGTCTCCTACGTCCTTGCTGTGTTCCTTTTGGGCTGATCCCTTATGGAATAATAGTTTAAGGGCGAGTTTTTCGTCTTCCCGTTTTTGTAATTTTTTAAAAATACAGCGCTCAAGAGAGGCGCGAAATCCGCCGTCAATATTTATACAGAGTTTTTCGCACAATGAAATCAATTCGATTATAATATTGTCATCCATTTGCGCCTGTGTCCCGATCGCTTCCAAAAGTTCTTGAGGACAATCCTTTAAACTTCTTTGTATTTGCCCGGGAACTCCTTTAATCCAGTTGCTCTCTTCGCACCATGACTTAATTTTTTCTATATCGGGTTCGACTTGTCCTTTTTCAATTCTTTCGAGTTTGTCAATCGTATCCAAATCAGTCAGCCGGTATAGGGCACTCATATTGAATGCCGGAAAACTATTCTGGTTACTCCCGTATTTTCGCAATACGCTTGCTTGCTCCGCGGTTAGTTCCTCCAGCCCGCAAATAGAGCCGTCTTTATCAAGCCATATTCGAATACAAGGAGATTTCGCTGTAACCTTGGGAAGCGTCTTATATTTCCTATGCCACTCGTTTGATGAGATCCCCCTGCTTTCCAGTGTTTTCGCCAAATTGTACACTTCGTTAATCATTCTCCGTACCTCGCTTTGGATATTCCAGCGTCCCGTTCTTTATCACCAAGTCATTGTCATAGGAAACCGGCGAATTATAACCTTTAGAAAACACCTGTCTGAGCATGGAGGGGATGATAATGTCGGGGGAATCATATAGCACCTTCGTCGTATTGCGGAGTTCGCCAAAGTAGTTAGGGGTAAACTCACTCCAGCCAAGCGAAATGGTAGAAAAAGACTGGCCACGTTGCAGGCGACGCTGAAAAATGCTTTGGTAAGCGTGGCCGGGATTGGTGGTTTTTTTATCCCACTCCAGGGCTTTTTCCGGCAGGCCATCTTTGTTATGATTTGGGACAACCTGCGCGTATAGCTTGTAGCAGACATCGATTAATACCGTCGCATAGAGCTGAAAGCTGTTTCCTCGATTTATTGCAGATGCGCTTCGCAGCGGTCCACCGTAATTAGTACAATAGGAATGATATTGCACGGGTTTGCACAATTCCACCTTAGTCGGGATAATCTCTATATCCGGCCCCCACAAAACGGACTCGAATATCGCTTTGACCGCAGAATATGTAGGGGCGG
>ENA-ORNQ01003012-ORNQ01003012.1-human-gut-metagenome-genome-assembly--contig:-NODE-3012-length-10473-cov-3.250816_pt1 | contig 10473 bp, 13 predicted proteins | sample MGYA00242116_ERZ509024 | MGnify/ENA primary metagenome ERZ509024 (study PRJEB26280, sample SAMEA2338697) | human gut metagenome | biome: human gut; feature: human-associated habitat; material: faeces... | reverse complement strand
TTCAGTAGCTGCTGATCGGCAGCGAATCGTCGTCTGTGCCCTTCTCAACGCTTTTGATCTGGATATAATAGCTGTACTTCTCGTTCACCTGCACCAACACGCGCTCGCCCGCCTTGTGGCCCATGACAGCTTTGCCGACCGGGGACTCCTTGCTGATGAGGCCCTTGAGGGCGTTCTGCCGGAGCGTCGTAACAAGCTCGATGGTCTGCTCCTCGTCGTCCTCCTCAATATAGATGACGACCTTGTCGAAAAGCCCGATCTCGTCCGGCCTCGAATCCGTATCAATCACCTTCGCGGTCTTGATCATGCGCTCTAAGTAGCGGATGCGGCTGTCGTTACGGCGCTTTTCCTGCTTGGCCGCCTTATATTCAAAGTTTTCGCTCAAATCGCCGAACTCGCGCGCCGTCTTCACATCCTCAAGAATTTTCGGCCGCAGCTCCAGCTGGCGATATTTGATCTCGTCCTGCATTTTCTGAATGTCTACAGCAGTCAGTTCATCATTCATGACCATCCCTCCTGATACAAGCTATTTTACACCGTTTTTCAGAAAATGCAAAAGGAATTTGCATTTTTCCGCCGATGTGTTATGATAGTCGCAAGCTACCACAGGAGGCCTCCCATGGACTACATTGCCCGCATCCACTCAGATTTCCCCACCAAATTCGGCATCCCGCGCCAGTCCGGTCTGACCGGCGCCCTGCTTTCCAAAATCGTCTTCGAGCCCGCCTACCGGAACCCGGATTTCCTGCGCGGCATCGACAGCTGGAGCCACCTCTGGCTCATCTGGCACTTCGATCGCATTGAAGACGGGAAATTTTCGCCCACCGTCGCGCCCCCGAAGCTCGGCGGTAAAACGCGCGTAGGGGTCTTCGCGACGCGCTCTCCGTTCCGCCCGAACCCGATCGGTCTTTCCTGCGTAAAGCTCGTAGAAGTGAACCTCCATACAAAGGACGGTCCCGTTCTCTATGTCGCCGGCGCGGACCTGGCCGACCGGACCCCCATCTACGACATCAAGCCCTATCTCCCCTATGCCGACTGCCATCCCGACGCGACCGATGCGTTCGAGGAAAGCCGCAGCGCAAAGCCCCTGGAAGTTGTCTTCCCGGACGTGCTCCTGCAAAAAATCCCCACAGACAAGCGCGCGGGCCTCATCCAGGCGCTCTCTCAAAATCCCTGCCCCGGCTATCAGCACGACCCCACCCGCCGCTATGGCTTCAATTTTGCGGGCTTCGACGTGCGCTTTCAGATTGACGGCGATACGCTCACGGTAGTCGAAATCGTAGCGCTATAAAAACCAGCAGTTCAGTTTTCCGCCTTGACCCAAACAGGAATCTGGAGCAGAAAGCACCGGAAGAAATCAAAACCACCGGCACTGTCGGTGGTTTTCTTTATACAATAATAGCTGCTGCCTTGTTTGGCAGCGGTTTTTTATGCGCATCTCATTTGAGTTCAGCTATAAAGGAAATGGCAGTGCCCTGCGTTCTGGCACGAATCTGGCCGCGGTGGGCCTCTGCGATGCTTTTGGCGATGGAAAGCCCAATGCCGAAGCCACCGGTTGCAGCGGTTCTGGACGCGTCCGGGCGGTAAAAGCGGTCAAAGAGCCGGTTCAGATCTCCTTCCGGGGGTTGATCGCACGTGTTTGTCACCGTAAGCTTTACGCCGCGCTTGATCGGCTCCAGAGAAATCCGGATTTCCGTCTCCGGCGCGGCATACTTGACGGCGTTATCAAGCAAAATCGACGCCAGCTGCCGTACAGCGGCCTCGTCTCCGCAGTAGGAAAGCCCCGGCGCAACCTCGAGGCTGATCGCGTGCCCCTTCGACTGCGCGAAATCTGCGAATGACTCCGCCGTGTCCGTGACGGCCTCGCTGACGGCGAAGGTCTGCGGATGCAGCGGCGAGGTCTCCTCGTCATATTTGCAGAGCGTGATGAGCGACTGCACCAGCTCCCGCAGCTTTTCGGTCTGCGCTCTGGCTTTATCAATCCATTTTTGCTGCCCGACCTCCATCTCCAGCACCCGGAGGTTCGTTGCAATGACGGTGATGGGCGTTTTGAGCTCATGCCCCGCGTCGGTGATGAACTGCTTCTGCTGCTCGGAAGCTCTGATAACCGGGTCAATGGCCCTGCGCGACAGAAGGACGACCAGCACATAGACCAGCGCAAGGCAGACCGCGTAGGAAACACCCGACCAGACGGCAACCGTCCGGACGGCGCGCAGCTCCTGATAGCAGTCGAGGAAGACAGCAATATAGCGGCTTTCGCCTTCTTTTACCACGCGGAATTTATAGCCGGAGGTATAAAAGCCGTAGCCCGCGCCATGCTGCAAGACAGCTTTAATATAGGTATCCGCGTCGTCCTCCGTCACGGCGGCAATGTGTGAGAAATTGCCGCTGTCGAGATTTCCGTCCGCGTCAAAGCGCAGGTAAAAATAGCGCGTGGAGTACGGCGTTTCGGCGTTAAACGGCCCCCTCGAGCGCTCCGGCTGGCTCGATGGCTTCGTGTCCGGCTTCTCTTCGAGCTCCGGCGGCGTGTGATCTGTCTCCGGCGGCGGGGTGTGGTCTTCCTCCTCCGCGTCCTCCTGCGGCTTCCCGGATTGCGTCGCCGGGTCAGACGGCGTATCGTCCTCCGCCGGATTTTCTGATGGCAAACCGTCTGCTCCGGCAGTGCGGCCGGTCGGAATTGTGCCCTGGTTTTCATAGATCATGTCGAGCGTCTGGTTCAGATCCCGGTTCGTCGAAATGAAATTTGCCGCATTCACGATCAGGCTCAGCGCCAGCAGCACCAGCGCGACGGAGAGCATGGCGATGCGGATAAATTTCGTGCGCAGGCGTTTGATCATTTCCCGGCCTCACTGTCCCAGCCCCAAAATTTTTCCATCAGCCGTTCGGCGGAAAAGAGCATCCCGGGCGAGCGCAGAAAAAGCTCCATCAGCTGATACTCCCGCCCGCTGAGCTGAATACGTTCCTTCCCGCACGAAAGCTCGCCTGAGCCGGGGTCGAGCGTTAGATCGCCGAACGTCAGAACGCTCGGACGGTACGCGTCGCTTCTTCGGAGCATCGCCCGCACACGTGATAGAAGCTCGTCCGGGTCAAAGGGCTTGGGCAGATAATCGTCCGCGCCGGAATCAAAGCCCTCGATGCGGTCGCGCGTCTCGCCCCGGGCCGTGAGTATCATAATAGGTGTCTTGTCTCCGCGTTCTCGCATCCGGCGCAGCGCCGCGAAGCCGTCCATGCGTGGAGCCCGGCTCGGAGCGAAATCTCACAAGCCCGAACGCGCCTGCAACGGCAATGCTCGCTCCAAGATTGCCGTTGACCAGCATGATGACTGTCTGCACGGCAAGCGGTAAAACGGCAATCGTGATGCAGAAGCTTTGTGTACTATGCGCGCCGCGCGTCATCACAAACGCCGCCGCAATGCCGAGCAGCACAGACGCCGCCGAGCAGAGAAGAAAAATTGTCAGCGTAATTTCCGTTGTAATCATCGAATCAAGCACAGAACATATCCTCCCATCCGGTTTTCCGCATCCGCGGCAGCAAGTGCTTTTGATAGCACGCGCCGTATTTGGAAACTGAAGTCTGGTAAATGGAGAGCTCCGAGAGCGCACGACTGAGCCACAAGGGGCATACGCCCGGAAGCTTTACCTCCATCAGAACCGCGTCCTGCGGCAAAAGAAGCATTCCCTGATCTCCATAGGCAAGGTCGAGCTTCGATGTGTGCCAACGGAGCTTCGTGTCAAACGTCACCCGCAGTTCGGGGGTCGTCCGTTCCCGCAAAGGCCGTGCGGTCGTAGCCGATGAAGACCTTGGGAACCGTTTTGTTGCAGCGCTGGAACCAGTCGATCTCGCGCCCAATCTGGCCGAACGCGTTCTTCTCCAGAAGTCCTGTCAGAAGCGGTTCGACCATCGGAAGCTCTGTCGTCACGCGGCGCTTATATACAATGCCGTCAAATTTCTTTTTGAGCTCCACGAAAACCGTATCTCACAGATCGATCTTTTGATCGTTACGCACTTTGATAAGGATCACATCGGCGGCGTGCCGGAGGTTCTGGAGCGCGTCTCGGTTCTTCGCGTCATCGAGCCGGACTACGAGCCGGAAAACCCGGAAGCGGAGGCCTACACCGCATATCGCGCGGCGCTGGATACCGCAGGGATTACACCGGAGGCCATTTCCGATGCTCTGGAGGTAACGCTCGGCGATATGCAGCTTTCAATTCTCGGCGCGGGTAGCACAATCTACGAGAAAAACGCCGACAACAACAATTCTCTCGTTGTTACCGTCACGCATTGCGAAAACCGGTTCTTTTTTGCGGGTGATATCGAAAAGCAGCGCATCAAACGCCTTTTGGAGACCGGTGTGTTCGGCTGCGACGTTTTAAAGGTCCCGCACCACGGAGCTTACAACAAGCAGCTTCCCGCACTCTTTGCGGCGCTTGGCATGAAAACCGCCGTCATCACCTGCTCGGAGAAAAATCCGGCGGGCGAAGAAACCCTTGACGCTTTGGACGCGCTCGGCTGCCGCATCTGGCAGACCGCAAACGGAACCGTCCGCATTCTGAGTACGAAAAACGGAATTACAGTCTCACAGAAATAGCATAGAAAGGATGATTTCTTATGACAAAGCTTCAAAAATGGAGCACACAGTACGTTGCGATTTTACTCGCGCTGGCCATTCTCATGCTGCTCGTGCCGAAGGTCTCGGCGGCGGAATACATGAAACGCTCCTGCCCGCGCAAACGGAATCCAAGCCGATTGCCGTGGTGGATCTCGTAGCCCTTATGCTCCATGAGCAAGAAGAAGTGGCCGAGATCGTTCGCGTCGGCAATTGCATCGCGCAGGTCCGCTTCCAGCATGGAACGGAACGTCGGCTGACCTTTGGACTGACGGAGCCATTCAATATAGCTGACAGCTTTGGAGGGCTTGCCCTCCATAATGACGGACAGCCCATGCTCCCGGCAGAGCTTATCCGAAATTGTGCGAATCTGCTGGTATCGCTCATGGGCATCCGCTCCCTTCGTTTTTTGAGTATGTTGTCGATTCTGCACCCGTTCATGTGTCAGGTCAAATACACTGAGGTATCATGGACAGTTTTCGGAGCCAGTTTTTCTTCAAACAGCAGTTCCTTCGTAAAGTCATCAATGAGACCGCTGCTGATGCCCAACGGGAAGCATCCGCCGAGCTTCGGTTTGATGTGTTTTTCCAACACCGTATCATATTTAATGTAGGTAGACTCCTTAATTCTCTGCTTGCGCAGTCGCAGCCACTCGTCGCAGTAGAACGCAAAGCGGTGCCGAGAGGTGGATGCAGGTATCGGCTTTCCACTCACAATTGCTGCTTTATATTTTGTGACTTTTTCCTTGGCTTCTCTGTACGTCTTGCCGTAGCAGAACCCATACTTGATCTTGCCGGAGAGTTCATACCCTTTGATGTACCGACATATCCGTACTGTTCCATTATAAATCCTCCCCTCTGTAGCCGCTCTCGACGCCGTCTTCACAGGTAAAGTATTTCAGTGCGCCAAACGGACAGGACTTTACGCACTCCGGGTCGCCGCCGCAGAGGTCGCATTTGATGGCTTTCAGCTTCACATCGTCAAATCGGATGCGAGACGGCGTATATGGACAGTGCCGGATGCACTCCTGACAGCCGATGCACAAATCCTCATTGATGACGCGCGCGCCGGTTTTTTTATCGACGTAGATGGCGTTGCACGGACAGTAGCGCATACATTGCGGGTCTGTACACTGAAGACACGGCTTTGCGCTGTTGTCCCAGACATCGTAGTCGTAATTCTCTACGCGGATACGGGACAGGTGCGGCGCGGCCACGCCGTCGTGATGCAGCGAGCATGCGTACATGCACGACATACAGCCAGCGCACATCTTGTCGTTGACGACGAGAACGCCCTTGCTTCTGGGAACCTTGATGGGAAGCGCAAAGGATTTTTTCGCGGACGCGGAGGCGGGACGCTTGGCGTTTTTGTCGAGGGTGATGGCATCCTTCGGACATTTTGCGGCGCACGCTCCGCAGAGGATACACTTGGTTTTGTCAATGGACCAGGACTTTGTTTCCCGGTCAACGGCGATCGCGCCCACGGGACAGTTCTTGGCGCAAAGACCGCAGTGGATACATGCGTCTGATACGGCGGGGAAGCAATCAGACAGCTTCTTGATTTCTGACGGCATATCGAGACCTCCTTCTATCGTTCCTTTTTGTGACTTTAACCGACCGTAGTCACCGACTAAGGTCATTATATAGGTGGCTCAACCGTTTTACATTATTCTTTATAAAAAACAACGAGTGGAAACAATATCCGCTCGTTGTTCTGACATATTTTAATCTCCCATGAGGTATGGATGGAGAAAGACTCCAAAGACAAGCGCCGAAAACGTTCTGCTCCATTCTGCAACGTCAAACGTCTCTGCGTGCTGGTTCTGATAGATGGCACTTCCCTGCATGGAAAAAACGAGCGCCATGCTCAGGTCTTCCACCGGTGCAGATTCCAGAAGCTCTCCGTGTACCGCCGCACCGCGCAGACATTCGAGGACAATCGCAAGCCCTTCGTCGATTCGCGAAACCTTTCCAGCCAGCCGCTGCAGCTCGGTGCTCGGGTCTGAGCGGTTATAGAGCGCGGCAAAGTGCAGGTTGAACTGCGAAAGCATCGTAAACCAATCTGCAATAAACATCCGCAGTCGCTCAAGATAGGGCGTGCCTGCCGTAGCGTCGAAATTCCGACGGAGCGTCTCATACGGAGAGCGCGTCAGATAGACCAGAAGGTCGTTCTTTGTTTCAAAATGGTGATAGAACGTCCCCTTTGCCACACCGCAGGCTGCCACGATATCGTCGACCGACACCGCTTCGAACCCCCTCTCTTTTACAAGCGCATCCGCCACGTCGAGAAGCTTCTGCTTCGTCTCAATTGCCTGCTGTTTTCGTCTGGTCATCGGCATATCGTCCTCCGAAAAATTCTGTTTCAGGTGTTATTATACTGTCTGCTCAGCGCGGATGTCAAGAGCGCAGGCTTTATGAATGACGGCTTGCCGGGCGAAAAAACCGAACCAATCCGTCCGTACATTCTGCCGCTGTCCATGCGAAATCACCCATCAGAAACGCTGGGTCAGAACCGACAAAGAACGCCACCCTCTTTTCGTAGAAAGTACCGAAAATGAAAAAAGGCGCTTTTTGCGCTTGCAGCGCGGAAATGCGCTGCGGTAAAATGAAACAGGAAAAGGAGGAGGGGCGCTATGAAGCTTAACGGGGACATTCTGTTTGACGCGCTGGCCGAAGCGTTTGTGGTCAAAAAATACGGCCACTACAGCCAGCAGCTGATGCTTCCAAGACCGCGGCTTTACAGTGGCTGGGGGCGTGAATTTGAAGAAAACTGCCTTTATATCGCGCAAGGAGAGCAGCTGCCCGGAAATCCGATTTTTCGTGAGGGTGCAGTGGTAATCTGCATTGGTTCCTCTATGCCAGAAATATATCGCAGTGGGAGCTACAGCTGTCTCATAGTAGAAAATAGCGATCTTATAACTGTCAACAACACTGTACTGGATATTTTTGATCAATTTGACGCATGGGACCGCGCTTTGCGTGAGACGATTGAGACAACCGCCGATATTCAGAAAATGCTGGAATTGAGCTTCCCGATTTTCGAAAATCCAATCGTAGTCATCGATTCAAAATTTCATTTTCTGGCATACAGTGCAATCATTGATCGTCGAGATGATATGCTCGCTTTTCGTCCCGACAATAACAATATGTTCCAGAAAGAGTACCTTTCTCTCAGCTTGCGCGATACAAATTTTACGCCTAAAAAGCGCGAACCTTTTTTGATGATTTGCAATGGAAATACACACTTTTCTGTGAATCTATATCATGGTGATCGTTTCATTGGCAATCTGAAAATTGCTTTCGTTTTACGTCCCTTTCGTGCAGGCGACAGTATTCTGTGCCAGTATTTTTCGAAGCTTGTTGAGATGGCTGTCTCCAAACTTCATAGTATTTCCGATGGTCGCGAACGGAAGCTCACACATATTTTTCGTACATTACTACTGGGAACTCCTCTTAGCAATCTTGATCGTCAGTTTGTTTCTACGCACTTGACGCAGACTTCATTTCAATGTATGAAAATTGTATGCGGCAAACGTTCCAGCAAGAAAGTACCAATGTCTTATTTTGCTGACCAGTTATCGAAAACTTTTTCAGGAAGTGCAGCGTTTGAGTATGATGGAGCAATTGCCGTGATGCTTCGACAAAATGATGTTGTTTCCCAACAGCATTTGACTGAATTTCTGCGTAAACTTGATTTATTTGCAGGTATAAGTAATACTTTTGACTTTTCACAGGTGGCTCAACTGCGATATTTCTACCGGCAGGCCAGCATCGCACTCGAAATAGGCGGAAATCGCCAACAGAACGAGCGTTTGTTTTATTTTCGCGATCAATCGCTGACTTATATGTTATTCCACGCGCTTGGGGAATTTCCGTTGGCGCTGCTTGATACGACAGGCTTTCAGAAGCTGATTCAGCACAACAAGACTGCGCAGGTAGACTACATAGAAACTTTGGACGTGTATTTAAAAAATGAACGGAATCTAGCGAAAACAGCAAAAGAGCTTTATATTCACCGCAGTACACTCATGGACCGACTGACGCGAATTGCGTCAATCCTAAATGTAGATTTGGATGACGTTGATCAGCGTCTGGAATTGATGATTATCGAACGAGTTTATCTCGCACAAGCAAATCTTGTCTGTACGGAAGAAAACGAAGACAGATGGAATGAGGATAATCCACCTCCGCTTGCTTTTTGCGAGCCGCAATTTCAGGCTATCGAACATATTCTCTGATTATCAGAAAGAGCGCCTCGCACAACAAACGTGCGGGACGCTTTTTTGTTTTCACCTACACTTTTGCGGATTTTTATTTCCTGTGAGTCATGTTATTTTCGTATAGCAAGCACAGATGACGAAATGATAATCGTGCAAAATCAACAAGGAGGAATGTGAAAATGAGCTGCAAAATTGACGATCGTCTGCCAAAAGAGGTCGGCGCAAAATCCCTTCCCCTGCACCCAGCCATTAAAACGCCGTGGGAAAAGCTGATCTCCTTTCATGACGCATATCACTACGCTTGCCGCCACCACGCGGTTATCGGCGCGGTCTATCAGGAGGTTCTGCGTATTCTGGTGCCGGACTACGACGAGCGCTGCACACTGATGTGTAAAACGGATGTCGGTGTCAAGAATTATATATTCAGCAAGATGGAGGTCGCACCGGGGCATCTGTACCGCGACTATCATCTGGCCAAACATTATATGCATCCGTTCTTCAAGGGCACAGACAATACCGGCGGCTTCCGCGCAGCGGTATTCGGTGACAACGGAGATGAGCGCTTACTGATGCAGGGGCGTGTCAACGACTTCGGCACCTATCGCGCAGAAAAAGAGCTCGATGCCTGTCCGTGGGACATCATGGGCAGTGAGATTTGCCGCACGTCAACAGCTTCTTTGGAGGAGATTGGCAGGTGCTGCGGTGACAACTGCGAGTATAGCATGGTCGAAGCAAGAGGCTGCGGTGATCTGCACTGCCGTGTCGTGTGCGAAAACCGGGACAAGTTCCCGATGCCCCCTCGCGAGAAAATCTGGGATAACTTCGGTCCCATTGCAACAGAAGATCAAATTAAATTTACCAAACGCGAAGACATGTACACCGAACCGCAACAGATGCGCAGCGAGTTTGGCTACAAGTATCGCAGTGGTACATGCATGGAAATGGACTGCGACGACTATTACAAGGACGGCGCTGTGACCTACGCACTCGGCAGCGATTATGTCATCAATCCCATCAACATGCTTGTCCGTGCTGGAAAATTCACGCGTGAATATGTTGACAATATCATCACCTGCTGCTTCGAGGGTGCTGGCAAGATGATGTTCGGCGAGGCATTTGCCGTAGAAGGGCTGCGCAGCTGGCTGGGCGTGCCGCGCGAGGTCAACGACGGACGCGTCCTGGGCGGCTACATTGAGGTCATCCTGCAGTCGATCCTCACACCCTACACGGTTGTCGCATTCAACAAAGATGAGGTCATCTATGATATTGACCGCGCAGCCTTCAACCGCAAGCTCGATGGTCTGACTACTGCTTACAACGCGATGTGGTACGGCATGGTCAAGACGCTTGTGAGCCCGGAATGGTTCGTCTGGGAAGAGGCCGAAAACGTCCCGGCAGAAACCTACCGCGTGCACATCGGACGCAAGATCGACAAATACTGCCGCTGAGGGAGGGAAACAAAAATGTATCAGAATGTATACAGCCATGACGAAATGAAGCGCGCGGAGCATATGGCGGTTCGCACCACCGCGGGCTGGTATCTGTTTACACACCAGCTCATTGAGGTTCAGGGCGAGGATGCGACGGCGTTTCTGGACTATCTCTACGCAAACCCCATCGGAAATCTGAAAATCACCCGCGCGCGCTA
>ENA-ORNQ01003010-ORNQ01003010.1-human-gut-metagenome-genome-assembly--contig:-NODE-3010-length-10481-cov-3.785440_pt1 | contig 10481 bp, 7 predicted proteins | sample MGYA00242116_ERZ509024 | MGnify/ENA primary metagenome ERZ509024 (study PRJEB26280, sample SAMEA2338697) | human gut metagenome | biome: human gut; feature: human-associated habitat; material: faeces... | reverse complement strand
CCTGATGTATTGGAGTAAAGTTCAATTATCACATCAAGACCTTCATCTGTCACCGTACACTCGTCCTGACGAAGGCTCATTCTCTTCAGGATCTTCGGAAGTGCAAATCTGGAGAAGATGATCTTCTTCTCTGCCGGTGTATAATCCGGGATATCGATAACTGCAAAACGGGACATGATCGGTGCACTGATCTGATCTTTTTCATTGGCAGTTGCAATCGGATATACGCCAACTGTCGGAACGTTACACTCAATATAGTTATCCGTAAATCCAAGGTTATCAAGGAGTGTCAAAAGTACATCCGCCGGATTCCCATTTCCTTTTCCGGATGCTGCTTTGTCCAACTCATTGATGATGAATACCAGGTTGGATTCTCCTGCTGCCGCAAATGCTTCCATAATAATTCCCGGTTTCGCATTGGCGTATACACGGGAACTTCCTGTAAGCTGTTCCGGATCGTTAATGGAACTCATATCCAGAGTTGTCCACGGAAGCTTCAGGATACGTGCAATTGCATAAGCGATCTGCGATTTACCGGTTCCGGCCGGTCCGACAAGAAGCAGTCCATAGGCCGGTAATGTATGGGTACGATTGATCTGAATGATTGTCTCGATAATTCTCTGTTTTACACGCTCCATTCCATAAAGTTCCTCATCGAGAATGCGGCGTGCCTCCTGCGGATCGATTGCTTCAAAATAGTTGCTCTTCCACTGGATGTTCATCATGATCGAGAGCGCTCTCTGTGCATGTCTGCGCTCCTCCGGTGATACCTCGTTTGAACGTGCCACTGCCAAGTTTCTTCTCGCCCAGAGACGAATATTATCCGGAAGTGTTCTTCCCGCACAGGTCATGAAGTCCGTGATACTCTGTAAGCTGGTAAGCTTCATATCATCGCCTTCCTCTTCCTGCTCATCCTCATCGATTTCCTCTGTCGGCGCACTGCTTGCAAGAAGACGCTCGATCATAAACTGCAGGAAACCGTCCTCTGCCGACAATTTGGTTCCGCCACCAAACGCGATCTCACGAATCTTATATACGGCATATCCATCCTCTCTGTTTTCACCGGATAAGCGTACATTGATATGGTTTTCTCCCAGCCAGCGCAGCAGACTGGTAAAACGTGCATCGATACGGATAATATCCGCACTGATGGTTCCTTCTTCCTCATCGAACGCGAATGAAGTGCGCTTGATTGGATTGGTAAATACACCACTCGAATGGTGCTTCCACTGTTTCTTTGTATTGTCCAAAACCATGATCGGATGCTCCGCACTCGGCACGGATTCATTGGAATGGAATGTCTCGTAGGTGCATACGGCATCTTTTTTTTCGTCAGGTGTATTGCTGAAATCAAATACTGGCATTTTATTTTTACTCCTTTGTGGATTGAAATCTGTTTATCGAATTTATTATACCAAAACTCAGACCTTAGGACTAGTGTCTTACGGTATAATTTCTCATACATCCGCTTTTTTCTTCCGATACTGCAATGGCGAAATCTCATATGCCTGCCGGAAACTGCGGATAAAATGACTGACATTCGGGAAACCGGATAAAAGCGCAATCTCTGTCACTGAATTTTCTGTAGTCTCCAGCAGATTTTTTGCGCAGCTCAATCGCAAATGCATGACATAACTGGAAAAAGCCAGCGAAAAATGTTGCTTGAAATAGCGCGAAATATACTTAGGCGACAAATGAAATTCCTCCGCTAAATCCTCAAGCGTCAGTTTCTCCGTGTAATGGTTCTGAATATAATCTAACATCTCACGCTGCATATTAGTGTTACTACCCTGCTCCGGCAACAGAAATCCATCTTCTTTTGCAATACTCTGCACCATCTCAAGGAGCAATATGCGCGTCTGTATCTGTCTTTGCATTTCCTCTGTCTGGCTGCGCTTTTTCCTTTTATCATTGACCGCAATGATTTCATCCAGCAACCTTCTTATCTCCTGCTCACATTTACAGTCACTTCCTTTTGCCGGAAAAAGCAGCTGTCCCTGACGCAGTGGCAGAAACAGATTACGCTCCAAGTCATCCATTGACTGAAAAGAAAGAAACAACAGTGGAAACAGCAATGTGTAATACCGCACTCCGGTATCCTGGCTTCCCATCAGATGCAGTTCTCTGGGATTTACAAAAAACATATCATTCTTCTTGCCCTCATAATCCCTACCTTCAATGCGCACATGAAGCGTGCCTTCTTTTATGTAAATAATCTCCATCTCTTCGTGCCAGTGTACCGGGATCTGAAAAGCGTGTGGAATATCCCGCAAATAATATTGATCATAAGGATATTGTTTTGTTCCGTGCGTCACATCTTCTTTTAATTCTGGAATCATAGTTTCCTCCTTACCGAACTCTCCCTCTCATTTATGATTATACCCAATATATAGAAATAGTGCAATTTTCAGATGATATAGCGCAAGATTTTCTTGTATAAAGGTTGTATTGTGTAAGAAAAAGAGAAACTATTCAAAACTAATTACAAGAAGGAAGAATACACTTATGGACAATCCACGTAAAAACCTCACACAACTTTTTGTCCCGATTGCATTAGAAACCCTGTGCTACATGCTCGCCGGTATCATCGACACGCTCATGCTGTCCTCGGTCGGTGACAGTGCCGTCGGTGCGGTAGGTACCGCGAATACTTATATTGGCATTTTCATTATCATGTTCAACATTGTGTGCTCGGGCATGATTGCCGTCATGACACAGTACATCGGTGCCAACCAGCCCGGTATCGCTTATCAGGCAAGACAGCTCGGTCTGCTTTTTAATGCGATCATCGGAATTGTCTTATCTGGATTACTGCTTTTCTATTCCGGTTCTGTGCTTACGCTTGTGGGTGTCGCCCCGAAACTGCTGGACTATGCCGGAACGTATTTAACAATTGTAGGCGGTTCCTGTATCCTCAATGCGCTGATTCCTATTTTTGCAAGTTATCTGCGTGCGTTTGGCCATTCCAAAGAGCCTCTGATAGCAACGCTCTGCGCCAATGTGCTGAACTTTATTCTCAACGCAGTCTTTCTTTTTGTCATGGACTGGGGCGTTGCCGGAGTGGCTGCCACGGTAATTTCACGCATTATGAATCTTGTGATTGTCATATGCCTTTCCCATTTTCTGGTGCATGCAAAGCAAAGCCCGGAGCGCCAGAAAAACAGCCTTGTCCTGCGTCAGATTGTCCGTGTCGGACTTCCTTCCGCATGCGAGACTGCTTTGTACAATATCGCTATGACACTGACCATTCGTTTTCTCAATCAGATGGACGCTGACGGTGTCAATGTCACCGCCCGCTCCTACGCTGCACAGATTACGAATTTCTCCTACTGCGTAGGTGCCGCACTGGCGCAGGCAAACGCCATCATGACCGGCTGGCGGATCGGCGCCAAAGAATACGAAGCCTGTGACAAAGGCACGAAAAAAGCTGCTATCATCGGAGTGATAACAGCAGCCATTCTTGAAACGATTTTTGCTTTGGCGAGCGGTACGCTCATGCATCTTTTTACCGACGATCCTGCCATGATCTCACTGGTCGGTAAACTGCTCGTCATCGATATTGCACTTGAAACCGGACGTGTCACAAATCTCGTTTACGGTCAGGCGTTAAAAACGAGCGGGGACGCGATCTTCCCTACGATCATCGGTGCAATCTTTATGTATCTTTGTATGGTAGGAGGCACGTATTTCTTTGGAATTCATCTCGGCCTGCTGGTGGTCGGCGCCTATATCGGTATGGCAAGTGATGAATGTGTCCGTGCCGTCTGTATGTACCTCCGCTGGAAAAGCGGAAAATGGAAATCCAAAGGATTCCTATGATTTCTTACATAAGTCTTTTACAACTTCTCCCGCAATGATCAGTCCCGCTACGGATGGCACAAATGCCACGCTGCCCGGAATATCCCTGCGCTCCGTGCATTTATGTGCTGCCCCAGGCGGACAGATACAATGCGTCCGGCAGCTGATCGACATATCTTCGATCGGACGTGTCGGAACTTCTTCGGAATATACGACCTTCAGTTTTCGAACGCCACGCTTTTTTAATTCCCGGCGCATTACTTTTGCCAGTGGACAGACCTTTGTCTTATAAATGTCTGCCACCTTAAACTGGCTTCCATCCAGTTTGTTGCCGGCTCCCATACTGCTGATGATCGGCACATTCAGTTCTTTGGCTTTCATGACCAGAGCAATCTTTGCCGTCACCGTATCTACCGCATCTACAATATAATCATATTCCTCAAAGGGAAAATCATCTGCATTCTCCGGAAGGAAAAAACACTGATGAATGCGGACATCTGCATCCGGATTGATATCTAAAATCCGCTCCTTCATCACATCCGTCTTGTATTTGCCAATGGTTTTTCTCGTAGCAATAATCTGGCGGTTCAGATTGGTCAGGCATACCTTGTCATCATCGATCAGATCAAATGCTCCAACACCGCTTCGCACAAGTGCCTCGCATACATAACCGCCCACACCGCCGACACCAAATACAGCGACACGGGAATTCTTTAATTTTTCCATGGCTTCCTTGCCAAGTAATAATTCTGTTCTTGAAAACTGTGTTAACATTCCTTATTTCCTTCTATCTATTTTTTATCGATTCTGCGGAAAGAATTAAAGTCATGCACCACTTCTTTGATACACCATGTATACGTGTCAAATGCTCCGGCTTTGTACAGGTTGATCAGAATCATACCAATTGGAATAGCAATAATCATTCCAAGTACCCCACCGCTCTGATAGCCGATGTACATAAAGAAAAGTGTTGCAAACGGATCCATTCCGACAGAATCTCCTATCAGTTTCGGCTGTACGAGCTGATGTACGACAAGTGAAATCCCATATAAAATCAGCATACCGATAGCGATCATATAATTTCCGGAAAAGAATTTGACCACTGCCCACGGACACAATACTGTACCGGTTCCAAATACCGGAAGCATGTCTAAAAAAGCGATTCCAAATGCAATCAGCCACGCATAACGCACGCGCAAAATCAAAAGACCGATGAAGATGATCACATAGATCACACCCATGATCTTAAACTGTGCCTTGAAATATCCACCGACTACCTGTACGAGCTGACGATATACACGTGTCGTCTTTTCACGAAACTCATCTGATACATGACTGCTTGCCATGTTCAAAAGTTTCTCATTATCCGCAATAAAAAAGTATGTAGCAAGCAATCCAACAATAACACCAACCAGTATATCCGGTATGCTTTTTGCCACATCGCCGATAACGGAAACACTGTTTCCACCGGAACCTGATAGAAAGTCTTGTACAATATTATGTAGTGAATTTCCAAGACTGTCAACATCAAAGCTTTTGATAAACGGAATTTTATCAAGAATACTTTGCAGCTGATTTCCAGCCTCGGTAAGTTCTGTTCCGGCGTTGGAATACATCGTCGGAAGATAATCCATAAATCCACGCAAACCGGTTGCCAGAAGCGAAATGCTTCCATAACAGATCAGTACGATTACAGCAATAACCCCTGCGATCATAATCACGGTTCCGTATTTACGCTTGATTTTTATTTTCTTTTCCAAAAATTTCACGACCGGATTTGCAATCAATGCCAGTAAAAAGCCAACCACAAATGGCATAAAGTAACTGATCAGACGCGGCACGATGCAGATCACGAACACAAGAATCAAAATAGCCGCTATCATGTTGCAAAGTATTTTCAGGTATTTGGTGCTTTGTTTCATTCTCTTTGTCCTTCCATCTATTTTTGAAAAAGTATACCACTTGTTGTGTGATATTACTATTAAGGTTACCTTAAAATTTCTATAAAAAATGGTTTATCAGTTAACCGCTATCTCCAAATCAAATCGCTTTTCTATCATCTTTAAATATCTTTCATGATAACTTGCCGCCACAAGCATCGGTGCATAAGCATCTCTTCCACTAATATTTAACATATATGGGTACTCTTTAAAATGCCACAAATATTGATCTGCAAATGCAAGAATTCCTTTCTGTATTTCCTTGATTCCTTTCTGATTATAATCGTATTCCCCAAACGCAAGTGTAATATCAAATTCTTTCAGATAAACATATATTCCATCCATATCTCTGCTTCCATTGTAAAATCCTTTAAAAGATGGTGTCGGTGAAGAAAGCAACAATTCCCAGAAAACATTATAATCTTTGTTTGGATCATGTTTTTTGAATAAATCACGATTTTTTTGTCCCGAATACAGATAGGCTACCAGCTTTCCTGACTGTAAAAAAGGATCCGATGCGTCTGGTTCTGCATTATGAATTGTATTTGTTCCTGCAATAATCCCTGTAACTTCACAATCAATATGCCATACTCTTTGTACAAGATAAGACAATGCCAAAGCACCACTTCCTGCCCAGCCAATATCAACTGCCGCTACGTTTGTACATCCACTTAATAGCTTTTGGTAATATTTCATTGCAGCAATCTGCTGATTCTGATATTGTGCCATCACTGTATTCCACTTTGCTTCGATAAACCGTCTCAACAGATAGGAATTCTTATCCGTCAATTCATCTTCTGCCCGCAACACAACAAATTTCTGTTTTCTATCTGTTTCGTGAGCCTTTTCCCACTGTTCCCAGATTTCATGCCAATCATCCAGTTGCTGTACCAGCACATCGAGTTCCATCGAATGCAAAGCTTGTGCGATTGTCACCTTTTGATTTACTTTATGATAAATAAACCGCCGGAAGAAATCATGCCTGTCGTCATTTGCCATCAGCTTTGTTGCAGCTTTTCTGGACCAATATGCATACTCTGTCTTATCTTCCGGGTACATCTTCTGATATACTTTCCGCAATGTATCCCCATCTCTTGCAAGGAAAAGTAACTTGTCCAAATGATGCAGTTCATAATATTCATGTATATAATGACAATATCCCACTACAAATAAGCCACCATACAAATATCCATATTCATAATCTATGCTATAAGAACCGGATCCATTGTACAAATGATTCGACACAAGTCCCCGATATGCACTTCCTATCATTAATGACATGTCCATTGGCCGATATAAAAGTATATTCTTGTTCACATTTTGATATGGCACAATATCCAAGCCGCATTCCTTTGCCATCTTATGATCACTATGCGGGTTATCTCCGATATGTACGATTGAGCACCCGGAAAAGTCCAGCAACACCCGTTGAAACAGATCTCCCCCCGCTTTGTTTTCCCCATACTCATTCGAAATATAAATACTTTCTGCTCCCATATAACCTGCATTATGCAAAATTGTCTCAATACAAGTCCCAGGAAGGTACATATCCGATACAATGATCAAACGTTTCCCCAATGCCTGTAATTTATTCCACACTTCAAGCATGTATGGATTTGCATAGCAAAGCTTTTCTTCCGTCTCGCATTCGATCCGCATACCAGCCTCTGCGTCCAGTCCTGTATCTTCCGCAAGATTCTCCCATATATCCTGCAAGCTTACTTCCATATGTCCATTTTTTTTCTCACACTTCACTCTGGCATCCCATTCTGCCCAAATACGTACATTCTTAAAATCCAGCATTCCAAGTTTCTCACCCATCAGGTAAAAAACATCCGTCGGCAATGAAAACGGACGAAAAATAAGGGTATCAAAAATGTCAAATGATATCACATCATAATCTTTTATTTTCTCCACAAATGCATCCACCGACAGACATTGACGACAATATGACTCCGACTCACTTTCTTTGACAGGTAATCTTTTTTTCTCGTAAATTTCCATATCTGGAACTTTTCCTAAAAATTTGCAAAACAACAGATAAAAAGCGAAGTTCATCCATAACAAATATGCCCAGGAGGCGATCTTCTGTATGCCTGTCGCCCCATCATGTACTTTGTGATATCGATGCGATATTCCTGCGTGTTTGCTTACCAGAAAATTGTATATTTCGTTTTTCATATCTTAAAAATCCTTCTAAATTTGAATTCCACCGTCCGCCAATAAACTGCATTTTTTAATCTGCAGCTCTTTGCTCGTCCCAGCTTTTTGTGATATTTTCCAGAATTAATATGCTTCAGCCATTTCATTCCTTTCAGAAAGTCATTCAATGCCCTGATCACATAGTATTCCGTAATCCAATCCTCTCTCACATGATACTCTGTAATCTTATTTTTCCACGCCTTCAAAATCTGTGATGCTTCTGGCAATAATCCATATATCTGATTAACAAACAAAGGATTTCTCGTATCATAATATTGCATCAATGGTGTCATTCTTTTGTCATATGTTTCGTGCCAGACTTGTACACCTTCGATTATGATTGGCTTTCTGCCACACCGTAACCCATATTCCACATCATCACAATGAATGAAAAAAGGAAGCACGTCATTCTCCTGCACAAACGCCATTGGGAAACAACAAAACCACCAGCCACCATATTCAGCATCCGCATCATAAATTACTTTTCCAGGACAATATCCACTGCTCACATCCCGCATAAATTCCACATGCGAAATATCTCCTCCATTCCACTTCTCTGCCGCTGTATATTGAATATTCCGTTTATCCATGCAAAACATGCGCCCTGCAACAGGTCGCTCACAGTCTGCACCATCGACCTGTCCCAGAAAATCAAATAATATATAGAATGTATCTATATTAAACGCAACATCATCATCCATAAAAATCACATGAGTAAATGTCTGGTCGTTTTTCCTGATTTCTTCAATTCCTCTTTGAAAACCGCCCGATCCGCCAGTATTTTCATTATAAACAAGATGTGTATAAGCATTCTCTTTCAATTGTAATTCCTGCGCATTATCTATGATAAATATGTGTAATCGCCCATAATACTCTTTGCATTTTTTATCAAAAAATAATGAGTTCTGCAACATTTCCAGATTTCTATAAATGTAAGATTCTCTGTGATATGTACAAATATTTAACGCAAGACATACTTCTCTCTTCTTTACTGAACTCATTTTTCCCCGTCCTAATAATCTTAAATTGATAGCGCTTTATATTTTTATAAAAATAATCTATTGCATCCATATTATTCTTGTGTTATGATACGTACACCTTGTTTATATGGTCTATAATTTTAACTTTTTTATTGCATTAATCTTTATCATTTCCCCATAAAATTCAAACAATAAAATAAGGAGTTTATATGACTAACACAAGAAATATGTATCATCTTCATTCGAAAGACATTGAAGATATTATTCACAACAATGGATTACCTGATGAAATTTCCACTGAAACACAACTATGGGACTTAATCATAAAAAAAGCCACTTACAGTTCACCACGTCTTCTGTTCCCTCTTATCTATGAAATTTATGATAAGAAATATCCTGATGATTCCACGATTGTACCTCTTTCTACTGAATATTCTGTAGAACGCTCTGATACAAAAGAAATCTCAACGATTAAGGCAGATCTTACATTTTGCGTAAACGATTCGGACATCTATCACTTTGAATGCGAAATTACATATAATGGACTTATCACAATTCGTATGTTTGAATATGATGTTCATGCGGCTTTAAACTACCGGACTGATGCTAAAAATCCTCAATTAATACTTGAATTTCCAAAATCAGCCGTCCTGTTTCTGCAGGGGACAAAAAAGATTCCTGATCAATTAAGTTGTCTGATCAAGTTTCAGGATGGTACTTCTCATAAGTATCGTGTTCCGACTGTAAAAGTACAATCCTACACATTGGAAGAAATCAAAGAAAAACATCTATGTATACTCATTCCATTTCTTCCAATTCGATTCCGACGTCGCATCCCTTCTGATCGTACGATTCAATCTGCAAAGTCCCCAGACAAACAATACAATCTAAAGAAAGCAGTACAGAAATCCAAAGAAGAATTGACTTCTTTTTTCCAAGAAACTATACTTATCTTAGATCAGGAAGTCGCGGATGGATTTCTAACAGATGGAGAGAAAAAACTTATTTTATGGCTTCTACAGAAATCTATGCTTCGAATTTCATATCGCAATAAAAATCTATGTCAGGAGGTATATTATATGACAGAACCTGTACTAAAACTTCCAACGGACGAATTATTTGAAGTTATACACGAACGTGACGCATTAAAAAGAGCATGTTCCAAAAAAGATGCTGAACTTGCTGACCAAAATGCTAAACTTATCGATCAGAATGCTAAACTTGCCGATCAAGATGCTAAACTTGCCGATCAAGATGCCTTGATTGCTGAATACAAACGCAGGTTTGGAGAACTTTAAAAACCTATGTTTCATAATATTTCAACCGCTTCATCAGAAAAGATGAAACGGTTGTTTTATTTTAAATACCAATTATTAAGTCAGCTGCTTCTTTGCACATTCCAATGCACTCGCAATAACAGCATCCATATCATAATATTTATACTCCCCGAGACGGCCACCAAAAATCACTTTTTCTTCTTTGTCAGCTAATCCCTTATACTTCTTATAAAGTTCCCCATTCCTCTCATCATTTACCGGATAATACGGCTCGTCCCCCGGCT
>ENA-ORNQ01003005-ORNQ01003005.1-human-gut-metagenome-genome-assembly--contig:-NODE-3005-length-10483-cov-3.146912_pt1 | contig 10483 bp, 10 predicted proteins | sample MGYA00242116_ERZ509024 | MGnify/ENA primary metagenome ERZ509024 (study PRJEB26280, sample SAMEA2338697) | human gut metagenome | biome: human gut; feature: human-associated habitat; material: faeces... | reverse complement strand
GTACAGCGGAGGTAACCTCCTTATACCTCGTATCCTATTGATATAGGAGAAAGGAACTTCCTTTCTGGTACTATTATTATATACCAATTTTTAAAAACATACAACAACTACTTTACGATTTTTTATCGTATTTGTACTTATTCTTTTTTTTTCGGCTTTTTGCCACAGTTTGCACAATCACCATGGCATCCGGAACACATCGAGGAACCACGGTCATGCGCCACATAAGTAATCACAAAGATAGCCGCAACCACAATTAATACAAGAATCAGAACACTAATTGGATTCAAACCAATCCCTCCTTATTTGGCAGCGTTCAGCACAGCAAAATAAGCTGATTTCGCTGCATAGTCTGCTCCAAAGAGCAATGGATAACTCGTTTCTCCTTTGAAATCAGACAACCAGGAATCTCCATCGGTAAGTCCCCAGAAGGTAACACCGGTAATATTGATTTTCTGATTTCTTCTGCTGTCTACCAGCATGTTAAATAATGACTGGTATTTTGTCGCTACACTTTTCTGGTCAGCTGCTGTCCGGAATGTATTATGAATATCTAACTCCGTCAACTGAATTTCAATCTTGCCCGGATCAATCTGGTTGTACTTCTGAATTGCTACCTTTACCGCAGCAATTGTCGGACTTGTCATGGAGTAATGAGACTGCATACCAACGCCGTCACACAAGCCTTTGTCATACAAGTCTTTTACCACCTGATAAATACGGTCTCTTTTTGCCGCTGCATACTCATTGTAATCGTTTAAGAAAAGTTTCACATCTTTATCTGCATATTTACGGGCAAAAGTAAACGCATCTGTCACATAGCCGGCATCACCATATACTTTATACCAGTTGGATGATGTGCGCATCGTACCATCATCATTGACCGCCTCATTTACAACATCCCATGCATAGACAACACCCGGATAATTTTCCTGGCAGTATGTGAGAACCTTCTTAATATAGCTTTCCATTCGTTGACGCATCACATCCTTAGAAACAAGTGACTTGTCAACATTATAATCTTTATGGAAGAACCATTCCGGCGTCTGACTGTGCCATACAAGCGTATGTCCACGCAGTTTTAATCCGTTATCACTGGCAAGTTTCAATACTTTCTGAAGAATTTCTTCATTAATCAAAACATTGGTGTCGGTTCCGCGTGTCTGATTTTCTTTGCTCAGAAGTGACTCCGGTTTCATCTGGTTTTCCATTGTAATCGAATTAAACTGATTGGTAATCAGTGCCTTCGCTTTTGCGTAGGCTCCGGCTCCCTCAAGCTGCCACGTATTCACCGCTGCACCAATCTTAAAATCTTTAATGTAAGCGGTCTTTAACGTATCACTAAGCACCGGTGCTTTTACCGTAACTTTTACCTTGACGCGCTTGCCGCTGTAGGTCTTTGCACGAACCGTCGTTTTTCCGACATACTGACCGGTTACAACACCTTTGCTTGTAACGGTAGCCACTTCCGGATTGTAAGACTTCCACATCACTTTGTCGTTTGATTTCTTTGGTGAAACTACACCGGTCAATTTCACAGAATCAAATTTATTTAAAACAATGGAATTGACACTCTTTTTGTCTTCGTCCACAATACGAAGTTTCTTTGCCCCCTGCAAAACCGTAACACGGCACTTTAATTTCTTCTTTTTCCCACGGTAGGAAACGGTTGCTGTTATGGTTGCTTTTCCTTTTTTCTTTGCCTTCACTTTACCACGTGAAGAAACACTCGCAATCTTTTTCTTGGATGAACTCCAACGCACCTTTGCCTTTCCTTTATTTTTCACCTTCAGCGTAACCGATTTTCCGGTTGCCAAGGTAACCGATTTCACATTTAATTTTCCCTTTACAGACGCCTGTGCCTGTTCTGATGCTGTCAGCCCTGCCGCTTCAAACATCATTACTCCGGCAAGCACATAAGCTATTGCTTTTTTCACCTTCATCTACCTCATTTCTTATTTATTTTATTCTTCAGAGCCGGCGAAATTTCATATAAAAATGGTGACGGCTCCGCCTCTTTATGGAAACGCTCTTTCACAAATGACAGATGCAAATATGTTTTTGCACGTGTCATTGCCACGTAAAGCATACGTCTTTCTTCTTCTAAATTTCCCTCTTGAACAGCCTTGCGGTACGGTACAATATCCTCATTTAATGTCGGCACAAACACAACCGGAAATTCCAAGCCTTTGGAGGCGTGCATCGTCATCAATGAAACACCCGGTTCTTCTTTGACCTGCTGCTTCTTCTGCTCCTGCCGCATTTCCTCCAGCGTATCCCCGTAATTTTCCACAAAAGAAAGGAACTCCGGAATGCTCTTTTTGTCGCGTGCCATCTCCTGCATTTCATCCAACACATCAAACCAGTCATCGGCATTTACATTTCTCTCATCGGCATAAGTCTTCAAAAATTCATCGTAACCAATGCCTTTTCGTATAAAATGAATTGCCGCATAGGGTGAAAGCGATGCCAGATTTTTTAAATCATACTCAAAATTCCAGATTCGCTCTTCCATCCACTCCTGATTTTTCACTGCATAATAGGCACGGAGTTTATCAAAACTTACTTCTGGTTCTGTAAAAGCCGTACGGCTTAAGTATCTGACCGGGCGGTTTGCAATCTTTAAAAATTTCTCACGGCTCCGGTTTCCAAGTGCAAGCTGCAAATAGCACATAATATCTTTTGCCATCCAAGTATCAAATAAATTCGGAAGATTTTCCCGCATGGTAAATGGAACTCCATGTTCCATCAGTTTCCCGGCTAGCAAACGCATCTGCATATTCGTCCGAAATAACACCGCCATCTCCTGATACGCAATGCCTTCTTTCTGATACATCTGTATCTGTGCCACAATCTTCTCGGCTTCATCCGGTAAATTCTCGCATTTTTTCATATGCACCGGCTGTTCCTTGCCCTTGTTTGCAACAATATGTTTTTCGTACCGTTCATTATTTTTTCCAATCAGCCGTTCTGCCGCTTTCATAATCTCATCCGAACAACGGTAATTTACACCAAGCACAATCTGTTTTGTGTCCGGGAAGCGTTTCGGGAAAGAAAGCATGATACCCGGCTTAGCACCGCGGAATCCATAGATTGACTGGTCATCATCCCCGACAATAAACAGATTATTCTCCGGTTCTGCCAACATACAAACCGTCTCGTACTGCAAACGGTTGATATCCTGAAATTCATCAATCAGTAAATACCGAAACTGTGCCTGCCAGCGTCTGCGGATATCTTCTCTCTCTTTTAGAAGCTGATATGTATATACTACCATATCATCAAAATCAAGACAACGGTGTCTTTGTAGTTTTTCCTGATATCCCCGGTACATTTTCTGAAAAATTTCAGCGGAACACGCCGAGGAAAAATAACAGTCTATTTCGATTCCTTCCCCTTTTACACGGCTGATTTCTTTTTCAATATCGGAAAGAAATTCTTTTTTATCGTCCACCTCGTATCCGGTTTCATTGAGTGTTTCTTCCAGAAAACGGTATTTTAATGCCGGAGTTGCAATGTCTTTTACCTCATAATGATACGCCAGCCGCAAAATCTGAAAAAAAACAGAATGGAACGTTCCAAATCTGACTGGCAGACGCTGTCCACCTGTCAGCATTTCAAAAACGTTCCTTCATCTCCACTGCCGCTGCTTTTGAAAATGTTACAACAAGAATTTGTTCCGGCTTGACTCCATATTCATCAATCAATGCTTTCACACGATTGGTAATAACATAGGTTTTTCCTGCACCGGGACCCGCTAATACCATAGCAGGTCCATCTCGGTGCATAATTGCCTCTTCTTGTTCTTTATTGCACTCCATTAAGCAACTCAATTCCTTTTCTAATTCGCTTTAATGACTCTTCTTTTCCAAGAATGTCCATAATCTCATAAGCACCACCCGGTGTCATCTGTTTACCGGAAACCGCTGTACGAAGCGGCCACAGTGCCAATCCATTCTTACATTCTTTTTCAGCCACATAATCTTTTACTACTTTTTCTACATTCTCAAATGAGAAATCCGGTAATGCTTCTAATCGTGGCAGCATCTCGTTCAATACTTCCAATGAATTTTCACTGTTTGTTTTCATTTTCTTATGAGTGTACATCGCCACATCATATTCCGGCAATTCTTCAAAGAAATCAATCTTCTCTGTAATATCCGGGAATACTTCAATTCGTGTTTTTACCAAATCCGCAATTTTTTTCAAATCCAAATCTTTGGTAATCACTTTTTTGATAATCGGAAGTGCATGTTCATAATACGCATCATCGGACATCGCCTTGATATATTCACCATTCATCCAGCGAAGTTTCACAATATCAAATACTGCCGGTGATTTATTAATTCTATGATAGTCAAACACTTCTTCCAATTCTTTCAAGCTGAAAATCTCACGGTCATCCGCCGGACTCCAGCCAAGTAAGGCAACATAGTTTACAATTGCTTCCGGCAGAAAACCAAGTTCTACCAAATCCTCAAAGGAAGAATCACCACGGCGTTTGGATAACTTTTTATGCTCCTCATCCGTAATAATCGGACAATGAATATAGGCCGGCACTTCCCATCCAAAAGCCTCATACAGGCGATTGTACTTCGGTGCGGAAGACAGATACTCATTTCCACGGACAACATGTGTAATCTCCATCAAATGGTCGTCAATTACATTGGCAAAGTTATAGGTTGGATAACCATCTGACTTAATCAGAATCATATCATCCAATTCATCATTTGGTGCTGTAATTTTTCCATAAATTACATCATCAAAGGATGTTTCTCCTTCCGTCGGGTTGTTCTGGCGGATAACATACGGCACACCCGCTGCCAGATTTGCCTCAATTTCCTCTTTGGTCAAGTGAAGACAATGTTTGTCGTACTTTGCAGCCTTTTCCCCTCTTGCTTCTGCTTCATCATGAAGTTTCTGCAGTCTTTCCTTTGTACAAAAACAGTAATAAGCCTCTCCTTTTTCTACGAGTTTTTTCGCATACTCAAGATAAATACCGGTTTTTACACGCTCGCTCTGTACATAAGGGCCATAGCCGCCATCTTTGTCCGGACCTTCGTCATGCTTAAGTCCTGCCTGGTCCATCGTTTTATAAATCAAATCAAGAGCACCTTCAACATAACGCTCCTGATCGGTATCCTCAATACGTAGAAGGAAATCTCCGCCTTCATGTTTTGCAATCAAGTACTCATATAACGCTGTTCTTAAATTGCCTACATGCATTTTACCGGTCGGGCTCGGTGCATATCTTGTTCTAATTTTTTTACTCATTGTCTTCGTTCTCCTTTAATCTTATTACATCTGGTCTAAATATGCTTTCAGACACGCAACGGTGCCATCAATTCCGCACAAGTCACTACGGATAGCAAAATCATAATTAAGCACGTTATCCCAGCGTTCACCAGAGTGATACTTATAATAGTTCGCTCTGCTTTTATCTTTTTTCATAACCATTTCTGCTGATTTTTCTTTCGGAATTCCCTCTACCTCAATCGCACGTTTAATGCGGAAATCGAGTGTTGCGCGAATAAACAGATTGACTACATTTTCCTGATTTTTCAAAATGTAATCCGCACATCTGCCAACAATTACGCAAGGACCTTCTTTTGCTACATTGCGAATCACCTTCGACTGCGCTAAGAAAATACGGTCATCTAACGACAAACCGGAAAATCCGACATCCTGACTGGAAAATACATTCATTCCCATCGCAATGGAATAAAGCAGACTGTTGCTTGCTTTATCCTCTGCGCGCTCAAAAGCCGCCTCTGCAAAACCGGTGTCTTTTGCCGCACGGGAAATGATTTCATTATCGTAAAATGGAATTCCATAAGCCTCTGCTAACTTCTTTCCGATTTCTCTTCCCCCACTACCAAACTGTCTTGTAATCGTAATCACTTTATTCATGATAATCCCCGCCTTTCTGTAAAAAAAACTCATTTTTTATACTATCTATTTTACCATTTTGGCAGAGATTCGCAAGCGGTTTTTGTGCTTTAGGGACTTATATTCTGTTAAAAAAAGTTATCAATTCCGTCCGCAATTCCCTTGACAATCTTCTTCTGATAAGAAGCTTTTGCCATCTTTCTGTCCTCGCTTGGATTACTCATAAAGCCCATTTCCACAATTGTAACCGGAACTTTACACCAGTTGATGCCTGTCATACTGTTCGTATACATAACACCGCGGTTCTTTGCTCCTGTCGTTTTACACATAGCTTTTAAAACCTTCTTAGAGAGCTTCTGGCTTGCCTTACGGTTTGCTTTTGTCATGTAACGGTTATTAGATGCCGGTGCTATCGTCAGTGCTCCTTTGACACTCGAACTTCCCGCACTGTTTGCGTGAATTCGGATAAAAGCGTCCGCTTTGTATTTGTTCGCGACTTTAGCACGCTGCACATTTGACATGCGGACATTATTTTTTGTACGCACCATGATTACTTTATAGCCACGATTTACCAATTCTTTCTGTAACTTTTTAGCCACCTGAAGATTCAATTTATATTCCGGCAGATGTGTCACACAGCCACTCGCTCCTCCGGTCACCTTTGCCTTTCTCTGACTTGAGCCCGGTCCAATCGGCTCCGTTGCACTCATCGCACGAGTCTGGTGTCCTGCATCAATTACAATCACTTTCTGTTTTTCTTCTGCCTGTGCTATCTTTGCTGCTCCCGTCGCACAAAGGGATAACAAAAGCACTGCTGACAAACACATAGAAATAATTCGTTTCATCTTGTTCCTCCTATTTTGCTGCTTATCCATTTTCTTAATTTTTTTCGTGATACAAAAGCCTTGTACCGCATAAAAAAGTGTATCATATCACGCCTTATCTGTAAAGAAACATCGACAGCGTATTACGCCACTCATTTTCCTTAAAATAAGAAAATGCTGTACAGCCGATTTCATCGTCTATACAGCATCTATATGACATGCGGAGTATGGGACTTGAACCCACACGCCCTACGAGCACATGATCCTTAGTCATGCCTGTCTGCCAATTCCAGCAACTCCGCATTTTCGCCGACAACCACTGCCAGCGAATAATATATTACCAAAAAACAAAACCAATGTCAATCATTTTCTGAAATAATTTTTATTTGAAAGCATATTGCATAAAAGTGTAAAAGGCACGATCCCAGCACCTGTCATCATGACCGGTTCCTTTTACTTCCAAAAACATATTATTTAATCCAAGCAAATCACACTGATTAACAAATCTTCTTGCACTATCATCCATCATATGGTCCTGCTGTCCGGTGATAAAGAAACACAACTTAATCTGACTGTTCAGACGATTGGCATCCTCTTGTGTCGTTACAATCGTCTGCTTGGTTGAAGCAAATGGTCCAGCCGAGAAGAATCCCATATACTGGAACAAATCCGGATGTTTTAACCCCAGTTCAATGGCTTCTCCACAGCCCATAGACAGCCCGCACACACCTGTATGAGCAGCGCCTTTTTTTACCGGATAATTTTTTTCCATATACGGAAGTAAATCATAAATCACTTCATATTCGAACAAATAACAGTTACTCCACGAATTCTGAACAACCGGATTAGGCTCTGTATTTGGATATGTTTTACTTTTATCATAGTTAATGTTGCCATTCGGAAATACTACAATACACTCTTCCGCCTCTTTCGTATCATACAAATAGTCCATAATATTGTTTGCATGACATCCGGCTCCGGCTGAAGTCTTTCTTCCGCAAGTCCAATAATCCTCATTTTGTCCGCCACCGTGCAGACAGAACAACAAATTATATGTCTTATTTTTAGGATCATAATCCGGTGGAAAATAAATCTTGGCATGTCCTTCGCCGCTTTCACGGTATTGGGAAGGATATGTAAAATCCGATACCTCGCCATGTGCAATATCTTCTTTATAGAAATTATAACCATCCTCCGCAACAAATTCATCCGTTACACAAAGTTTATAAGTTTCTTTTTTTGTATCATCTGCCTTTGATGTCAAAATGAGAGTACACTTTCCAATGTGCAGAGGTTTTATCTTTCCTCTTGCATCAATAATTGCTACATAATTATTCGACGTAGAAACATTATAATCCGTAATGACTCCCTCCGACGGTTTTACTTCTTTCTTCACATCAAGGGTACTTCCAAGTTCTACTGTATAATCGGCCTTATATGTAATTTCTACCGGCGTAGGCGATGGTGTTTTCGTTGCACGCGGTGTTCCTTTAGGCGCAGCATTTGGTGTTGCAGTCGGATCAGTTATTACCGGCTTTGCTGTTGCCGTTGGTGCTGGCTGCTGTGTATTTGCTGCCGGTGCAGATGGTTGTATCTGCTTATTGATTGTCTTCCTTTTTGATACAACCCTCACTTTACAAACTGCCTTTTTCTTTTTTCCTTTGTATTTAACAGTCGCGGTAATCGAAGCCTTTCCAGGCTTTTTCGCTTTGACAAGTCCCGTTTTATTTACTGACACCACCGAGCGCTTTGACGATGAAAAAGAAACTTTCGCCTTTGCCGGTTTCTTTTTCGCTTTCAATCGAAATCTTTGTCCGGTCTTTAGCGATAGTCTTTTTTTATTAAGCGTCACGCTAATTTTTTTTGCTACAGCTTTTGATGATGCCATATTGCTTTGGAACGGACTGGCTGGTGCACTTACCAAAAGTGCAATAAGTACTGCTTTTGCCGTCACTTTTTTGGTTCTACTTTTCATTCTAACACTTCCCCTTTACATATAATTTTGCATTAATTTGTTTATTACCTGATAATATTTTATCTATAATTAAAAACCCGGTCAATGTATTATGCTTGCAAAAAGCTGACACATACTATATACTAAGCCTTAAGAAATTGATGAACAGAATGGAGAAGAATCATGAATGTAACAAAACCCAGTGTAGAAATCATTGATATGAAAGATTACGATGAAATGATTCGTAAAATAGAGAAAATCGGACGTGTATGCTACAAGAGCGAGGGAAATATTACAGAGGAGTCTGCGGAACGTTTTATCCGCAATATTTTGAAAAGAGGACATGAATCTGTCATCGAACACGAGGCTGTTACAGTCCGTATGATTTGTGACCGCGGTATTACCCATGAAATTGTACGCCACCGCATTGCCAGCTACAGCCAGGAAAGCACACGTTACTGTAACTACTCCGGTGACAAATTCGGCAACGAAATTACTGTTATCGATATCGCCGGTGGATTTTCTTATGATTTAAACAACGAAACTGATTTACAGAAATACGAAGCATGGATGCGTGCCATGGAAAATGCAGAGAAATCTTACTTTGAGCTGATTGAACTGGGTGCCACACCACAGGAAGCCCGTTCGGTACTTCCAAACAGTTTAAAGACAGAAATCGTCGTGACAATGAATCTTCGCTCCTGGCGTAACTTCTTCCGTCTGCGTTGTGACTCCCATGCACACCCACAGATGCGCGAAGTAGCAAATATTGCCCTCGACTTATTCAAAAAAAGACTCCCTATCTTCTTCGATGATATTAATTAATATTATGAGGAGAGACCCACGTAGTGGGAGGAGCCCTGATAATTGATACTATGAGGAGGGACCCGCGCAGCGGGAGGAGCCAACAAGTTTAGAACCGACAAAAAAACAACGCTTTCTCATTAATTGAAAGAAAAGCGTTGTTTTATTTGCGTTTGTTTCCATTACTATTTTATTTTTTGCAACTTTTTTTGACTGATTTTGTACATAGCGTTGCATTTCAGGACGTCCTTAGAAAAATTTTCTCTTAAATATGCAACTCTTTTTGACTTTTAAGACAAATAACGTTGTCTCACTGAAAGAATCCACAGATTTTACGATGCCAGCCAAATCGAACCAACAAACACTGCTGCCATAATCACGGCACTGCAAACCGTTGCCAAAAACGACATTACAATTTTCTTGGCAGCACCGTCTACTTCTACCGACTGCAAAAGGGCAAAGTTTAATGCCCATGAAAAAACTGTGCAGGCACAGGTAACAGTAACCATCGTGGTAAACTGTGAGAAATCACCATCGAGAAGAACAATTCCAAGGTCCATTACGCAAATAAAAGCAAGGACAAAGAACAACAAATTGATATTTTTATCTGTCCACTTCGAAAACAACGCATTGACAAGGCACAAACCTCCGGCGGTCATCAAGGTAAACGGAATCTGAGAAAGTCCCTCTACCGGATGAAAAAACCAGTTCATGACAAAACCAACGAGGAGAAACGCCAAACCAATGATGCATTTTTTTCCATTGCCAAGCCAGTTGTTTACAAGTGTCCATAATTCTTTAAGTTGTTTCATTTCTTTTATCCTTCCTTTATCCAATCATATTTTACACAAGCTGCACACACAATTTTATAAACCTGCGCAGTCTAACAGTTCTCTCACGTGCCTAACGCCAATAAGTTTAATTTTTTGGGTATCAAGATTGCCCGCTTTTTCAATAGAGGCACGGTTACTCTCCGGCAGCACACACACCGTGTAGCCCGTTTTGATTGCCT
>ENA-ORNQ01003001-ORNQ01003001.1-human-gut-metagenome-genome-assembly--contig:-NODE-3001-length-10490-cov-2.449641_pt1 | contig 10490 bp, 6 predicted proteins | sample MGYA00242116_ERZ509024 | MGnify/ENA primary metagenome ERZ509024 (study PRJEB26280, sample SAMEA2338697) | human gut metagenome | biome: human gut; feature: human-associated habitat; material: faeces... | reverse complement strand
GTGCCGGGAACGAGACGTGCTGCTGCTGGTGGACGAGGTGCAGACTGGTATCGGCCGCACCGGGTCCCTGTTCTGCTTCCAGCAGTACGGTATCCTGCCTGATGCCTGCTCCTTTGCGAAAGGTGTGGCCGGCGGCCTGCCTATGGGGGGCTTCCTGGTGAACGAAAAGTGCCGGGACGTGCTGGGCCCTGGTCAGCACGCTACCACCTTCGGCGGCAATCCGGTGTGCGCCGCCGCGGGTTGCGCAGTGCTGGATATTTTGGACGATGCGGCCATCGCCCAGGTGGCGGAGAAGGGGCGGGATCTCCGAAATGCTATTGAGGCCATGGCCCTGCCCTGCCTGGGCAGAACCCGGGGTATGGGCCTGATGATCGGCATTGACGTGGCAGAGGGATACACAAACAAGGACCTGAGTGCCCGGCTGAACCAGGCGGGGCTGCTATCCCTCACCGCCGGACCCGGCATGCGGCTGCTGCCGCCGCTGACCATCACCAAAGAGGAGATGGACAAGGGGTTGGCCGTGCTCCGGGCGGCCTTGGAAAATCTATAAGGAGAGTGGAAGATAATGCAGAAAGACCTGCTCAAGCTACTGGATTTGTCCCGGGAGGACATTGCCCAGATTCTGGATACGGCGGACCAGATGAAGTACAGCCAGAAGCATGGCATTGCCCACGACTATCTCAAAGGCAAAACCCTGGCCATGATCTTCGAGAAAAACTCCACCCGCACCCGAGTGTCTTTTGAGGTTGGCATGTACCAGCTGGGGGGCAACGCCATTTACCTCTCCGACAAGGACAGCCAGATCGGCCGCAACGAGCCGGTAGAGGACACCGCCCGCGTGCTTTCAAGGTATTTGGACGCCATTATGATCCGCACCTTCAGCCAAAAAGAGGTGGAGGATTTGGCTGCATACGGCAGCATTCCGATCATCAACGGTCTTACCGACTACTGCCATCCCTGTCAGGTACTGGCCGACCTGATGACGGTGCGGGAATATAAAAAGAGCTTTTCGGGCCGCAAGATGTGCTTTATCGGCGACGGCAACAATATGGCAAACAGTCTGATTGTAGGCGGCATCAAGGTAGGTATGGAGGTCTCTGTTGCCTGCCCCGAAAGCCACCGTCCGGATGAAGCGATTATGGCCTGGGCCAAGGAAAACGGCAAATTCACCTGCACGCCGGACGTATTGAAGGCCGCAAAGGATGCCGACGTGCTGTTTACCGACGTATGGGCCTCCATGGGCCAGGAAGACGAGGCCGATAAAAGAAAAGAAATTTTCGCCGGCTACCGCATTGACCAAGCCGTAATGGCCGCCGCCAAGCCCGATGCTATGGTGCAGCACTGCCTGCCGGCGCATCGCGGCGAAGAAATTACGGCCGAAATATTTGAAGCCCACGCAAACGAAATTTTTGAGGAAGCCGAAAACCGGCTTCATGCGCAAAAAGCTGTGTTAGTAAAGCTGCTGGCCGGCAGCGGGGAAAAAGAATGAGAAAAGCATATCTTGTTTTAAGCAGCGGCGATGTATTTGAAGGCATCGGCTTTGGATATGAAGGCGAGGCCCTGGGTGAGCTTGTTTTTACTACCGGTATGTGCGGCTATATTGAAACACTTACCGATCCGAGCTATTACGGCCAGATCGTAATGCAGACATTTCCGCTTATCGGCAATTACGGCATGATAGAAGAGGATTTTGAAGGCGGCTGTTTTGTAAAAGGATACGTGGCGCGTTCTTTCTGCGATACACCCTCTAATTTCAGAAGCGGAGGAACACTGGACTCCTATTTAAAAAAGAATAAAATTCCGGCCGTCTGCGGCATTGATACACGCGAGGTAACGCGTATCATACGGGAATCCGGCGTAATGAACGCTGTAATATGCAAGGAGTTACCGGCAGATACGGAACAGCTGAAGCGTTACCGTATTATAGACGCGGTAAGTTCGGTAAGCCGAAAAGAAAAGGAAACATTTTTAGCCCTTGGAAAAGAGAAATTTAAAGTAGCACTGGTCGATTACGGTGCAAAACAGAATATTATCCGCAGTCTGCAGCAGCGAGGCTGCCGTGTTACAGTATTCCCCCACAATGTAAAAGCCGAGGAGCTTTACGAGTTCGACGGGGTTATGCTTTCAAACGGGCCGGGAGATCCGCAGGAAAATAAATACGAAATCGCACAGATACAAAAGCTGTTGGGCAAAGTACCTGTTTTCGGCATTTGCCTGGGGCATCAGCTGCTGGCTCTGGCCTTTGGCGGAACAACAGTAAAGCTGAAATACGGGCATAGGGGCGTAAACCAGCCGGTGAAGGAAGTTCAGGGCAGCCGTACGTATATAACAAGCCAAAACCATGGCTATGCCGTGGTATCCCAAAGCCTTGCGGGCAAGGGAGAAATCAGCTTTCTCAATGCCAATGACGGAACCTGTGAGGGGATTGATTATCCCAAGTGGAAAGCATTTTCCGTGCAGTTTCATCCCGAGGCCTGCGCAGGGCCGAAGGATACTGCTTTTTTGTTTGATAAATTTACAGCGCTTATGGAGAAAAAAGAATGCCGATTGATAAAAAAATAAAAAAAGTAATGGTAATAGGCTCCGGGCCTATCGTAATCGGCCAGGCCGCCGAGTTTGACTATGCCGGCGCGCAGGCTTGCCGCGTGTTAAAGGACGCGGGTCTGAACGTGGTGCTGGTAAATTCCAACCCCGCTACCATCATGACCGACCGCGCCCTGGCGGACGAAATTTACCTGGAACCCTTAACCAGCCGCACGATAAAACGCATTATAAAAAAAGAAAAGCCTGACAGCCTTTTAGCCGGCCTCGGCGGGCAAACCGGGCTGACCATAGCCATGCAGCTTTCCAAGGAGGGCTTTTTGCAAAAGCACGGCGTGCGCCTTTTGGGTACGGATGCCGAGGCCATTGATAAAGCCGAGGACCGCCAGCTTTTTAAGGAAACCATGGCGCAGCTTGGCCAGCCTACGATTCCTTCCGAAACGGTAAACGACGTGGCCGCCGCACTGGAAACAGCCGAAAAAATAGGGTATCCCGTTATTGTGCGCCCCGCTTTTACACTCGGCGGCGCCGGAGGAGGCGTTGCGCAAAACCGGGAGGAACTGGCGGTAATCGCCCGTACAGGGCTGGATATGTCTCCTATCACGCAGATTTTAGTAGAAAAATTCATCTTCGGCTGGAAAGAAATTGAGTTTGAAACCATGCGTGACGGCGCAGGCAATTGCATTGCCGTATGCAGCATGGAAAACTTTGATCCTGTAGGCGTGCATACGGGCGACAGCATCGTGGCTGCACCCGCGCTTACGCTTTCGGATAAAGAATATCAAATGCTGAGAACGGCGGCGCTTGATATTATTTCGGCACTGGGCATTGTAGGCGGCTGCAACTGCCAGTTCGCCTTAAACCCCAATAGCTTTGAATATGCGGTCATTGAAGTCAACCCGCGGGTATCGCGTTCTTCCGCTTTGGCAAGCAAGGCCACGGGCTACCCCATTGCCAAGGTTACAACCAAAATTGCTTTGGGTATGACGCTGGATGAAATTAAAAATGATATCACCGGCAAAACCTGCGCCTGCTTTGAGCCCGCGCTGGACTATGTAGTGGTAAAACTGCCCAAGTGGCCCTTTGATAAATTTGTAAACGCATCACGGACGCTGGGCACGCAGATGAAAGCCACCGGTGAGGTAATGAGCATTGCTTCTTCTTTTGAAGCGGCCCTCATGAAGGCGGTGCGCGGCGCTGAAATTTCCCAGGAAACGCTGAACCGTCCCTACACAGGCGGGGAGGATATCCTGACCCGCCTGAAAAAGATTGACGACTTGCGCCTTTTTACCGTATTTGAAGCATTAAAAAGCGGTGTGGATATCGACACCGTATTTGATATCACGCGCATCGACCGCTGGTTTTTGGCCAAGCTGCTGCATTTAGCTGAGTTTGAAAAGCAAATCAGCGGCCACGCGATAAGCCGGGATGCGTACAACGAGGCCAAGCGCTTAGGCTATACCGACAAGGCGCTTATAGAGCTTACCGGCCAAAAGCCGGCCTTCAGCGCCGAAGCCTCCTATAAAATGGTGGATACCTGCGCCGCTGAATTTGACGCGGAAACCCCGTATTTTTACGCTTCCTATGACAGTGCCTGCGATTCCCGCCGGTTCCCCCGCAGCGGCAAACCCGTGATTTTAGTATTAGGTTCCGGCCCCATCCGCATCGGCCAGGGGATAGAGTTTGACTATTCCTCTGTACACTGCGTATGGACGCTGAAAAAACTGGGCTATGATGTGGTGATTATCAATAATAACCCCGAAACGGTTTCTACCGATTATGATACGGCTGACCGCCTTTACTTTGAACCGCTGACCCCGGAGGACGTTATGAACGTAATCAAAGCGGAAAAGCCCGTGGGCGTAGTGGTAGCCTTTGGCGGGCAGACGGCCATTAAGCTGACTAAGTTCTTGGATGAAAGCGGCATTACTATTTTGGGCACTTCTGCCGATGGAATTGATACTGCGGAGGATCGGGAGCGCTTTGACGCGCTGCTTGAAAAATTTGATATCCGCCGCCCCAGGGGCAAGAGCGTGATGACGCTTGAGGAGGCGGTGGCTTCGGCCAATGAACTGGGGTATCCGGTACTGCTGCGGCCCTCGTATGTAATCGGCGGGCAGAACATGACAATCGCGCACAGTGATGCTGATGTAGAACGGTATATGCAAATTATTCTTTCCGGAAAAATAGAAAATCCCGTTCTTGTTGATAAATATATGGCCGGAACCGAGCTGGAGGTGGATGTGATATCCGACGGCAAAAATGTGCTCATTCCCGGTATTATGGAACACGTGGAACGTGCCGGCGTGCACAGCGGGGATTCCATAGCCGTGTATCCGCCGTATAATTTAAGCGATAAAATGCTGCAGAAGGTAGTGGAATGTTCCCGGAAGCTGGCGCTTTCCTTGGGTACGAAAGGGCTTGTGAATATCCAGTATCTGATTTATGAAAACGAGCTTTATGTGATAGAGGTCAATCCCAGGGCCTCCCGGACCGTGCCCTATATCAGCAAAGTAACGGGTGTGCCTATGGTGGAGCTGGCCTCGCGCGTAATGACGGGTGATCGCTTAGGCTATGGCTGCGGGCTTTATAGAACGCCGCCGTATTTCGCGGTAAAGGTGCCGGTGTTCTCCTTTGAAAAGCTTCAGGATGTCAATTCAATACTCGGGCCGGAGATGAAATCCACCGGCGAGGTCTTGGGCATCGGCAAAACCACTGCCGAGGCGCTGTTTAAAGGGCTGACTTCCGCAGGATTTCGCATGCCCGCAGGCGGTGAAAGGACGGGTGTATTTATCAGCGTTGACGAGCATGATTACCTGGATGCGGTTTCCGTTGCTAAAAAACTGGATGATTTGGGCATGACGATTTATGCAACGCCCGGCACGGCTCAGGCAATACGGCCGCTGGGGATCGATGTCATTACGCTGAAAAGCATGGATTGCCATGAGGATAAATTTAAGCTGATGGAGGAAGGAAAGATCCACTACATCATCTATACCGGCGCGCTGTATGATTCCACCATGGGCGATTATATGGCGCTTCACCGCAGGGCGCTGCAGCTTTCGATTGCTTGCCTTACCTCATTGGACACAGCCAATGCTTTGGCGGACATTATTGCCAGCCGGTTCAATGAGGAAAATACCGAGCTTGTGGATATCAATCACATGCGCAGTCAAAGGAGTACGTATGCGTTTGCTAAGATGGAAAGCGCCGGCGACGATTATATTTTCTTTGATAACCGTGACGGCGGCATCACTTGCCCGGAATCCCTGTGCGTTTCCCTATGCAGCCGTCACTACGGTATCGGCGGCGACGGCATCGTTCTTATTGAGGAATCCTCTGCGGCGGATGCAAAAATGCGTATTTTTAATATAGACGGTTCCGAGGGCAAAATGGCCGGAAACGCCATCCGCTGCGTGGCAAAATTTCTTTTTGACAAAGGGATTGTAAAAAAGGAAAAAATGAGGATAGAAACGGCCAGCGGCATCAAGGCGGTTACCGTATTTGTTTCCAATAATCTTGTTACCTCCGCTACCGTGGATATGGGGGCGGCCAGTTTTGCCCTTGGCGATTTGCCCGCGCTGCTGCCCTGTGAAGAGGCTGTTGACTATCCTGCCGAAATTGCCGGTGCAGAATACCGTATTACCTGTGTTTCCATGGGAAATCCGCATTGCGTTGTATTTTGCGAACGACTGGATATTCTGGATATCGATACGCTGGGACCTCTTTTTGAGAATGCACCGATCTTTCCCGAGCGTGTGAATACGGAGTTCGTGCGCTTTGTAAATGCCACAACGCTGAAAATACGCGTGTTTGAACGCGGAAACGGAGAAACCTTTGCCTGTGGCACCGGCGCCTGCGCGGCCGTAGCCGCCGCGGTGAAGAACGGCTTTTGCAAAAAAGGCGAGGACATTACCGTAAAGGTTAAGGGCGGAGAGCTGATTGTTCATTATACGGATGAAACCGTATATTTGACCGGCAGCGCCCACCTGGTGTTTGAAGGCAGTTTTGAATATTAAAAGCAAACGTCCGTCTTTTTTTAGACGGACGTTTTTTCTTTCTTTGAAAAGAGCTGTCAAGCCTGCAGCGAGGCGGGGAGCGTATTTAACGCATAAGCGTATTGCTGTAATAGAAAATACCTCTCCTAAACTGCGTTTTGCCGCCTCCCTTGGCCGAGGGAGGCGTTTCTACGGCATATTTAAACTCTTTGTGGCCTTTCTTAAGAGACTCTGTTTGTTCTTTTAAAGCCTTTGCTTTTTAATTTCACGGATCTTCGATAGAAAGGATAGCGCCAAGGCGACAAAACAGCCACAGCAAGGGCAGCTGTGGCTGAATTCTGTTTTACAAAAACCGGGGGTTGTTATTTTACGATATACCCTTCTTTTACGCCGAAGGCCGCGTTGCTTTCATCTGTATCAATGTGCATGGCAAGGGCAAATTTCTCGCTGACGCGCACTACCACATCTTCAAAAACGCAGGAGCGTACGGCACTTTCCGCCTTTACGGAAACGATTTGCTTATCTGCAACGCCGAATGCTTCGGCATCGGCGGGCGTCATATGAATATGGCGTTTGGCAACGATAACGCCTTGAGCAATCTCAATTTCCCCGCAGGGGCCTATAATGCGGCAGCCTGGCGTACCGGCGATATCGCCCGATTCCCGAATATCGATGCTTAGGCCGATCGAACGGGCGTCGGTAGCGGAAAGCTCTACCTGTGTAGCAGAGCGTACGGGACCTAAAATACTGACGCCGGCCAGCTCTTTTTTGGGTCCGACAATCGTTACCCGTTCCTCACAGGCGAACTGTCCAGGCTGTGAAAGTTCTTTTTTGGGGGTCAGGGTGTGGCCTTCGCCAAATAAAATTGCAAGATGCTCTTTTGTTACATGGATATGGCGCGCAGAGGTTTCGATGATAAATTTGTTCATTATTTTATTTCCTTTCCGTATGCTGTTTTTATTCTATAATAAAAGCGGTATTTTTGCAATGGATTTTTAGCCTGCCGGCAGCATCGTAAAGATGAAGCAGCCGGTGTTATCCGGCGAAACCGTAACTGTTTGAAAATTTTCAGGCAGCTGAAACCGATCTCCTCTTTGGCGGGTAATCCAGTATCCGCAGGAAGTATAGAGGACGTTTTCTTCCATCTGTAGGATATATTCCTCCAAGGTAAGGCTGTTTTTATAGATAATTTCCGCATGCGGCTGGCCGGTATACCGGATGTGCCAAGGCTCGTAGCCGATATGGGTAATATCTGTTTTATCAAAGGGATACCGCATGATAAAACCGTAGCGCCAGCTTTCCAGGTTGATAAACCTGCCCGCATCGGTTTTGGGGAAGGCACTGCCGGCAAAATAGGGGACGTATACATCCAGCGCCAAACCGGCCTGATGTTCGCTGGCCCCTGGCCGGGCAACGAAGCCCTCGATGCCTTCGGTATCCTTTTGTTCTTCTTCGGTGCGGAAAGAGCTTTTGATCAGCAGCTTTTTTTTGTATTTCTGCAGGATATCTGCAGAAAGGCGTGTGTAGGCAGGAATTACGCAGGAATTCATGATAACGCCGGTGTTCTTATATTCCGTGACTTCCGGAGAGAAATCCTCCGGCAGGAGAAACTCCTCATTGATCAGCATCAATGCCTGATTAAAAATGCAGTTTTTTGCCTGGCAAAGCTGTGTAAGAGAGTATTCCTGCAGAGGAAGGTCTGCTTTTTCAAAAGATACGGCTTTTCGTTTTACAGTGGTCTGGATTAGGATCAGGTCGAGATCTGGGTGCAGCCGCAAAATCAGAAGCACTGCAGAAGAAAGCATCAACAGCATGGCAAGCAGGATGGCCGTGATGCGTAAAAGCTTTGGCTTCAAGTTCTTTTGCTGAAGGGGCAAGCTTCAGCTCTCCTTTCCGGTGATGTTTTTTCGCTTAAAAGCGGATAATTTCATTTTACTACACAAGCCGGATTTGAGCAACCGGATTTTTGGTTTGAGGCGGCTGCTCTGTTTTATAAAAACGACCGGCTGCGGTTTATCATTGTTTTCAAAGGGAAAGAATTATGATACAATAGTGTAATAAATACAGGGGGATGACAAAATGATAGGAATCGTGACCGGAGCTTCTTCGGGAATGGGCAGGGAATTTGTGCTTGCCCTGGCAAAAAATGAGGGATTAGAGGAACTATGGGTGATTGCGCGCCGTACGCAGCGGTTAGAGGAATTAAAAAAAGAACTTTCGCTTCCGCTGAAGGTCATTACCGCTGATTTGACCCGTCAGGAATGTTTAGAAGAGTATGCGCTGCTGCTGAAAAGTGAAAAACCACAAGTAAAAATCTTGGTAAATTGCGCCGGATACGGTAAATTTGGGCATACAGATGTGATTCCCCCCGAAGAAAGCCAGGGGATGATCGATTTAAACTGCAGTGCGCTGGTGAATCTTACGCAGCACACTTTGCCGTATATGGTCAGAGGAGGGCATATCGTTCAGCTGGGATCGCTTTCGGCTTTTCAGCCCGTGCCGTATTTAACGGTATATGCCGCTACTAAGGCCTTTGTACTGAGCTATTCCCGGGGGCTGAATGCCGAGCTTAAAGGCCGGGGGATACATGTTATGGCGGTCTGCCCCGGGTGGGTGGAAACGGAGTTTTTCAGCCGCGCAGAGACTGCCGATGATAAAGCTGTAACGTATTTTAACAAAATTTATAAAGTGGCGGACGTGGTGAAAACGGCTATGAAGGATATGCATAAAGGAAAGCAGGTTTCGATACACGGCTTTCTTATTCGATGCCAGGTACTGCTGGTAAAACTGCTGCCGCATAGTTTGGTGATAAAAATTTGGCTGAAACAACAGGGACATTGAACAATGAAAAATAAAATTGATTTTCCCCCTTCTATTGCACGGGAGGTAAAAGGCAAGGAGTATACGGCGGATACGATAGGAAAATCCGGTGCAGAGGTTCTTTTATATGATCATGCCGTATTGAAGATCGGCGACTGTGCCGGAGAGATAAAGCGGGAGCATGAGATGCTGCTTTGGCTTTCGGAAAAGCTTCCGGTTCCCCGTGTGCTGTGCTGGGCTGAGCAGGAGGGAAAGGGATATTTACTGATGAGCCGGCTTCGGGGAAAGATGGCCTGCAGCCGGGAGTATTTAGAAAATTCCGAAGAATTAACGTACATGCTGGCAGAAGCACTGCAAATGCTGTGGAGTGTGCCCGCTGAAGGATGCCCGTACGTCAATACCGCGGAAGAAAAGCTGGCGCAGGCGGAACAGCGTGTAAAAATGGGGTTATGCGATATACAGGATACCGAGCCGGGTACTTTTGGCGTCAATGGATTCGCAGGACCGGCAGAGCTATTGGAATGGCTGAAAGCGCATAAACCGCAGGAAAAGCTGGTGTTGTCTCACGGAGATTTTTGTTTGCCAAATCTCTTTTTTGCAGGAAAACACTTTGAGGGCTTTATTGATGTCGGGCGCAGCGGCCTTGCTGATCCGTATCAGGATATTGCGCTGTGCTGGCGCAGTCTGCGGGATAATGCAGCCGGACGCTGGGGCGGACCGGTCTATTCTTTTGAGGATACGCTGTTGTTTTCTGCATTGCATATCACGCCGGATTTTGAAACACTTCGGTATTATATTCTGTTGGATGAGCTTTTTTAAAATCTTGGGAAAACGTAAAAAACAGCGAAAGAGCATTTCACTGTAAAAGCATGTTTTCTATACCAATTTTGGTTTTTTCGTTGGAAAACAGGTTAAATATTTGTTTTTTCCTCTTCCTGTAAAAGCGTATTTAACATGGTTTCATAGCGTTTGATACATGTCAAATCCAATTTCCTGTATCAAGCCTCCCTCTGCCGAGGGAGGCGGCAAAACGTGCGTTTTGACGGAGGGAGAGAAAAGCGTGAACCGGAAGCTCTCTGTTTCACCTTTAGCGCACCAGCTCCTTATCAGAGGCAGCTGATTCATGAGAAT
>ENA-ORNQ01002999-ORNQ01002999.1-human-gut-metagenome-genome-assembly--contig:-NODE-2999-length-10495-cov-2.862069_pt1 | contig 10495 bp, 9 predicted proteins | sample MGYA00242116_ERZ509024 | MGnify/ENA primary metagenome ERZ509024 (study PRJEB26280, sample SAMEA2338697) | human gut metagenome | biome: human gut; feature: human-associated habitat; material: faeces... | reverse complement strand
AGCAATATTCATTGATACTCCTCCTTAAAAATGTCTCTTTCAAACTTAACATATAATACATAATTGAGAGCTGCTTGTCTACCTCAAAATGTATTTTTAACAAAATATTTATAAACATACAGCATTACTGCTTATCATATGTCTTCATCTGATATAATGCCTCTTCCTTGAAGCCTGCATATCTTCCTTCTTCAATCGCAGCTCTTATGTCTGTCATGAGATGGTTGTAATAGTAAAGATTATGAAGAACGCAAAGACGCATTCCAAGCATTTCCTTAGCCTTAAGAAGATGCCTTACATATGCTCTTGAATAATTCTGACAGCATGGACATCCACAGCCTTCTTCAATTGGTGCTGTATCTGTTTCATACTTTGCATTAAAAAGGTTAATCTTTCCGAACTTAGTATATACATGTCCGTGACGGCCATTTCTTGAAGGATATACACAGTCGAAGAAATCAATTCCTCTGTCCACTGCCTCTAATATATTGGCAGGTGTTCCCACTCCCATAAGATATGTCGGCTTATCTTTTGGAAGATATGGCACTACATTATCGAGTACATCATACATTTCCTCATGTGTTTCACCAACAGCAAGCCCGCCTACTGCATAACCATCAAGATCTAACTCTGATATTCTCTTGGCGTGGTCAATTCTTATATCATTAAATACGCCACCCTGATCTATACCAAAAAGCATCTGTTCAGGATTAACCGTATCAGGAAGTGAGTTCAGTCTTGCCATCTCTTTCTTGCAACGCTCTAACCAGCGGTATGTTCTGTCAACAGAATTCTGGATATACTTTCTGTCAGCCTTTGCCGGCGCACATTCGTCAAATGCCATTGCGATTGTTGAACCAAGATTAGACTGTATCTGCATGCTTTCCTCCGGTCCCATGAATATCTTATGTCCGTCAATATGACTGTTAAATGTAACGCCCTCTTCTTTGATTTTTCTTAACTTTGCAAGCGAAAACACCTGAAATCCACCCGAATCAGTAAGAATAGGCTTATTCCAGTTCATAAACTTATGAAGTCCGCCAAGCTCTTTTATCAGTTTATCACCCGGTCTTACATGAAGATGATATGTATTTGATAATTCAACCTGTGTTCCTATTTCATTAAGGTCTGCTGTTGAAACAGCACCCTTTATTGCTGCAACTGTTCCCACATTCATAAATACAGGTGTCTGTATAACACCATGCACAGTATGCATCTCAGCCCTCTTGGCACGTCCGTCTGTTTTTAATAATTTGTACATTTTTATCCTGCCTATTTTTTATAAAATTTCACAATATTATCTATGCGTGATGTCATATTTTCAAAAATTAAATCTACAAGTGCAAGTGCTGCCATAGATTCAACAACAACTACAGCACGTGGCACAATCATAGGATCATGTCTTCCCTTTATAGATACTTTTATATCTTCCCCGTCTTTATTAACTGTATCCTGAACAGATGATATTGATGGTGTAGGCTTGATTGCTGTCCTGAAAACAATCTGTGAACCATCACTCATACCGCCAAGAATTCCACCGGCATTATTTGTCTTTTTCTCAACTTTGCCATTATTCATATAAAACGCATCATTATTCTCAGTTCCTGTCAACCTTGCCGCATTAAATCCGCTTCCTATCTCAAAACCTTTAACTGCACCTATAGAAAATACAGCCTGTGCAAGTTTAGCATCAAGCTTGTCAAATACAGGCTCACCTATTCCCGGCATCATTCCATCTATCACACATTCAATAATTCCACCAATTGAATCACCTTGCTCTATCTGCTTCATCGCATACTCTTCAACCTGTGCAGCTGCTTTTTCATCAGGCATTCTGAATGGATTCTTTTCAATCTGTTCTTTGTCAAAATTATCATATGAAGCTGCAATACCGCCTATTTCCTTGGAATATGTACATATGCTTATTCCAAGCGTTGCAAGAATCTTGACTGCAACAGCCCCTGCCGCAACTCTTCCTATTGTCTCGCGTCCTGAGCTTCTGCCGCCTCCACGATAATCCCTGAAACCATATTTTTCATCAAATGTATAATCAGCATGTCCCGGTCTGTAGAAACGTGCTATCTCTGAATAATCAGCCGAACGCTGTGTTTTATTGCGTACAACCATGCTTATCGGAGTTCCTGTCGTTTTCCCTTCAAAAATACCCGAAAGTATCTCAACTTCATCGTCTTCTTTTCTTGGTGTAGTATATTTTGACTGTCCCGGTTTTCTTTTATTAAGCATAACCTGAATATCACTTTCTGCAAGTGGTATTCCTGCCGGACACCCATCTATAACAACACCTACTCCAGCCCCATGGGATTCTCCCCATGTCATAATCTTAAATTGGTTACCAAATGTTGAACCTGCCATTACGTTTCCCCTTTGTTTCTGATATTTATACCTATCCTATATGCCCATACGGCTCAATGTATTTTCAAGATAATCCTTAGCTTCACAGATATTTGATGCCGTAACTTCATCTATCTTTTCAGGTGTTGACCTACCTATAGCTTTTGAAAGTCTCTGACATGCTTCTTTCACCTGTTTTTTAGTCTGTTTATCCCAATCTTTCCTATGCTCATGAAGCATATACTCAGTATTTTGCAAAAGCTGTCCTGCCTCAATACGCAGATTGACAATATCCTGTTTTTCGGCATCTTTACTTCCGTAAACTTCTGCTTCCCACTTTGCTCTTTCGATTTCTTCTTCTGACATATTGGAACTTGATGTGATTGTTATTGACTGTTCATGCCCTGTTCCCAAATCTTTAGCCGATACATTGACAATTCCGTTCGCATCAATATCAAATGTTACCTCAATCTGTGGTGTTCCTGCAAGTGCTTTTTTTATTCCTGACAGCCTGAAGTTGCCCAAAAGCTTGTTATCCCTTGTAAACTTGCGTTCTCCCTGAAATACTTTTATATCTACTGATGTCTGGAAGTTCCCTGCAGTTGTAAATATCTGGCTGTGTCTTGTTGGAATTGTTGTATTTCTCTCTATAAGCCTGCTCGCAATTCCGCCTACAGTCTCTATCGACAATGAAAGAGGTGTAACATCCATAAGAATAATCTCAGATGCCGCACTTCCGGCAGTCAGCTGTCCCCCAAGCTTTCCGCCCTGAACTGCCGCTCCCATTGCAACACACTCATCAGGATTAAGATTTCTTGAAGGCTCTATACCACATATTCTTCTGACTTTCTCCTGAACAGCCGGAATTCTTGTCGAGCCTCCGACTAGAAGAACCATATTAATATCAGTCTTTTTAAGTCCCGCATCATGAAGTGCATTCTCAACAGGTGTAACCGTTCTGTCAATAAGATCTGCCGTCATGCTCTCAAACAGGCTTCTTGTAATATTAATATCCATATGATGCGGACCAGATTTTGTCATTGCAATAAACGGAAGATTAATATTCGCATTCATGGCGGAAGAAAGTTCTTTTTTAGCTTTCTCCGCTTCCTCTCTTAACCTCTGCATTGCGGCAGTATCCTTAGTCAGATTGATTCCGTCTGTCTCCTTAAACTGTTCTACAAGAAAATTCACGATTCGCTCATCAAAATCATCTCCGCCAAGATGATTATCTCCGGATGTTGCAAGAACTTCTATAACCTGGTCACCAATCTCAATAACCGAGACATCAAATGTTCCGCCTCCAAGGTCATATACAAGAATTTTCTGTGGCTGACCATTATCAAGTCCATATGCAAGTGCAGCCGCCGTAGGTTCATTAATTATACGCAGAACATTAAGTCCTGCTATTCGTCCCGCATCCTTTGTGGCCTGTCTCTCAGCATCATTAAAATATGCAGGAACAGTTATAACAGCATCTGTAACCTGTTCTCCTGTAAACTGTTCTGCATCATTTTTTAGTTTTCTCAAAATCATCGCAGAAATTTCCTGAGGCGAATACTTCTTACCGTCAATCTTTTTTCTGTAATCTGTTCCCATATGTCGTTTTATGGAAAAAATAGTTCTGTCTGCATTAGCTGCCGCCTGTCTTTTAGCAATATCGCCCACAAGCCTTGAACCATCTTTTGAAAATGCAACAACTGAAGGTGTTGTCCTGTATCCTTCGCTGTTTGTTATAACTGTAGGCACATCTGCCTCAAGCACAGCAACACAGCTGTTAGTTGTTCCCAAATCAATTCCGATTACTTTACCCATTCTAATCAAGTCACTTTCTATACTTTATAATCCATAAAGGGATTATTCTTTTATGAGTATATCACATAATCATATGCTTTAAAATGAACAGACCGCTAAAATTTTTAAATTTTTTATAAACATTCAGAACGAACCATTTTATATATTAATTATTTTTGCCATGCGGCAGCCTGACACGGAAAATGCTTCTCTTCAATTTTTTTACATCAAATGGATATAACGGATAAATATAACTTTTTCCTGAAATCGTCTTGTTAAAAATTATACAGCATACTCCGACAGCCACTCCTGCAAAAAAACCGGCAGCATTAAAAACAGCTGTAAGACACAGCGTAAAAACTCTTATAAATTTCATTGCATAACCCATCTCAAAACTTGCCTGTGAGTATGTTCCGACAGTCACCACAGCCATATAAAGAAGTGATTCCGTATTAAACCACCCCGAACTTACAGCATACTCCCCGACAACAATACCTGCCACAATGCTTAAAGGTGTAGAAAGAAGTGACGGTGTATTTACTGCTGCCATCTTCAGTCCGTCAACTGCAAGTTCAAGAATCAAAAGCTGAAAAATAACAGGCACAGTTATTTCATCAGACACCGTTATAAACGAAAGCCATGACGGAATCAATTCCGGATTCTGAATAAGCAGAAGCCATACCGGCGTAAGCATCATTGTAACAATGGTAAAAAGAAATCTCGACAGCCTCAGATACGTTCCTATCATGGGTGCAAAATTATAATCATCAGGTTCTTCAACAATATCAAATATTGATGTCGGAATTATCATAACGGCCGGTGAATTATCGACCATTATGACGATATTTCCGTCAAGTATCGCAGCAGATGCCGTATCCGGTCTTTCTGAATATTTAAACTTTGGAAATGGATTAATCCATTTATACTCAAAAAGACACTCCGCAAGGCTTTCAACATTCATGGTAAGTGATTCTACATTTAGTTTTTTTATTCTTTCCTTAATATTATTAAGAAGACTTTTATCAACCAGGTCATCTATATAACATATGGCAACATCAGAGCGTGAGCGTGTTCCCACATTAAACATCTCCATTGAAAATCCTGTATCTCTTATTCTTCTTCTAAGCAATGCCGCATTTAATACAAGTGTCTCAACAAAACCATCTCTTGAGCCTCTTAGAACTCTGTCTTTCCACGGTTCAGCAACCGACCTCATCGGATAAGTCCTGCAGTCTATAAGTACAGCCTCGTCAAATCCATCTACAAAAAGGACTGTAACTCCTGCAAGAAAAGATGTTATAACCCGCTCATACTTATCAGCCCTGTCAACTTCTGTATATGGCATCCCATTTTCAAGAAATTTATCTATATTACTGACATCTTCCGGTTTTAAGGAATAAAAAAACTGCATAAGTTTTTCCACCATATCCTCCTGAACAAAACCATCGATAAAGAAAAAACCGGCCTTCTTTCCGCCTATTCTGACTTCTCTGTCTAGCATGTCAAAATTAGCCGGGAATCTCAGCCGGTCTTTAAAATTCATTATATTTTCATCTGCATTTTTTACAAAATCACTCATATTAAGGCAATCCTTTCAATATTTATAATGCTCCACAAATATTCGCAGCATTTTATTTATATGATTGCCTTAATATTTATTTTAATGCAGAAATTTTACAATCCAATTGGCCCCTGATTGTTAAAATCATCTAAAGAATCATATCCATCCATCTGGAAGAAATAACTAAATGACCCCCCTGACCTGTTTCCATAGAAAATTATTTCAATTACCGGTTTTGTCAAATCAAATTTTTTCTCAGGTGAAATGTTTTTCAGGTTTTCTTTCAAATCAGGAACAATTTTATTGCCGTCCATATTTTCTGACCATATTCGTGATTGAGTATTATTTTCTACATCATAGACTGATATATAGCATGTATAATTATCTTTATTTTTCTCTGTCTCAATATTATCAAGATAATTACACATTGATTCGTAAGAATCCTTTTTATTTTCTGCCACATACTTATTAACAGCATTCATGTATGCCTGAAGCGTATTTGGCATTTTATCTCCGATTAATACTTCTGAAGTATATTTAGTTCCATTAAGTGAAAATGATATATCAACATAAGCCAGTGATACACCTCTTTTCCTTCCATTAACTGTAAGATACCAGTCCTCAAATGACATTTTTGATACTTCATCTAAAAATGTATTATATAATTTTTTACTGTCCTCATCGGACATATTATCTGACCAGCTTATTACAGCTTCTTCATACTGCGGAAGCTTTTTATATTTTTTGCAGAATTCATCATTCTTCACTGCTCCATTTATAATTGTCTGTATATCTTTTTCTTTGACATATACAGTTCTGTATCTTCCCCAAATGCCATCCTTAATATATACAGTAACCGGGCTGTAATCGCCATTCTGGAATATTGCTGAATATTCATCAGAAGTATTATATATTTCCATATTATCTTTCATTGAATTAACAATTGAATTAATTGCATCTATGTCGTCAATTTTCACCTGTGAAAATACATCTGAAAAATAATCTTTATCATAAACATATGAACCATTTCCTGTATTTATTTTTATATACTTAATCTTTGATGCATCCGGCTGATAATTAATCATACTGCCAATTCCGATATTTACAATCACACCAAAAACAGCTGCCAGCACATATGCAGTAATTATTGAAGGAATTGCTTTTATCACACGGTGCGTTTTTCTGCTTGCAATCAACTCATATACTATAACAACAACCGCAGCTACAATGAACGTTATAACTACATATAATATACTCTGCGACTTTTCTATATCTGCATTTCTTACTGCACCCACAAATGAAATCACACCAATAATACTTATTGAAAATCCGATAACTGTACGTATTACAAACTGCAGTTTCCAAGACAGTGTAGGTTTTCCTGCCGTCTCACTCTTTCTTCTTATAAAAAGCAGACAACCGGTAACAAAATAAATAAGTGCAAGAACAAATGTGTATATTTTTGAGTGTGCTACATTAATTACACCATCTAATGACGAACCTGTAAACACACTGAACACCTGACCAACAATCATATTATAGCTATTGTCAAGAATTGAAACAAAATGCTCTGATGATGCAAAATATACTATTGATACAACTGTCACCTGAACCATCAATATTATAAATCTTGGAAAAAACAATATAAGTCCAGTAAGGCATATATTACTGAATATATTTCCTGTTATAGAACAAGCAAGTGTTGCTGCTGCCGCACATAACAGACAGCATATAAATTCCGAGAAAAACACACTAAGTATAGAGCCATAATTTACAATATAACATATTTTAAATATATTATATAAAATTACAGCTGATAAAAATATTGATGCATACATAATCAGAATCCATAATACAAAGGCTGCTATTTTAGTAAGATACAGATTCAGCCTTGTATAAGCAAGCGAATGATAAAAATCACTTGTATTTCTTTTATTAAGAAATTCCACGCAAATAAAACAAGAACCGGTGTTATTATTGCAAATGTAAGAATCAGTATAGGTATAAAATCATTCCCATCAACAAGCTGAACATATCTTGATGCCTTTTCAACGCCTGCATATTCAATATTAGATTTAATATTAACTGCACTTATGCAAATTGGCACGCATGTTATAAACACCATTAATATCGTTGATATAAAACCTATTACTTTTAACTGCAAAAATGACTGCCAGAACATTTTCACACTGAAAATCTTTTTATTATTCATTATTTTTCAACCTCCAATGCACTCTCAAATTCATAGCCAAGAGATTCCATCTCATAAGTAAATACTTCTTCAAGTGTAAGCGGAAGGACATCAAGAACCAGCGGATTCATTGCTTTGAACAATGCAACTGTCTCTTCTCTGTCTCCATTAATTATCATATTGGCAACTGAACCTTCCTGTCTGTAACGTGTGATATTAAACTGTTCAAATCTGCTCTTATCAAAGTTTTCCCTGAATGCCACCTGAACTTTAAACTGTGATGTTTTTAATTCAAGCACATCACTGTCAAGCACCATTCCTCCCTTATGGAGAAGTGCCAGATGGTCACATATATCCTCGAGTTCTCTTAAAGAATGTGAGGTAACTATAACAGTTGAATTCAGTTCTGCAACATCATTGCATATAAGTTTTTTCACAAGATTTCTCATTACAGGGTCAAGTCCGTCAAATGTCTCATCAAAAAACATATATTTTGTTCTTGTTGACAGTGCCAATATAATCGCTGCCTGTCTCTTCATTCCTTTTGAAAAATTAGAAATTGATTTTTTCGGGTCAAGTCCGAATAATTTTGTCAGTTCTTTAAATCTTGCCCAATCAAATCTGTCATATGCCGATGCATACAGCTTTGCCATTTTATTCAGCGTTGCACCCGGTAGAAAATATAAATCATCAGCAACAAATACGATTTTCTGCTTTGCTTTTGGATTTTCATATACATTAAGTCCGTCTATAAATGCGTATCCTTTATCTGGTTTGTAAACTCCGGATAACACTCTTAAAAATGTAGATTTTCCCGCACCATTTGAACCAACCATGCCATATATGCAGCCGTCACTGATATTGCATGTAACATTATCCAGTGCAGTAAAGTCCTCAAAAGACTTGTGAATAGCCTCTGCATTAATCATTGTCATACCTCCGTATTATTAAACACTTCTTCAATATTATTAATTATTTCTTCTTTTGTAACTCCGGCCAATGCCAGTTCCCTGATAATCTTATTAAGTTCTGTCATCTTCTCTCTTGAATTCGCTCCTACAACCTCAATAGCTTTTTCTGATATAAATGAACCCTTACCCGGAACAGTTATTATAAGCTGTCTTCTGTCAAGTTCTGTATAAGCCTTCTGAATTGTATTGGGATTGATAGAGAGTTTTACAGATAACGACCTTACTGAAGGTAATTTATCGCCCTCCTTCAAAATACCTGTAAGCACTTGTTCTTCCACCTGTTTGATTATCTGTTCATATACCGGCACTCGCGACATGACGTCTACAACAAACATCTAAACACCTAATCCTTTCATTTCTATTTTTTCATTGCAATGTTTTTCGTCCTGTAACAACTGTACTATATGAATTAGTACAGTTGTTATAATTAATATAACCCCTTATATGATTTATGTCAAGCAAAATCATAAATATTTTTGCTACATAACGCAATGCCTGATTTTATGCTGGGTTCAGAATTTTATTGTTCCGCTAAAAAAACAGCACCCAAGGTGTTTTTAATACCTCAGATGCTGCTTTTGTTATTATTATAAAATTTATTATATCTTTCCTATCTGCCAAACCGTACCTTATATCCCGAAACAAATTCTTTGCCCGGTGCCAGTTTATTGCTCCACTCTCTTTTAGTCAAATCACCATCAAAGTCAGCTCTGTCCGTTCTTCCATTCCATGGTTCTATACATACAAAAGGAACTCCTTTTCCGACCGGTGACCATAGACCGAACACGTGCGTATCAAATTCAACTGTCACAATAGTTTTATCGTCTTTTACAAGGCTTACTCTTTTTATTGTGCTGTTTTCTACTATATAAGCATCCTTGTCAAAAAAGTCCTGTGTTATAGTAACTGCCTTATTTTCAAGCTTCATCACATAGCATTTATCTTCAAGAAGACCATCATTTGATAAAAGGCTGTATTCCAGAATATCTTTATCTGTCCCAAATACAAGCTTTGCACCACAGGCATTTTCACCGCATACAAATGCCGGATGTCCGCCTATGCTAAAATACATATCCTTATCATCTGCATTTTCAACATGCCATTCCGTAGACAAAATATCATCTTCAATTATATGTCTGATATAAAGATTAAACTTAAAAGGATACTTTTTAAGCGTCTCCTGACTGTATGTAAGTTTCATTGTAATCGCATTTTCGGATTTTTCAACGACTTCAAATTCTGAATCTCTTGCAAATCCATGCTGAGTCATATGATACTCTTTGCCGTCATATATTGTGCAGTCGTTTTTATATCTGCCGACAACCGGAAATAATACCGGCGTATGACGTTTCCATGCTGAAGCATCTCCACACCATATATACTCCGTATCATCTGACTTTTTCAATACTGATACAACTTCACATCCTTTTGAATCTACTGTTACTTTAAAATCATTATTTTCAATTATATATTGCATATTTACTCCCATCTGCCAGTTTTCGCAATGCAAAAATGTAAACTATAATTTTTAATAACTATAATATATCCTTTACACTGATTATTTTCAACTGGATAATCAAAGTAATAACAATTATTATAATATCTATAATTATTACCTGGGACACT
>ENA-ORNQ01002995-ORNQ01002995.1-human-gut-metagenome-genome-assembly--contig:-NODE-2995-length-10513-cov-3.050870_pt1 | contig 10513 bp, 6 predicted proteins | sample MGYA00242116_ERZ509024 | MGnify/ENA primary metagenome ERZ509024 (study PRJEB26280, sample SAMEA2338697) | human gut metagenome | biome: human gut; feature: human-associated habitat; material: faeces... | reverse complement strand
GCTGCCGATCTTGCGCAGGGTCTTGAGCTCTTCCACAGGGAAGAATCCCCGCTCTGCCAGCGCTGCGTACAGTGCCGGGGCGGCATGACCCTTGGACAGCACCAGACGGTCGCGGTTCGCCATCTTGGGCTGGGCAGGGTCTACGTTCAGTTCCTTAAAGTACAGATAAGACAGCACGTCTGCGATGCTCAGACTGCCGCCCGGATGACCACAGCCTGCACTGTGGGTCCCTTCGATCACGCCCATGCGGATGTGGCAGGCGTGCTTTTTCAGGGTAAGTTTTTCAGCATTTGTCATGATGGTCCTCCCGTATGAACCTCAGAATTCATGCGCTCAAAAAAGCCTCTCGTCAGCGCCCCGGCGTCAAGATTGCCGCAGCGCGCTTTTTTTCAATTTTATATTATCCATTCTGCGCAAAAAGGTCAAGCTTCTTACAGCAAAATGTACAGCCCCGGGGAAATTTTTTTGCGAACAGACCGATTTTTGTCTATTTTGCAGACATCCTGCCCCGCTTGACAGGGGCAAAATGGTTTGTTATACTTTTGACCATCGTTCCGGCAGGAAGCCGGGCACGGGCGGGCAGCAGCCTGCCGCTTTCCCCCGCAAGCAATATTTTTTTGAAACAGACGCCACGAAGGGGTCTGCCTTTGGCATGGAATGCCGGGGCAGGCTCCTTTTTATTTTGCGGCTGAAAATGGAGGGACCCTTATGAAAACCAAAAACACCAAAACCGTGCGGCAGCTGGTGCTGGCTGCCCTGTTTTTAGCGCTGGCCTTTGTGCTGCCCCTGCTCACCGGTCAGGTGCCCAAGGTGGGCAATATGCTCTGCCCGATGCATTTCCCCATCCTGCTCTGCGGCTTCGTGCTGGGCGGGCCGTGGGGTCTGGCTGTGGGCTTCGCGGCCCCGCTGCTCCGCTCGGTGCTCTTCGGGATGCCCCCGATGTTCCCCATCGCCATTTCGATGGCTTTTGAGCTGGCAGCTTACGGCGCCGTGTCCGGCTGGCTCTACCGCCGGGTGAAGCACACCCTGCCCATGACCTACGCCACCCTCGCGGCGGCCATGGTGGCTGGCCGCCTCGTCTGGGGCGCGGTCCGCTTCGTGCTGGCGGGTCTGTCCGGCTCGAGCTTCCCGTTCTCGGCCTTCCTGTCCGGCGCGCTCTTCACCGCTGTGCCGGGCATCATCGCACAGCTGGTGCTCATCCCCCTCATCATCACCGCTCTGCAGAAAGCCAAGGTGCTGGAGTAACAGGTTCTCGCTGCCTTTATCGCAAGTCAAGAAATTGGTGCAGCATCCAAACAACATCTTTTCGATATGCAATTCAACGCTGTTGCTGTTGCATTAAAAAGTTGAATTGCTGTCATCAAGCCTCTCAGTCGAGCTTACGCTCGCCAGTTCCCCTGATAGGGGGAGCCTCTGGCAAAAAGAGAAAGTTTTTCTCTCTGTCAAAGCCTCTCCTCCGTAGGAGAGGTGGCATTGCGAAGCCATGACGGAGAGGTTTTTCGTTTGCTTTCTCCCTGACGTATTTCAGCGTTTCTTCCAAAAAAATCCTAAAAAGTTTATTTCAAACGCCGAAATTGCCCGCGATCTTCAATTAAATCTTGTAAAGTTGCAGGAATCATGTAAACTAGAATACAACATTGTGTCGCAACCGCAACGGGGAGATTGCGCTTTCCGGCAGGGCGGCAGGAAAAGGAGAGTTTCTATGAGAAACGCAAAGCAAAGCATCCGGCGCACCGTAGCCGGACTGCTGGCAGGCGCGATGCTTCTGGGCATGACACCGCTGGCCGCGTTTGCGGAGGGGTCTTCCTCCGCATCGGGCGACTGGCAGTTCAAAGCCTTCGGCACCTCCACTGCAGCAGGAGTCAACACCATCGCAGATGGCGCGGACATCAACGGCAAGGTCACCCTCAACTCCTGCACCATCAAAGATGATGGCACCATCGACAAGAAGGGCGGCAAGTTCGTCGCGGACTCCCCGGCAGACGGCCTGTCCTTCTACTACACCACCATCGACCCGACCACCCAGAACTTCTATCTGCAGGCCGATGTCACCATCGATTATGTGAACCCGGCTCCGGACGGTCAGGAGGGATTTGCCCTCATGGTGCGCGACAGCATCAGCGGCTCCGGCAGCTATTTCTCGAATCAAATTTCTGTCGTCGGCACCAAGCTCCCTCTGGACGGTGTTGAGATCAAAGACGCTGTGGGCGTCCGCAGCTACACCGGCATCATCTCCAACGAGACGGCTGCTTCCAACGACGTCAAGTCGAATCGTGCGGCGTTCAGCTCGCAGGCCATCAAGCAGGGCGACACCTACCGTGTGAGCCTTGCCAAGACCAGCAACAGCTACGTCGCCACCCAGTACGCCATCAACGCCGACGGCTCGACCGGCGACGTCGTCGGCTCTTCGACCTTGTACATCTCGGCGAAGGACAGCACCGCTTCCAGCGTCTCCAAGTACGCAGAGCTGGACGACCCCATGACCGTGCAGGAAGCCAACAAAGCTTATCTGGGCTTTGCGGCGGCGCGCGGCATGAACGTGACCTTCTCCAACATCACCTACACCACGAGCACGTGGAACGCTTCCGAGTGGACGCTCCAGCCTACCAGCTATGTTGCCCCCGTTTACCAGATCACCAGCCCTGCCACCTGCACCGGTGACAGCTATGAACTGGTGTTCAAGGCCAACGCCGACGGCAAAGCGACCGTCTCCGCAAACGGTGTGGTCGTGGACAAAAATGTGGACATCAAGGCAGGTGAGCCCTTCTCCAAGAGCTACGCCGTGACCGGCGATACCACCTTTAAGGTCAAGTTCACCCCGGACAAAAACTACGCTATCAGCGCGTACGAAAAGCTGAGCAGCTACGATTCCGCTGCTATCGAGAAGAAGGTTTCGCTCCGTACTCTGGGCGCGAACGGCATCATCGTCGTCACCCCGGACGGCAGCGCAGCTAACAATGGCACCCGTGCGGAAGACGCAGTTGACATTCAGACCGCGCTGAACTACGCCGCAGCAGGCCAGACCATCCAGCTGGAAAGCGGCACCTACCATCTGACCGGTGAGCTGAAAGTCGAGCGCGGCCGCGACGGCACCGCAGAAGCTCCCATCACCATGACGACTGCTGACGGCAAGTACGCAACGCTGGACTTCGGCGGCGTCGGCACTGGTTTCAGTGTCTGGGGCAATTACTGGAACATCAGCAAGATCAACATCACCAACACCGCAGACGGCGCGAAGGGTATGCAGCTGGCCGGCAGCTACTGCGTCCTCGAGCAGATGAATTTCTACAACAACGGCAACACCGGCCTGCAGGTCTCCGGCCTGTCCACTGATAACAAGGCTCTGTGGCCCAGCCACAACACCATCAAGAACTGCACCTCCATGAACAACGCAGACCGCGCGATGGAAGACGCCGACGGCTTTGCCGCCAAACTGACCACCGGCGAGGGCAACGTCTTCGACGGCTGCATCGCTGCTTACAACGCCGATGACGGCTGGGATCTCTTCGCAAAGGCTGCAACCGGTTCCATCGGCGCGGTCACCATCCAGAACTGCGTCGCCTACAAGAACGGTTATCTGATGCTGGCTGCAGAGCCGGTCAAGAAGCAGTCGCTCCAGTTCCCGACCGTCACCTGTGACGACGACGGCAACCTGAGCTTCAGCAATGTTGCTGTCACCATCGCGGCAGGCAACGGCAACGGCTTCAAGATGGGCGGCACCAATCTGCCCGGCAACCACAAGCTCCTCAACTCCATCTCCTACGACAACGCCGCCAAGGGCATCGACTCCAACTCCTGCCCGGACGTCAAGGTCTACAGCTCCACTTCCTACAACAACGAGGGCTATAACGTCGCGCTCTACACCGGCAACAAGTCCGCTGTGACCGACTATGCCGCCGACGGTGTCATCTCCTTCCGCAAGGGTACCGACGGCAAGGAGCAGCTGGCCCTCCAGAGCCAGAGCAGCACCGCTGTCTACGGCCCGAACAACTTCTACTGGGATTCCGAAACCCAGACCAGCCACAACAAATCCACCAACACCGTCACGGTGAAGGAGAGCTGGTTTGAGAGCCTCGACACCTCCGTTGCTCCGACCCGGAACGCAGACGGCAGCATCAATATGCACGGCCTGCTCCTGCTGACCGCTGAGGGTCTGGCCGCCACCGATGCAGGCGCACGCGGTTCCGCATGGGGTCAGCCCGAGGCGGCCAAGGCGACCATCTGGGTCGTCGGCGACTCCACCGTTTCCGCTTTCGACGACAGCTATTATCTGCCGCGTGAAGGCTACGGTGAGGAGATTGCGAACTACTTCAACGCAGATGTCTACAATCTGGCTGTCTCCGGTGCGTCCAGCAAGGACTTTACCGGCATGAGCAGCTACAATACCCTGATGAACGGTTCCGATACCGTTCCGGCTCTGGGCGACGCTTCCGGCGACAAGTTCCTCATCATCGGCTTCGGCCACAATGACGAGAAGACCGAGCCTGCCCGTTACACCAACCCCAACGGCGACTACAAAACCGAAGGCTCCTTTGCCAACAGCCTCTATGTCAACTACATCCAGCCTGCTCTGGAGCGCGGTGTCATCCCGGTCGTCTGCACGCCTATTGCGCGCCTGACGAACGAGAACACCAAGGCCAGCTACGACAGTGCTTCCGGCCACAAGACCCAGACCGTCACCATTGGCGACACCGTCTATGAGGGCGGCTATTACGCACAGGCCATCCGTGATATGTGCAGCGAGCTGCACCTCATCTGCGTGGATCTGACCGATGCCACCATCAACGAGAACATCACGATGGGCAAAAAGGCTCAGTACACCCACAGCTTTACCGGCGCAAAAGAAGGCAAAAAGGGCAATCTGGTTCCCACCGGTCTTGACTTGACCCACACCAACAGCTATGGTGCAAAGCTGAACGCATGGCTCATCGACCAGCTCACCATCGACACGCCGCTGGGCGCGTACAGCAAACACAAGGAAAAGCCCACCTACAAGCAGTTCTACGGCGATGCCGCAAACCCGGATTACGTTCCTTCCAGCTATGTCTCTCCCACCGAGAACAGCACGCTCTGGCCGGCCTTTACCGACGCCAACGGCACCGTCTGGAATGGTTCCGTCTTCGGCAATGTCGGCGGCAATGATAAAATCTCCGGCGGCGATTTCACCGCAACAGTTGACGGCCAAAACATCACCCTCGGCGTCACCAACAACCGCGGTAAGATCGCGTCCACGGTGGACGGCCTGATGATGTACTACGTCAAGCTGCCTGCAGGCACCAACTTCACTCTGACCGCAAAGGCCACCGTCAACTCACTGGCAAAAAACAATCAGGTCTCCTTCGGCCTGATGGCCCGTGATGAGATGTATGTTGATACCAGCATCTCCGACCCCATCGGCGATTATGTCGCCGTCGGCACCCGGAATCAGGGTGCGATCAACTGCTTCGGCCGCAAGAGCGGTGAGTTGTACGACGGCCCGGCTGCGACTGTCAAGTACGGTGCAGGCGACACCGTTGACCTGAAGCTCATCGGCACGGCAGACGGTTTCACCCTGATCTACGGCGACAACGAGACGGCTTCCACAGGCTTCGACTACGCACTGACCGCCATTGATTCCGATTACATCTATGTCGGCTTCTATGTGGCACGCAATGCAAATGTCACCTTCAGCGATATCCAGCTGACGACCAACGGCGTTTTCTCCGCTTCCGGCTCCGGCCTGAAAGCGGTATGGAACAAGGTCAAGGACCTTTTCCCGTTCTAAGCTTCGCCTGATTTTCGGGTTCTTCTTCTGATCCCTTACACACGCAAAAAAGACCAGCGTTGCGGATGCAATGCTGATCTTTTTTCAGGGCTTTCGCTCTGCGTTATGAACATACACGAAGAAAGAAGGAAGGCAATTACTTCAGGAAGTCCGGCAGGGGCTTGCCCTGCTTGAGCCACTGGTGATACTCGGCGGTGGCGGCAAATTCCACGTCACCGGCAGAGTTCAGGGCCGTCTCGACGGAATCCTGAATGACGCCGATGATGAAGCCGATGACCGCCGAGATCAGCATGGCCTTCTTATAGCGGAACGCCGCGCGGAAGCCCTCAAACTGGCTCTTCACGTCGGGGGCGTCCGTCGCTGTGCCGGCGCCGATGGATTTCTTGAAGATCAGGGAGTACAGCTCGCTGACGCCGAACAGACCAAGCAGCAGCGGGATCTGCGGCACGCCGCCGTAAAGCTCTGCCACGCCGAAGGTGCAGCGCGTGACGCCGAGGAAGTAGTCCAGACCGACCGTGCCGACCAGAAGGCCGAGGATCGCGGCCAGCAGGCCGCGGGAGACGGAGCTGCCGGTCAGAGAGGCGACGGCGGTCATACCGAACAGGGCTAGCATGAACATTTCGGGCGGGCCGAAGCTGAGCGCGTAATGACCGAGGACCGGCGCGAAGATCAGACCCATCAGACCGCCGAGGACCGTACCCATCAGCGACGAGCCGAACGAACAGCCGAGCGCCTGACCGGCAAGGCCGCGTTTGGTCAGCTGATAGCCCTCAAGCGTGGAAGCCGCGGTGGAGGGCGTGCCGGGGATATTGATGAGAATCGCGGGAATGGAGCCCGCCGTCTGGCAGGCAATGAATACCGCCGTCATCAGAATGACCGCAGGAAACGGGTCCAGAAAGACGACAAAGGACAAAAAGAGGGTGAGAATGTTGGTGTCGTTCAGGCCGGGAATGGCGCCCGCCAGCAATCCGACGACACCGCCGATCAAAATAAAGAGAAGCACCTGAGGGTCGGCAAGCTCCTGAAGGCCAAGCAGTAAGTTTTCCATTTCACGTGCCTCCTCAGAGTGATTTCAGCAGCTTGAACAGCTTGCCCTTCGGCAGGCGAAGCCCAAGCGACAGGTCAAAGATCAGATAGAATGCCAATGTGATGCAGACGGCGGTGATCAGTGCCGTTTTCCACTTTCCCTTGCTCAGGTAATAGACAAGGAAGAAGCTCAGCAGGAAGTTGCACAGGTGCAGGCCAAGCGTTTTGAGCAGCAGCGCGTAGCACAGCAGGGAAGCGATGATGACAAAGATGGGGGAATTCGCCTTGAACCAGTCGCCGAGGGTTTTCTTTTCCGCGGCCGTCTGGTCCGCCTTCGCTTCCGCGGAGGCGTTCCGGACCAGTTCGACCGCAATAAAAAGAACACACAGAAGTGCACCTGCCATCAGAATATATGGCCAAAGAACGGCCTTGAGGCCATAGCCTTTCACAGAGAAGAAGTAGTAGGCAATGCAGAGCACGATGACGGTTAAAAAGCTGACCTCACCCCATGGCAGTTTCTTTTTCATGGGATTCTCCTTTCACAAGGTAAGCGATTGCTCAGCCGTTTGCCGGATCGAGCAGATAGGCGTAGTCCTCGAGCGTCTTCATAAAGCCGGTGGCGTTGGCGGCCGTTTCATCGGGGCCGAAGTAATCGATGAAGCGATCCTGGTTGGCGTTTTTCAGGTTCGTCGCAGCGTCGTCGGACTGGATCGCCTGCGCATAGGTATCGACCAGCATCTGGTAGACCTCTGGGTTTCTCTCGGCCATAGCCTTCGTGGTCCAGATGGAGCAGTGGCAGGTCAGGTCGGGCATTTCGAAGTCGGTGGCAAAGTCGGAAACGACCTGCGCGTCGGGCCAGATGTCCGTGACGGGGTTGTTTTCGCCGAAGATGCCGATGATCTTCACCTGATCGGCCAGGCCGACCGCAGTGGAGATACCGCCGACGGAGACGTCGACGTGACCGCCGATGAGGTCGTTGCGGGCGCCGGAGCCGCCGCTGTAGGTGACGACATTGGCGTTGATGCCGGAGGCCTCAACGAAGATCTGCGCGGTGATGTTGGCGGGCGTAAGAGCCTGCGGCGTGGAGATGGCGATGGGGCTGGACGCGGTGCGCGCATAGTCGATCAGATCCTGCGCGGAGTTGAAGCGGTCATCGTCGATGCGGACCATCAGGCAGTTCGCGTCGGTGTAGACGTTGCCGATCCAGGCGATGTCATCGACGGTGTAGGGAGAATCCTGGAACGCAAACATACCGAGCATCGCCTCGGGCAGGCCGCAGATCACGCCGAACTCGTCTTCATCAAGACCGCCGAGATCGTTGAGCGCCATGAGGTAGGTGTTGCCGGTATCCTCGTAGATATACTCGAAGGTGGTGCCGAGCGCATCCTCCCACTGATTGGTGAAGGCACGGGAGACAATATCGAGACCACCGCCGGCAGACGCGGCAACATAGTAGTTGAGCAGGTCGGCCGGGTAGACAACAGCTTCGCCGGCCGCATCCCCGTCAGAGGGCTGGGGGGCGGGAGTGGTATCCTTGCTGCCGCAGCCGGCAAGGGCAAGCAGCATGACGGCGCTGAGAAGCAGAGCAAGGAATCGAGATGTGCGTTTCATAACAATTCTTCCTTTCGATTTGTTTGATTACATCAAGTGGTGGACTTAATGTAATGCTATTTTACGATGAAAAATAGGCCTTGTAAAATACAAACACTTTAGATATTATATAACTAAAAGTTATCGTTACCATTCCGAATTTGATGCATTTCGCCGAACTTGATGCTATTTTTTTGTGCATTTGATATAATAATAGAAGCGGTTTTGATAAAATTTTCACAATTATACTGTTTTTTTGAAAGACGGAGGAGAATTTATGCAGAAATTAGGGGACTATGAGTTTCTCATCACGCTCTATCACAGCAAAAACCTCACGCAGGCCGCACAGGCTCTTTTTGTGTCGCAGCCTGCATTGACCAAGCGGCTTCAGCAGATCGAGCACGAACTGGACACTGTGATCGTTTACCGGAATGTAAAGGGGGTTCAGTTCACGCCGGAGGGGGAGTATATTGTCCAGTATGCCATGCGCAGCCTGGAGGAATACAAGGAGCTGCGGCGGGCGCTGCTTGGCCTTCATGAGCGGAAGGAAACGACGATCACCATTGCCTCGGCCGGTTCGCTGTCGCACGAGATCCTGCCCGAGCTTTTTCAGAGGTTCGGAGAGCTGCATCCCGATATTCATCTGATCCTGCACGCGATCGGCAGCGGGGAAGCCGCGCAGCGCGTGCATAACGGGCAGGCTGATCTTGCGTTTGTCTGCGGCGACCAGCCGTGGGTTTTTGAGCAGGATTTTATCCGGCAGGAGTATATGACCATGATCTATTCCAAGCCGGTGGAGCTGGCGGATCTTCCGTTTCTTCCGCGCATTGACTCCCGCATGAGCGCAAACACGAAAAATATGATCACAAACTGGTGGCAGAATAATTTTGATATTCCACCCCGCATCGGCATGAATGTGCCGAGCATTCAGACCTGCGTGGAGATGGTCACGCATGGCCTGGGCTATAGCATTCTGATGGATCACCGGGTTTATCAGAATGAGTCCGGTCTTTACCGCTGCATTCTGAAGGATAACCGCGGTGAGCCGATCGCGCGAAACGATTATCTGATCTATCTGGCGGAGACGGCGCAGCGGCCGCCGGTGAGAACCTTTATTGAATTCTGCCGGACGTATTTTGGGCCGAAGTTCGATAAGGAAAGAAAAAACCATCATTAGCAGATGTTTGATATGCTCTCTCTGTGGAGCGCCTGTCGATAAGGACACATACCGTGGTGAAGTGCAGATAGGTATACGCCGTGATCTCGTTTGCGTCCGATCCGAGCAAAAAGATTTTATCCGCTTTTGTGTTTTATTGGTATTAGCGCCAGGCGGAATTAACCATTCCGAGCTATGATGTGAGCATCGGTGAGGACACGACCACCCGTGTGCAGGCGGCGACGCTGATGATGCGCGCGCTGCTTCGGGAGATGCTGCAAATTGCAAGCGGGTAGTTACCAACTCTGTTTTCAAAAACTGCACGGCATCTCTAAATGGCATTATCCAAATTGACAGCAACAGCTAATCGAACTCAGACCACCCGTAATACGCCCTTGCTCCACAATGGCCGATCGCTTTTTCGTTGATAAGTTTTCTGAATTTACAATAAATTTTTCAATGAATGGGTTGATTAATCCGCTCTGTTTATGTATAGTATTCATTGAAATGTAACATGATAATATCAGGTAAATCTTCAACGGAAGGGGTAGAGCTATGGAAATCAAACGAGATCGCTATTTGAAGAAAATCATCTCCTTTATGTGGGACGGTCAGGTAAAGGTGATCACCGGTATTCGCAGATGCGGCAAGTCCTATCTGCTTCGCAAGCTGTTCAAGAGCTACCTTCTTGGCGAGGGCGTTGCAGAAGACCACATTCTGTCCTTTGAGTTGGACTTGACCCATGATATTCGCTATCGCAATCCGTTGGAGCTTGCCTCTCATGTCCGGGAGATCGTAGAACACAGCGCAGACCAGTATTATCTCTTTGTAGACGAGATCCAGATGTCGGATGAAGTTCCGAATCCCTACAATCCGGACGGAAAGAAGATCACCTTCTACGACGCGCTTAACGATTTGAATGCCTTGTCCAACTTGGACATTTATGTGACCGGCAGCAACTCCAAAATGCTGTCCTC
>ENA-ORNQ01002984-ORNQ01002984.1-human-gut-metagenome-genome-assembly--contig:-NODE-2984-length-10538-cov-12.263188_pt1 | contig 10538 bp, 10 predicted proteins | sample MGYA00242116_ERZ509024 | MGnify/ENA primary metagenome ERZ509024 (study PRJEB26280, sample SAMEA2338697) | human gut metagenome | biome: human gut; feature: human-associated habitat; material: faeces... | reverse complement strand
GCCGCTTGAGAGCCGTCTGCTGTCCTTCATATGCTGAGGGCAGGAGAGCCGGCCGGTGAAAAGCCCCCTGTGCGAAAGCCCTTGCCAAGCGGTCAGGATTCATCTAAAAGAGGAGAGATGCTGGTGTGGCTCAATCGGTAGAGCAGCTGATTTGTAATCTGCAGGTTATGGGTTCAAGTCCCTTCACCAGCTCCAGGAAAAAGCAAAAAGCCCTTACGGAAATCTCCGTGAGGGCTTTTTTGTTTTAGGCCAGCTTTCGGGTACGTTTTTGCAGGGAGCTTCAAGTCATGTATCCGCAACGGAGCGTCATGACATGCGGGCTTGCAACTGCGCTCGAGCCTCCCCATTTCAATCCACGCACCCGCGTGGGGTGCGACCTCGTCTATCACATCGTCTACGCTGTAGGTAAGCCTTTTGCCGTCAAGATTCCTGACTATCTTGGCTATGCGCTCCATGTCGCTTCTGATGCTTTCGCGGAGGGTGAGGATGTCAGAGTGGCGATCTGACTGCCGGCTGGAGATTATAGTCGAGCGGCGGCTGTCCCATTGGTCGGAGGCGATGGTGTAGCCGCTTGCGAGCTGTCTTACTTTGCGCTCATGGATGATCTGATAATAGAGTGTGCCTTCTTTATCTGTGATGAGTGATGGGCGGAACTTTAGTTTTATTGATGCCATATTGTGTGTTATATGAAAGGTTTGTCATATGAATCTACGCGATTTATGGGGCATATAGTCACGGATTGTCACAAGTAATGCGTAGATTTGCATACTTGAAAGTTACAGATATGGCAATGGAAAAGGCTCTACAGATATTGAAGTCTAATTTCGGCTACGATGAGTTCCGTCCGATGCAGAGGGAAATCATAGAGGCGGTCACCTCAGGTAGTGACGCTCTGGTGCTTATGCCCACGGGCGGCGGCAAGTCGCTCTGCTATCAGATCCCGGCTCTGATGATGGAGGGGACGGCGGTGGTGGTGTCGCCGCTGATTTCGCTTATGAAAGATCAGGTGGAGGCTCTGCGCGCCAACGGCATAGAGGCTGCGACGCTCAACAGCGGCATCTCAGCCGATGAGGAGAGGCAGATACGACAGCGCCTCCGATGCGGACAGCTACAATTGCTTTACATCTCTCCTGAGCGCCTGATGCTGGAGCTTGACTGGCTCGCCGAGTCGCTGCGTGTGTCACTCTTTGCCATAGACGAGGCGCACTGTATATCGCAGTGGGGACATGATTTCCGCCCTGAGTACACTCAGCTCGGCGTGATTCATGAACGTTTCCCCGATGTTCCTGTCATAGCCCTGACCGCTACAGCCGACAAACTTACCAAGACCGATATTGTAGAAAAACTCCGACTGCGTCAGCCGCGGATATTTGTCAGCTCCTTTGACCGCCCCAATCTGAGCCTTGATGTCAAGCGCGGTCTGTCGGCAGCCGAGAAGTTCCGTGCCATCATGCAGGTCATCGGCAGGCATCCCCGCGAGAGCGGCATCATCTACTGTCTGTCACGCCGTATCACAGAAAAACTTGCCGAGAAATTCCGAGCCAAAGGGGTGTCGGTGGGCGTATATCATGCGGGACTCCCTATAGTGGAGCGAAACCGTGTGCAGGAAGATTTCATCAATGACCGCATAGATGTCGTTGTGGCTACCATAGCTTTCGGTATGGGCATCGACAAGAGCAATGTCCGCTATGTCATACACTACAATCTCCCTAAAAGCATAGAGAGTTTCTATCAGGAGATAGGACGCGGAGGCAGGGACGGACTGCCGTCGGAGACTCTGCTTTTTTTCAATGTGGCTGATATTATCGCGCTCCGCAGCTTCGCCGACACAAGCGGTCAGCGCGAAATAGCTCACGAGAAGCTCAACCGCATGCAGGAGTATGCCGAGGCGCAGGTGTGCCGCCGTCGCATACTCCTCAACTATTTCGGCGAGGAGTCAGACTGCCGATGCGGCAACTGTGACGTGTGCCATAATCCGCCCGTGTATTTTGACGGTACTGTGCTGGTGCAGAAAGCCTTGTCAGCCATCATGCGAGCTGACCAGCATATAGGTCTTACCCTCACAGCCGAGATACTGCGCGGCACCATGTCGCCGGAAGTGGTGGCGCGTGGCTATCACAGACTCAAGACTTTCGGCGCCGGGCGTGACATCGCGTTTCGCGACTGGCAGGACTACATGCTCCAGATGCTCCACATGGGGTTCATTGAGATAGCCTATGACGAGGACCGGCATCTGCGTGTCACTTCGCTCGGTCGAGAGGTGCTTTATGGGCATCGTAAGGCTCAGCTTGCTGCCGTGGTGCGCGAGACAGCGGAGGTCAAAAAGACCAAAGAGCGCCGCAAGGGAGTCACTGCCGAATCTGCGCTGGCTGACGGCAAACATGAAGACCGCATTCTTTATGAGCGTCTGCGCGAGCTGCGTCAGGAGATAGCCCAGGCTCACAATTGGCCCGCATATATCGTCATGTCCGATAAGTCGCTACATGCCATGGCTATCGAAAAGCCGACTACGATAGAGGCGTTCGGCTCTATATTCGGCATCGGCGAACATAAACGCGATGCCTACGGTGAGCGTTTCACTTCGTTTATCAGCGAATACCTCGTAGCAACGGAAAACGTAAAGCCCCAGCCTGTCATGTCATACATTGACCGCCAGAAGCAGCTGCATCCCAATGCCTACGCCGCCTGGACCAATGACGATGACACCCAACTTCAGGAACTGCATGCCAAAGGCACTCCTATCGAACGCCTGATGGCTATCTTCTCCCGCAACAAGGGCTCAATCCTCAGCCGCCTCCGCAAGCTCGGCAAAAAAGAGTGACAATGCGGAGGGATTCGACCGAGGGTGTTGCAGAACTCCAAATCGTACAATGTTGTAGGGACATGCCATGGCATGTCCCTACAGCATACAGGCAGAATCACCACAATTTACAGGTTCTGCAACACCCTCCTAACAGAGAGATGCGCCCGCAAGGGGCGCGATATCCATTAAACGCTGAAGTTAACAAACATTGAGGGATTGCTGATATTTTCGCATGGTGAGGAGGGTGATGACGGGGTAATTTTGTGAGTGAATCACAAAATTACTGTTTGATATGGAAAAGAATGATGGTGGACGCCGCAATGCGGCTAAGGAGAAATGGGATTTGCCGGTATCGCGCAAGGTCTATGAGGAGGTCATGGGTATTGCCCGCGGAATCGCCGAATATTTTGATGATAAGAGCGGATTTAACGAGCGATGCGTCAAGTATATGATAATACATGGCGAGGTGCAGCCAGGCATAGCCGTCAAGAGTGTCAAGACGATGTGCATGGCTCTGCTGCCCTATGTCCTCAAGGCTCGTGAGAGGTCGCGCCGTGCCCGCGAAAGGGCGGAACTCAATCGGAAGCGGAAGCAGAAGCAGGCATCACTTGCGGGCGGCATAGAGGGTGCAGGCTCCGAAGGTCATGGTCAGGTAGGACGCACGGCTGAATCCGGCGTTGCGGATGATAGAGAGCATCTGCTCACCCTGAGGGACGGCGGCGATGCTGCGGTGGAGGTAGTCGTAGGCTCCGGAGTCCCCGGCAAAGATGCGTCCCATGGCAGGGATGACATGTCCGGCATAGATATTGTAGAGCGGTCCGGTCACGGTGCCTGTGGGGGTGGAAAGTTCAAGAACGCAAAGGGTACCTCCAGGACGTAGCACGCGGTACATCTCGGTGTAACCGCGCAGCAGATCCTCAAAGTTACGCACACCGTAAGCCACGGTCACGCAGTCAAAACTTTCATCGGGAAACGGGAGGTTGAGCGAGTCACCCACTACCATGTCGATGCGGTCGGCAAGACCTCGCTTGAGTGCTTTCTCCTTGCCCTCCTTGATCATCTGCTCTGACAGGTCAAGCCCTGTGATTCTTGCTCCGGGAAATTCCTCTGCCATGATAAGCGCAAGGTCACCTGTACCTGTGGCTATGTCAAGAATATCGGCATGCGGCACACGGCTGACGGTATCGACGAGCTTACGCCGCCACAACTTGAATATGCCCATGGTCATGAGCATATTCATCAAGTCGTAGCGTGGAGCTATATTGTCAAACATCTGACGCACTTGCTGCGTCTTGGCGCGCTTGTCGCTGGCAAAAGGGTTGACCTTCTGACACTCTGGGTCGTTCACGTGGTAAAATGAGGTGAGTTAACGTAATCTGGTAGGGACGCGGCGTGCCGCGTCATCAAACGCAATACCAACCGCCTGATACATTGACGCGGCACGCCGCGTCCCTACGTGAAAAAGGAGCAATTCGGTGTAAATCAGAGTGAGATGTTGTGGAGGCAGTCCACTACATTTGTGGCGATGCGGGTCTCGAGGTCGTTTTCGGGCTCTTTGATGAAATCCTGACCTGTGATATGCTCGTAAAGCTCGATGTAACGAGCCGAAACGCTCTCGATAAATTCGGGACTCATCTCGGGCATCTTCTGACCTTCGCGTCCCATGAAATCGTGGTCAATGAGCCACTGGCGCACAAACTCCTTGGAGAGCTGACGCTGGGGTCCGCCCTTGGCGAAGCGGTCCTGATAGCCTTCGGCATAGAAGTAGCGCGAAGAGTCAGGAGTGTGGATTTCGTCAATGAGGATGACCTTGCCTTCGCGCAAGCCGAACTCATATTTGGTGTCGACGAGAATCAGCCCCTTTTCGGCAGCCATCTTGGTACCGAGCTCAAAGAGCTTGTAGGTGTATTCCTCCATGACCTTGTAGTGCTCCTCGCTGACAAGACCCTGGGCTATGATTTCTTCACGGGAGATGTTCTCGTCGTGGCCTTCGGCAGCCTTGGTGGTGGGGGTGATGATGGGCTTTGGGAAACGCTGGTTTTCCTTCATGCCATCGGGCAGTTTCACACCGCAAAGCTCACGGGCACCTGCCTGATACTCGCGCCATGCGCTGCCTGTCAGATAGCCGCGGATAATCATCTCTACGGGGAACGACTCGGCTTTGACACCTACAGTCACCATGGGATCGGGTACGGCGACCTTCCAGTTGGGGACGATGGCAGCTGACGCGTCAAGGAAGTATGCGGCGATCTGATTGAGCACCTGACCTTTGTAAGGGATGCCTTCGGGGAGGATTACGTCAAATGCCGAGATGCGGTCGGTGGCTATCATGACGAGATAGTCATCGTTGATAGTGTAGACATCGCGCACTTTGCCGTGATATACTGCTGTCTGTCCGGGGAAGTTGAAGTCGGTTTTTACCAGAGTTGTAGCCATGGTGATATATGTTTGGTAAAAGTTAATTGAGTAATGCAAATTTAGGCATTTTCAACCACTGAAACAAGCACGCGCTTGTTTTTCAGTTTATGCGGACGCAATGCATCCAGCACTGCTGAGACCTTGGACGCGGGAATTGCAGCCACTGCATAACGGTCGCTGACGGCGATGCGTCCCACTTCGGCGGCATCCAATGCACCGCGCTGTATGAGGTATCCGGCTATGTCGCCTTTGGATATCTTGTCCTTCTTCCCTGCATTGAAATAGAGGGTGGCGTTTGCCGGATGCCATGGTGGGCAACCAGAGGGGTCAGGCACATAACTGCGGTCATAGTCTATGTAATCGGGGATGTTGTCGTGGTCGGAGGTGATAACATAGACTGTGCCGTCCGCACCCATGCGCCCGGTACGTCCGTTTCGGTGGGTCCAGGCATCCTCGGTGGGCGGTATGTGGTAGTGGATGACATTTTTAACACCAGCGATGTCGAGTCCGCGCGCTCCGAGGTCGGTGGTGACAAGGACAGGAGTGGTGCCGTTGGTCATCATCTCAAGTGCCAGCTGGCGTTGCTGCTGGTCAAGTGCCCCATGGTAGAGACCGGCAGGGATTCCAGCCTTCTTAAGAGCATTGACCACACGGTCGGCACTTTCGCGGTGATTGACAAAAACCATGGCACTCTCATCGGGATGTGCCTGAAGCAGGTCTATCAGAGTCTGGAGCTTGTCGATGCTTGCCGAGGGCACTTCAACGATGTCGACATGTGCTCCGGTATTGCCTGTGAGGTCTTCGCCGCGGTGTGAGAAGTCTGCTACCGACGGCTTGTCTTTGACCGGCAGATAGGGGGGCACATCTATGGCAGCGGTCGCAGATGTCAGTATCACATATCGTGGAGCGGGGCGGAGATTGCGGAATATCTTCTTCATATCGCCCTCAAAACCGAGTTGTAGGGTCTTGTCCCACTCGTCAAGTACGAGGGTGGTTATTCCGTCAAGCACAAGCTGTCCGCGCTGGATGTGGTCAAGCAGCCTGCCAGGTGTTGCTATGAGTATGTCGGGGATGGCAGAGAGCGAACTGGCTTCCTCGCGCATGTTGTGACCGCCGTAGAATGCCGAGACCTTGTAGCCCTCGGCTATGGGGCGGATGACATCGAATATCTGCAATGCGAGTTCTCGTGATGGAACTATGACCAGTCCCTGTACGCCATGTCCTGGCTTTTTTAGCCGGGCAAGCAGTGGTATTGCAAATCCGAGAGTCTTGCCCGAGCCAGTGGGAGCAAGCAGCATCGTAAAGGGTTGCGACATGTGCGAAGCCATGTATGTCTGCAACTCGTTGAGTTCACCTATGCCGAGTCGGCTACGTATATTATTTTTTATGCAGTTTATGTCCATGATGCAGTGCTGAGTGAAAACTTGAAGGGAGGAGATGGCGTATCGACAGACCCATGTCCTTGATGGCATCAGCCATAGGGGTGACTATCGGATAGAAGCGCCTCGTGTCATGCTCCTCGGGCGTAAAGATGCTGAGAGCGGCGTGGTGGCATCTTATGTCCATGACGTTGTCGATATGTATCGGTTCGCCGTCGATGTGCGCCGGACCGTCGGCTGCGCGTTCGATGACGATGCTGTCGGCGCGGAAAGTGTCGATGATGGCATTTTTGTCGATAAGTCCCGTCATCAAGTCGGCACCAGCTACCATGGTGCTCAGAGCTGATCCGCTGTGGATTATGGTCACGTCAAGAAGACCGTCGGTCAGCGAAGCGTGTGGAGCAATGTAGGCATTGTTGCCGTATTGGGAAGCATTGCACACAGCCACGAGAAAAGCCTTGTCGGTCACGATGGAGCCGTTGGCACGGATGGTGTAGATCTGCGGACGGTAGCGGATATATTCAGCGATGGTGCTGCGGATGTAGCTGAGCTTGCCGCGCCGGTGCTGACGGGCGAACCGCCAGCTGACCTCGGCATCAAATCCGACGCCGAAGGTGCAGAAGAAAGGTTTGTTGTTGACCTCGGCATAGTCACATACGAGGTGCTTGCCACGACCTATTATAGCAAGGGCGTCATCTATGTCGATGGGTATGCCGAGATGACGCGCTAGACCATTGCCTGAGCCGCAGGGTATGATGCCGAGTCGAGTGTCGGAGTGGCACAACGCCGCAGCGGTCTCATTGACCGTGCCGTCTCCGCCGGCAGCCAGCACGGCATGGAAGCCGCGGCGCACGGCATCCTTTGCCAGTCGGGTGGCATCTCCGTGGCACGTGGTGTATGCCACTTCGATGTCCCATCCTGTATGGCTCAGAGATGACAGGGTGTGTTCGGCAAGACCTTCCTTGCCGGACACACCTGATATCGGATTAATTATAAGTAGTACCTGTGGTGAGGATTGGCTCATGAATGGGTCAGTCTTCGAGATAATAGGTGATTGAGTTGACCACGCGCACCGTCTTGATGTAAGGAGTGTAGCGGTCATGGTCATCTATGGAAAATTGCCCCTGTGAAGCGGTCTTTATTTTTCCGAGCTTGCTTCCGCAGTCGGCTGCAAATCGGTCGGCAGCTTCACGCGCGGCTTTGGTTGCCTCGGTAATCATTTCTGGCTTGATTTCGTTGAGAGCCGTGTAGCTGTAGGTGGTGGGATATTCGTAGTTGTCAGCCATGACTGCTATGCCCTGACGCATCAGTTCGGTCTGTTTTTTGATCAGGTCGTTGATTTTTTTGACCTTTGATGAGGTGACTACGATGACATTGGTCACGCGGTAGCGGTCAGAAATAAGTGTCGAATTGTCGTACACGTTGGCTTTGCGGTCCTCGACTTGCGGAGGATTGACAGCTATCTCATCAGCACTGATTCCGTTGGCGGTGAGGAAAGCCTTGATTTTCTCGTTGGTGGAGAGTATGCGGTCATAGAGAGCCGGGAGGTCGTTGCCCATCTCTTTGGTTACGATTGGCCATACCACTTGGTTTGCCTCTACGTCACGTTCGCACAAGCCGCGGACGGTCACGATGCGGTCACGATGAGAGAAGTTGTCGATACCAGCCTTGACTGCGAGACCTAAGGCGAAAAGTCCGATGGCTATGAGCAGCGGACCCACTACGTTCTGAAGATTTTTCATATCTTATATATTTTGGTTTGTAGGATATTGTAGGGACATGCCGTGGCATGTCCGCTTTCTGCAACATTAACACAACGCCTGCTGAGTGGACATGCCGTGGCACAATGTCCCTACAAGCTGATCGATATTATTCCTATTTAACAAACTGAGAGGGCGTTTAGATTTGGATGGCTACGCCGATTTCGTTTTTGACCTCGTCCATGACAAATGTGCTCTCCAATGAAGCCACGCTGTCGATGGAACCGAGGACGTTGAGGATCAGTTCCTGGTAGGCTTTCATGTTGGCGGCGTGAATCTTCATCAGGAAGTCGTAACGTCCCGAAATATTATAGCACTCGGTGACCTGCGGAATCTGGCGGATTGTTTCGACAAACTCCTGGGCACGTTGCAGGGATGCCTGGCGGAGCTTGACGTTGCAGAACACAATGAATCCCTGGTTGAGTTTTTCTTCGTCAAGCAGGGCAACATATTTTTTGATGTATCCGTCACGTTCAAGTCTTTTGAGCCGCTCATATACGGGGGTGGATGACAGATTGACTTCCTGTCCCAGCTCTTTGATGGTCAGACGGGCGTTCTGCTGCATGAGCCGTAGAATCTGGAGGTCTATTTTGTCAAGTTTCTCAATCGGTGTCATTTCTGCTATCTATGGGATAATGTGATAGATGTTAGATGTATCATCTACAAAGATAGCTACTTTTAGCAAAATCACCCTATGTTTTCTGAAAAAGTGCACAATATCTTTTATCATGCCCTAATTTTGCATCATCAACAACTCAAAAACGTATTTGCATTATGAAAACAAACGACAATCTCCACTTTGAGACCCTCCAACTGCATGTAGGACAGGAGCAGCCCGACCCCGTAACCGGGGCAAGGGCGGTACCCATATACCAGACCACATCATATGTGTTCAATGACAGCCAGCATGCAGCCGACCGCTTCGCGCTCCGTGATCCCGGCAATATATACGGGCGACTGACCAACCCGACACAAGATGTGCTGGAAGCACGCATGGCTGCCTTAGAGGGCGGAGTTGCGGCATTGGCTGTGGCATCAGGCGCTGCCGCTGCCACTTACGCTTTGCAGAACATCCTCGGACCGGGAGACCATGTGGTCGCAGCCAATAATCTTTACGGCGGCTCGTATAATCTGATTACCCACACGCTGGCTGCGCAGGGTGTCGGCAATACCATCGTGGATGTCAACGACTTTGATGCGCTCGAGCGAGCCATCACTCCGCAGACCAAGGCTGTGTATGCCGAGACGTTCGGCAACCCCAACAGCGAGGTGCTCGACATAGAGGGCGTAGCCGCTGTGGCACACCGTCACGGCATACCGTTGATTATCGATAATACGTTTGGAACCCCTTACCTCATTCGCCCGATAGAACACGGGGCTGACATCGTGGTGCATTCAGCCACGAAATTCATAGGCGGTCATGGCAGCAGTCTTGGCGGCATCATAGTTGACGGTGGACGATTTGACTGGAAGGGTTATGCAGACAAATTTCCTACACTTGCCAAGCCTGATCCGAGTTATCACGGAGCTGTGTTTGCAGATGTCGCTGGAGCTGCTGCTTTTGTCACACGCATCAGAGCGGTGTTGCTGCGCGACACGGGTGCTGCGATTTCGCCTATAAATGTCTTCTTGTTGCTTCAGGGACTGGAGACACTTTCGCTCCGTGTGGAACGTCATGTCAGCAATGCACTGAAGGTGGTGGAGTTTCTGAACAGGCATCCCAAGGTTGCCAAGGTCAACCATCCGTCACTGGCGGCGCATCCCGACCATGAGCTTTATCAACGTTACTTCCCTCATGGCGGAGGCAGCATATTCACTTTTGAAATAAAAGGAGGGCAGGAAGCCGCATGGCGGTTTATTGACAACCTGGAGATTTTCTCGCTCCTGGCAAATGTAGCGGATGTCAAGAGCTTGGTGATACATCCCGCGACTACCACCCACTCGCAGATGAGCGCCGAGGAACTGGCACAGCAGCATATCACTGAGTCAACGGTCAGGCTGTCGGTAGGTATCGAGCATATCGATGATATTATCGCCGATCTGGCACAGGCTTTGGAGAAAGCCTGATAGCGAGGCTCATACATAAACGATATAAGTCTTATAAATCTTATAAGTCGGATAATACTTATAAGATTTATAAGACTTGATTTATTTCTGGCAGACGTATTATCAGCGTGT
>ENA-ORNQ01002983-ORNQ01002983.1-human-gut-metagenome-genome-assembly--contig:-NODE-2983-length-10544-cov-2.759176_pt1 | contig 10544 bp, 6 predicted proteins | sample MGYA00242116_ERZ509024 | MGnify/ENA primary metagenome ERZ509024 (study PRJEB26280, sample SAMEA2338697) | human gut metagenome | biome: human gut; feature: human-associated habitat; material: faeces... | reverse complement strand
GATAAAAAAAATAAAAAAAGAACATATTAATGAAATATATAGAAAAAAAGCTAAGGCGGAAAGAGGAAAATAATGAAAATTGGTTCACATGTTTCTAATAATGGTTCAAAAATGCTAATTGGTAGTGTTGAGGAAATCCTTTCTTATGGGGGAAATTGTTTGATGGTCTATTTGGGAGCTCCACAAAATACTTTTAGAAAACCAATTGAAAATCAAAATGCCCCACAGGCAATCGCTCTTGCAAAGGAATTTGGAATAAATGGTGAAGATATTATTGTTCATGCCCCTTATATTGTAAATCTTGCTCAGATGGATGATGATAAATTTAATTTTGCAATTAGTTTTTCTTTCTTACCCAAAGTATTCACCTCATACTATTATTATATCACAATTTTCAAAAAATGCAACTGTTTTTTGTGAATTTTACACTTTTTTTAGATTTACAAGCATTTTTAACCGGAAACAAAATCTTATAATTGTTTTGTCTGGCTAATCTATTTAAAAAGAATAATTGTCAAGCGGATATTCGCAATCCGCTTCGCTACGTAGCTCTACACCAAATAACTGCTCCGCAGTTTATCAGGAGGAGCTTGCACTCCTCCTGATACAAGCAAGTCCCCACCCACTGCTTATTGCTTTTCGCAACCCCGCAGGGGACTTACTTGATTTGGTTAAACTTTCATATTTGTGCTCAAATATAAGATTCATCTGTCACAGTTTCCGTCACAAATTGAAAATCCTTTTTTCCAGCTTTATAATACGATTAACAACTCGATAAACAGGAGGATCCTTATGTCAAAATTCAGCAACTACCTCAGAAAACTTATCGATCAAAGTGGAGAATCCATTGCTTCAATTTCACGCAATGCAGGAATTGAAAGGACATCAATCCACAAAGCCCTGAAAGATGAACGGATTCTTTCTTATAAAGCCATGCAGATACTGGCCCGTTATTTTGGTCTGTGCACAGAAGAACGTCAGGAATTTTTCCGCCTGCATGACATCAGTCTACAGGGTGAGGATGCCTATGAAAATCGTCAGGCTGTCTGTGATTTTCTGAATACTTTGGCATCTGTTGATTTCTCCATGTTTCCGCCCCCAAAAGTAAACTCGCTTCCTCTGACCGATTCTCTGATCAACGGAGAATACGCTGTTCGCAGTATTATCCGTTCAGTATTAATCTACGAAGTATCTCATCACACAGATGTAGAAATCCAGATGTTCCTTCCAGAGAAACTTGATCTTACTATAGAATTTATGGAATTATGGTTGAATGAGAATCATTTTTCAGTCAGTGAACTTCTTTATCTGCACCGTGTCAGCACTCTGTCTCCAAATCCGGCTCGCAGAAATCTAAAGAAGCTCGGTTCCATAATTCCTCTGTGTCTTGCTTCCCGGGGCAGTTATAAACCTTATTACTTTACAGAAAACCAGCACGCAGTTACAGCTTCTCCTCTGATCTACTATATCATTACCCCATCCTGCCTGCTTCAGATTTCTGAAGATCTGAGTACTGCCAGGATCAGTGACAACACAGAATTAATTTCTTATTATCGCAATTTTTTTCAAACGAAACTGCAAAACTGCGATCTCCTCATCCAGTGCAGTTCTAATATTATGGAAGTCCTTCAGGAATACATTGCCGGCACTTCACCGGATACCATGCAGGTTTTTATGTCACAGCCCTGTCCCGGACGCTATATAACACCTGCAATCATCAAAAAATATCTGAACAGCAACGATATGCCCTATCATCCTATGTACGAGCTTGTGGAACAGCATTTTTCCGTACTACGTCAGGATCAGATCACTTACCTTACTGTTTTTACAGAAAAAGGTCTGTCTGATCTTACACAAACCTGCGTTCTGCAGGATATGCCACCTCAGTATGTTCCACCACTGGATCCTGATGATATCCGTCAAATGCTAAAAACCCTGTATAAAGAAATTTCCGATGAAACTATTTCCGGACTGATTCTTCGCCCCACTCACCTGCAGTTGCCAGACTACTTAACCATATATGTCACATCCACCGGAATTCATATTTATACAACCAACGCTTTTGTTTTTGGAGCATATTGCTGCAATATCCATATTCAGGAACATTCCCTGTGTAAGATTTTCAGCGAATTTATTAAAAATCTGCCGGGAAGCCCTCTTGTCTACACAAAAGAAGAAACTCTGAATCTGCTGAAACAGTATATTGCGCTGATGCCCTGATCACAAAAAATTATCATAAGGAGGACCAACACTATGAAAAAGAAGTTCCTTGCCTGTACACTTGCGGCACTGATGTGTCTGCAGCCTGCGTCGGCTGTTCTGGCTGAAGATCTGGATTTTGGAGAAGACTCCACCGGAATCACCGAGGAATCCCATCTCCTCACAGAAGAAAACACCGAAGATATTTCTGACTTTATAAGTTCTGATGAAGAACAGGATTCTTCTGTATCTGATGCAGAACCTGACCTTGCAAATACAGACATTCCTGAAGCAGATACGGAATATCCTGCTGATGAAATCTCGCCGGAATTTTCTGATAATTTTTCAGATAGTCTGCCGATGGAACCCGATTCTGATGTTGTATCAGAACCGGTTACCGATAATGACTTTGATGACGGAAGTGTACTTTCAGCCGGCAGCAATGTAACTGATGATGGATTCCAGTATACTACTTCCGGACTTTACGCCACGATCACAAAATATACAGGTGGTGATTCAGAAGTAACGATACCTTCCAAAATTGATAACTATACTGTCACAAAAATCTCTGACAGTGCCTTTGCCTACAACCCTGTAATTACCAGTGTAGTCATTTCCAACACAGTTACGGAAATCGGTAATTTTGTATTCTATGGATGTGATGAACTGAAATCTGTGAAGCTTCCTTCCAGATTAAAAAAACTGGGCTACTCTTTTATTGCAAATACACAGATCTCCAGTCTTACCATTCCGGCAGGACTTACTTACTGTGCGACAGGTGGTTCCAGTTCGGACACTATGTTTGGTCCTCTTGGCGATGCCAATACTTTGAAAGAGCTAATTCTGGAGCCCGGAATGGAATGTATTCCCGACAACCTGGCTCTGGTAAAAAGTGTTTCCAATACGCATCTGACTTCCGTATCTATCCCGGATTCTGTCACTTCCATCGGTAAATATGCATTTAAAAACTGTGTAAAGTTAGTAAACATTTCCATTCCCGATTCTGTCACGGTCATTTCCGACGGTGCTTTTTATGGTTGCAAAAAACTGATCTCCATTCATTGGTCCGAAAGTCTTGAACAAATTAATTATGAAGCTTTTGAAAATTGTGTTTCCCTTGAAGCGATCACCTTTCCAAAAACAATCAATACCATTGGGCCTTCCGCATTTTCAGACTGTACTTCCCTCTCTTCCATTTCTTTTACGGACAACAATAAAGGTGGTGCCTATGTCGATATTCAGTCCAGTGCGTTCAGCAACTGTACTGCTCTGGAAAATATTTCTTTTTCTAAAAATGTACGATATCTGGGTGATTCTTCTTTTTCCGGATGCTCCTCTCTGACTAATGTCGAGCTTGACGACGCTATTACCACCATTGAACGCTTTGCTTTTTGCAACTGTTCCTCACTGAAATCTATCACCCTTCCTTCCAAACTGAAAAAACTGGGATACTCTTTTATTGCAAATACACAGATCACCAGTCTCACCATTCCGGCAGGGCTTACTACCTGTACAACAGGCGGCTCCAGTACTTACGAGAGTCAATACGGACCTCTTGGCGGTGCTAACACTCTAAAAGAACTTATTCTGGAACCCGGCATGGAATATATTCCCGATAATCTGGCAAGAGTGGAAAGTACTTCCGGCACACATTTGACCTCCATCTCTATACCTGACTCTGTCACCACCATAGGTCAATATGCATTTAAAAACAATGCAAAATTAACAAATATTTCCTTTCCGGATTCTGTCACTGTCATTTCTGACAATGCTTTTTCCGGCTGCAAAAAACTGATTTCCATTCGCTGGTCAGAAAATCTTGAACAAATCAATTATGAAGCTTTTCAAAACTGTATTTCCCTTGAAGAGATTACTTTTCCAAAAACGGTTAATACAATCGGAAACCTCGCGTTTTCAAACTGTACTTCCCTCTCTTCCATTTCTTTTACGGACAACAATAAGGGTGGTGCTTATGTCGATATTCAGTCCAGTGCGTTCAGCAACTGTACTGCTCTGAAAAATATCTCTTTTTCCAAAAACGTAAGATACCTGGGTGATTCCTCTTTTTCCGGATGTTCTTCTCTGGTTAGTATAGAGCTTGACGATGCTATTACCACCATTGAACGACTTGCTTTTTGTAACTGTTCTTCACTGAAATCTATCACCCTTCCTTCCAAACTGAAAAAACTGGGATACTCTTTCATTGCAAATACACAGGTTAACAGTCTCACCATTCCGGCTAATCTTACTTCCTGTGAAACCGGTGGCTCCAGTACTTATGACAGTAAATACGGACCTCTTGGCGGTGCCAGTGCTCTGAGCGAACTGATTCTGGAACCTGGTATGGAAAATATTCCCGATAATCTGGCAAGGGTAGAAAGTACTTCCAACACTCATATGGCTTCTGTATCCATTCCGGATTCTGTGACCTCCATCGGAAACTACGCATTTTACAACTGCAAGGCTCTGGAAGAAACCTTCATCCCTAGTTCCGTAACTTCCATTGCAGATACAGCTTTCCAGGGCTGGAAAAATCTTGTGATCAAAGGTTATTCCTGCTCTGCGGCCGAAACCTACGCAAATGCCAACAACATTCCATTTCATGAAATTATCCAGGAAGGAACCACTTATATCAGTGGACATCTTGACGGTGTAAATGCAGAAAAAGGCACAATTAATATAGAAGGAAAAAATTATACTGTTGCTTCTGATTTCAATCTTACCCAGGCAACCTCAATCCTTGTTAACAGCAAGGACAAAATCGTTGTTTTCACCTACAAAAACAGCAGAGTTACTCATATGGAAGAAGCAGCAAACCTTGTCACTCCTTATATAATCGTAAACTTTATACCAAGTGCAAACACCTTTACGTATGAAAATGGCCAATACAACCATTCTTCCCAATCAGGTACATTAAAAATCGCATGCAAATTCAGCCAAAATTCTGCTTATTCTGAGGCTGAACTAAAAAAGCTGCTTGCTGATTATACAGTCTCTGTTAAGGGAATAAAAATGAATACCAATTCCCCATTAAAAGCTCATTTTAAAGAAACAGGATTTACTTCATTCATAGAATATCCAACTCCTTTAAGAATCAAAGCACCCGAAACCAAAACTATCTTAACGCCTGAATTCAGCATTACATCCAATTTTGTTCCAGAAAAATCCACCACAAAATTAACTGCTGAATTCTCCATATGTTATGGGGACTCTGACTCATATGTGCATTCCACAAACAGCACACTGTATATTTATAACCAGGATTACACCCGTCAACAAGCAGAAAAACGTAAAGAAAAGACAGAACGCGTCCAGAACATGACCAAAGCCCAGCAAATGCTTAAAAACAAAAATATTCTCACCAGAGATCCGAAACTGGGCGAATATTTTACTACTAAGCAGCAAAATGAACTGTATGATTTCTTATCCGGATATATGGCTGTGGCCATCAATTCCTCTTCCTTCTCCTACACTGGAGATCGGAATAATCCTGTCAGTCAAAAAATTCTGGAAAAACTTTTTGACAAAATGGGAATCAGTAAAAAGGCCACAATAACTGGCCAAACTTTAACTGCCTCCTTCTCCATATCCGCTGCTACCAAAAAAGGAGCCCGTACGATCAACTTCACCTATTCCGTATCAAACTATGGCTGGGGTGACATCAGCTTCGGGGCCTTCGGAACATTGAATTACACTATCAGTCAGGATAACTGTTCAGGAATCATCGGTATAGCCAGTGCAGATATGGAAGCTTTTGCAAAACAGGTAAAATCTGTGGCCGAGGCTTCAGTAAAAAATGTCTATGATGAAACCTGGGGCAAACACGTTGATGAAGTAGCTGAAATTCTCTTTACCAAAACCGTAACAGACCTTATGAGCCGTACAAAGTTTGGATCTTTTTCCAATTGTGTTTATACTATGTACACCAAAGCAGTCGAATCCTCCAGTTCTTCCAGAAGAAACACCAATGCAAAGATCCACTGCCCGGTAGATGTATACGTATACGACGGCAGCCATAATTTATGCGGTTCCATTGTAAACAACATTGTAGATACCTCTTACAACGACATATTTATGTATGTAGATGGCGACTCCAAATATGTTTCCTTCTGCGGAGATGATTATTATCTGAAACTGACAGGAAACGATACCGGCTCCATGACCTACGAAGTAGAAGAGTACGACGGAGATACTCTCACCAGAAAGATTGTTTACAATGATATTCCTCTGACTTCCGGAAAAACCTACAATACCTACATTCCAGAAAGCCAGAACCTTGATACAGGAATCTACTCTCCTGTAGATGAATCCGGAGAAAAAACAGTAGCTTCTTCCGACACCAGGGAAACAGCTCCGGAACGTATTTACGTAGAAAACATCCAGTTGGATCAGCCTGAAAAATCTCTGATGACCGGAGAAACTTTTTCCCTGATTCCATCCGTATCACCGGAAAATGCCACGATCAAAGATGTTCTCTGGGCATCCGACAATGAAACTGTTGCCACGGTTGACGATATCGGTACTGTCAAAGCAGTTTCCGCTGGTACAGCCATTATCACAGTCAAAACTTTTGACGGCGGTTTTCTGGCCACCTGCACAGTAACTGTCACATCACCTGAAATCTCTGTAGATACACTTACTGTCACAGTTGATGATGTTTATTGCGATGGCAGGGAACAGACTCCTGAAGTAACTGTAAAAAATGGCGACACACTTCTGTCATTGGATAAAGATTACAAACTGACATACTCCAATAACATCAAACCAGGAACTGCCTCCGTTACGGTTACAGGCATGGGTTCCTATACAGGCTCCCGCAAGATCAGTTTTCAGATCCTGGAGAAATCTCATAAATGGAGTTCCTGGAAAACTGTAAAATCCGCCACAGTTTTTCAGCCAGGCCAGAAACAGCGTACCTGTGCATACTGTGGAAAAACAGAAAAAGCTGCTATAGCACAGCTCAAAGCAACCATTAAACTCAACATGACCTCGATTCTTCTGCAAACAGATCAGACTACTACTGCATTCAAAGTAACCGGACTAGCCAAAGGTGACAAAGTAAAATCTTACAGCTCTGCGAACAAAAAAATTGCCACCATTGATTCCCACGGAAAGATCAAAGGAATCCGTCCAGGCAGCACAAAAATCACCGTCACGCTTGCCAGCGGCAAAAAGGCTACTGCCAAAATAAAAGTCCAGCAAAAAACAGTCGCAACTCAGAAACTTACTGTTTCCCCATCCCGTCTTTCTCTGAAACTGAAAAAGACCTACAAATTAAAAATATCCCGCACTCCACTGACCACAGTTGAAAAAATAACTTATAAATCTTCCAACTCAAAAATTGCATCTGTGAATTCTCAGGGAATGATCACTGCACGAAAAAAAGGCACGGCCACCATTACCATTCTCTCCGGCAAAAAGAAAGCAACTGTTAAAGTAACTGTTAAATAAAATCAAAGATAGCCGCATCGTAGAATCGATATCAGATCAATATCTCTACACTGCGGCTATCTTTATAACATCGTTTTCCTGTTCCTGATTTTTTATATTTTGATCAATGGAATTCCGTATATTAAACCGTCATTATTTTCATTACATTATACATCGGACAATGCATCTGTTATACCGGCATTGATCAATACGGTTGTTATGACACTGCTTTCGCTTTTGATCGCAGTACCATTTGGTATTTTTTCAGCAATCTTTCTTGTGGAATACGCAGGAAAGGGGAATAAATTTATCGAAGTGATCCGCCTGACGACGGAGACTCTTTCGGGCATTCCGTCTATCGTATATGGTCTGTTTGGTATGCTGTTCTTTGTAAATACGCTGAAATGGGGATTTTCCGTTCTGGCAGGTGCATTTACTTTATCGATCATGATTCTTCCGCTGATCATGCGCCAGACAGAAGAAGCACTTAAAGCAGTTCCGGATTCTTACAGAGAAGGAAGCTTTGGACTTGGAGCCGGAAAGCTCCGTACTGTATTCCGTATCGTGCTTCCATCGGCAGTTCCTGGAATCCTTGCGGGTGTGATCCTTGCCATTGGACGTATCGTAGGAGAGACGGCAGCGCTGATTTATACAGCAGGAACGGTTGCACAGGTGCCAAAGAATGTACTTGGTTCCGGTCGGACACTGGCAATCCATATGTATATGCTGTCAAGCGAAGGGCTGTATATGAACCAGGCGTATGCGACAGCTGTTATTTTGCTTGTACTGGTTGTTGCGATCAACACCCTTTCCGGTGTGGTTGCGAAGAAACTGACGAAAGCATAGAGAGGAAAAGAAAATGTCAAAGATAAGTGTAAAAAATCTTGATTTATATTATGGCGATTTCAAGGCGCTGAAAAACATTAACCTTGAGATCGAGCCAAATAAGATCACCGCGTTCATCGGACCGAGTGGTTGTGGTAAATCCACACTTCTCAAGTCGATCAACCGTATGAATGATCTGGTAGAAGGATGCAGGATTGACGGCGAAATCCTTCTGGACGGACAGAATATTTTTAAAGGAATGGACGTAAATGTCCTGAGAAAAAGAGTCGGAATGGTATTCCAGAAACCAAATCCGTTCCCGATGAGCATTTATGATAATATTGCTTACGGACCGAGAACGCATGGAATCCGTTCAAAGGCAAAACTGGATGATATTGTAGAAAAATCACTGCGTAATGCAGCTATCTGGGACGAGTGTAAGGACCGTCTGAAAAAGAGTGCACTTGGCATGTCCGGTGGACAGCAGCAGAGACTTTGCATTGCAAGAGCTCTTGCGGTAGAGCCGGAGGTACTTCTTATGGATGAGCCTACCTCTGCACTTGATCCAATTTCCACATCTCACATTGAGGATCTGGCGTTGGAATTAAAAGACCGTTACACCATCGTGATCGTAACTCACAACATGCAGCAGGCAGCTCGTATTTCTGACAAGACTGCATTTTTCCTGCTGGGTGAGATTATTGAATATAACGATACTACAGAACTGTTTTCCAGACCACAGAACAAGAAAACAGAAGAGTATATTACAGGGAGGTTTGGTTGATATGAGAGATGTGTATACCGCAAAGCTCTCCAGGCTTTCAGATGAGGTCCTGGAAATGGGAAATCTGTGCGGTCAGGCCATCATGAAGACCTGTCAGCTTCTGGCAAGCGTGGAGGTCCGTGAGGCTGCCACAAAGGAGATTGGAAGAATTGAGAAGGAGATTGACGACAAAGAGCATAATATTGAGGCTCTTTGCATGCAGCTTCTTCTGAAACAGCAGCCGGTTGGTACTGATCTTCGCAAAATTTCCGCAGCACTTAAGATGGTAACAGATATGGAGCGAATCGGCGACCAGGCTACTGATATTGCGGAGATTCTGAACACAGGCAGCGGTCATATACCAGTAACAGCCATCCCGCTTCAGGAAATGGCAGATTATGCCATGCATATGGTAAATGACAGTGTTACCGCTTATGTAGAGGGAAAAAGTGACCTGGCAAAAAAGGTGATCAGCAGTGATAATGTTCTGGATAATCTTTTCGATAAAGTAAGAAATGCGTTGGACCAGAACACCATGGACTTTTCCAGTGACGAGGTTCTTGATCTTCTGATGATCTCCAAATACTATGAGCGAATCGGTGACCACGCCACCAACATCGGAGAGTGGGCAGAGTTTTCTGTAGACGGAATCCACAGAAACGGAGACAGCATCAGCGATCTGTTTAATCCGGATTCCTTATAAAAGGATTGGAACAAAGACAGGGGCAAACATGTTTTGCCTCTTTTTGGCAGGAAAGTTACATATAAAAGAACCTTGTCTGACTGGCTAAAAGCATCGTATCAGACAAGGCTCTATGTTTTTCAGGAGAGGAATTCTTTCTTTACTTTTATTTTATTCGTAATTTTTATGTTTTTTAAAGAAATCCATTGTTTCCTTTACGACTACACCGCTTAAAGCAAGCAGCGCAATCAGGTTCGGGAAGGCCATCAAGGCATTGAAGATATCTGCAATGTTCCAGACAGCAGCAACAGTCATGTACGGTCCGAAGAAGACGCAGATGATATATAACCAGCGGTAAGTCTTTACTGCAGTCATGTTGCGGTTGAAAAGGTATTCCAGGCAGCGCTCACCGTAATAATCCCATCCAAGGATGGTTGTGAATGCGAAGAATACCAGGCACAGCATAAGAGCAAAGGAGGCAAACTGTGCAGGGAAGGGAAGTCCTTTCTGGAAAGCTGCGGTAGTAATCGCAACACCCTCAAGTCCTGTATTCCAGGTTTCGGTAATGACAATGGAAAGACCTGTCATGGTACAGATTACAATGGTATCAATAAAAGTACCGGTCATGGAAACAAGTCCCTGACG
>ENA-ORNQ01002980-ORNQ01002980.1-human-gut-metagenome-genome-assembly--contig:-NODE-2980-length-10564-cov-9.425635_pt1 | contig 10564 bp, 7 predicted proteins | sample MGYA00242116_ERZ509024 | MGnify/ENA primary metagenome ERZ509024 (study PRJEB26280, sample SAMEA2338697) | human gut metagenome | biome: human gut; feature: human-associated habitat; material: faeces... | reverse complement strand
ACCTTAACCTTTTCCTTTTTGACACGGTTTACAAGGTGGAAACCAATCCTGACCTGATACCGGGAGAGACCGGCAATGCCGCTGTAGACCTTGCTCTCACAAAGCTCGGCACGCCTTACAGCCAGGAACGCCGGAATGAGGACGGATATTTTGACTGCAGCTCTTTTACCTACTGGGTTTACAGCCAGCTTGGAATTTACCTGCAGTACGACGGGGCAAACACGGCAGCTGCACAGGGGCGCTACATTGTGGAAAATAACCTGGCGGTTTCCTATGACAGCCTTGCCCCCGGAGACCTGGTCTTCTATTCCTTCGAGGTCAACAACCGTTATCTGAACATCAGCCATGTGGGAATTTATGCCGGGAATGGGTATATCGTGGACGCTTCCTTTTCCAAGAAAAAAGTGGTCTACAGACCGATTTACAGTACCAGCCGTATCGTCCTCTGCGGACGGCCTTATACCAACTAAACATTTTCAGGCAGGTCATTTTTTTAAGTCCGGCCTTTTATTCTTATAGAAAGTCTGCATTGCAGGCTTTTGTTATTTTACAGGAGGTGTATTATACAATGTCCGCAAGACATGAAGAAAATGACGTATATATCATACCGCCGAATTTCATCGAAACCGGAACCATCTTCGGCGGAACCATCAAATTCCGGAATGCAGCCGAGGCACTTATATTATCCCTGCTCATCGGCATTCCGGTATTCCATCTTCCGGTAACGCTTACCACCAGAATCATTATCGCCTGCCTGACAGTGCTTCCGGCAGCCCTGTTTGCGATTATCGGCATCGGCGGGGAGAGCCTTTCTTCCTTTGTGCTCAACTTCTTTGTTTACTTAAAGAACCGCCGCATCGTTGGCATCAGCGAGGAAGCGGATGCGCCTGCCTCCGAAAAGCCCCCGAAAAAATCAAATGCTTCTGCGAAAAAATCCGTCAAAAAAGTAAAACCGAAAAAAGAGGACTTTGCCGAGGAGTTCGGACAGCGCAGGGAACGCAGGCAGACAAAACAGAAAGACTCCCTGATGTCAGAAACCGGCAGCAAAGGGAAAGACCGGAAGTTTAAGGGAAGGGAAATTCTCCGGGAGGAACCGGAAGCCCCCCTGTTAAACCCTGCCGCCTCCTATCTTCCCGTACGGAAGATTGAGAATGGCATCATTTACACAAAGGACCACCGTTTTGTGAAAATCATTGAAGTTGTGCCGATCAACTTCCTGCTCCGCAGCGCAAGGGAGCAGCGCAGCATCATCTACTCCTTTGTCAGCTACTTAAAGATCAGTCCCGTGAAGCTCCAGTTCAAAGTCCTGACAAGGCGTGCCGACATTAACCGGCATCTGGAAACCATCCGGGAAGAAATCAAAAATGAGACGGATGAACGCTGCATTGCCCTGCAGAAGGACTATGAAAACCTGATACGCCGTATTGGTTCCAAAGAAGCCATTACCCGGCGTTTTTTTATTGTCTTTGAATATGAACCCTTCAGCGCAAACCGGGGGAATGAGGAATCGGAGGCAGTCTCCGCCCTCGCAACGGCAGTGCGCACTGCAAAGACTTATCTCCAGCAGTGCGGCAACGAGCTTTTGATTCCTGACAACGAAGATGAGATGGCAACAGAGGTTTTCTATAACATTTTAAACCGCAGGACCAGCGTGATAAAACCGTTAAGCGTCCGGGTAAACGAGGTCATCGGACAGTATATCAATGCCGGCAGACGGGATGAAATCGGAAATATCCCTGCCATGGAATTTATGGCGCCGGAATCCATTGACTATACCCATGGAAATTATGTGGTCATGGACGGTGTTTACCACACCTATCTGCTGGTGCCCTCCGGCGGCTACCGCTCCCAGGTATGCGCAGGCTGGATTTCCCTGCTGGTCAATGCCGGGGAAGGGATTGACGTTGACATCTTCTTTGACAGGCAGCCTAAAGACCGCATCCAGCAGAAGCTCGGACAGCAGCTTAGGATTAACCGCTCCAAAATCAAGGACACCTCCGATACCAACTCGGACTTTGACGACCTGGACAGCGCTATCCGCTCCGGCTACTTCCTGAAGGAAGGGCTTGCCTCCAACGAGGATTTTTATTACATGAATATCCTCATCACCATTACCGCCGACAGCCTGGAAGAGCTGGAATGGCGGAGCAGCGAAATGAAAAAACTGCTTCTGTCACAGGACATGGAGGCAGTCTCCTGCCATTTCCGGGAAGAACAGGCACTGCTCTCCGCACTGCCTCTGGTGACGCTGGAGAAAAAGCTGTTTGAACGCTCCAAGCGGAATATCCTGACCACCAGCGTTGCCAGCTGCTACCCCTTCACCTCTTTTGAGATGTGTGATGACAACGGCATCCTTCTGGGAGTCAACAAACACAACAACTCCCTGATTATCGTGGATATTTTCAACTCCCGTGTCTACAAGAATGCAAACATGGCAATCCTCGGCACCTCCGGGGCGGGAAAGACCTTCACCATGCAGCTGATGGCGCTCCGGATGCGGCGCAAGAACATTCAGGTATTTATCATCGCTCCCTTAAAGGGCCATGAATTTCACCGTGCCTGCAGCAATATCGGCGGAGAATTTATCCAGATTTCCCCCGCTTCCCGGAACTGTATCAATGTCATGGAAATCCGGAAGGTGGATTCCTCCGCAAATGACCTGCTGGACGGACCACAGACAGAGAAATCGGAGCTTGCCGCCAAGATACAGCGGCTCCACATTTTCTTTTCCCTGCTCATTCCCGACATGACCCATGAGGAACGGCAGCTGCTGGACGAGGCCCTGATACAGACCTATAAACAGAAAGGCATCACCCATAACAATGAAAGCCTGTATGATCCGGGGCACCCGGAAAAATACCGGGAAATGCCCGTGCTGGAGGACGTATTTAATATCCTGAAGGCAAATCCCGATACCAGACGGCTTGCCAACATCATGAACCGGCTGGTACACGGCTCCGCCTCCACCTTTAACCAGCAGACCAACGTAAATCTGGATAACAAGTACACCGTACTGGATATTTCCGAACTCACCGGCGACCTGCTGACTGTGGGAATGTTTGTGGCACTGGATTATGTATGGGATAAGGCAAAGGAAGACCGAACCGTGGAAAAATCCATCTTCATAGATGAGACATGGCAACTCATCGGCGCTGCCTCCAACCGCCTTGCCGCAGAATTTGTCCTTGAAATCTTCAAGATTATCCGTGGCTACGGCGGTTCCGCCATCTGTGCCACGCAGGACTTAAACGACTTCTTTGCACTGGAGGACGGCAAGTACGGAAAAGGCATCATCAATAACTCCAAAACCAAGATTGTCTTAAACCTTGAGGATGAGGAGGCAATGCGTGTGCAGTCCATCCTGCACCTGTCCGAGGCGGAGACCATGGCTGTCACCCACTTTGAGCGCGGCAACGGGCTGATTTCCACCAACAACAATAACGTCACGGTAGAATTTAAAGCCTCCGAACTGGAGAAGGAGCTGATTACCACCGACAGAGAGGAACTGAAAAAGCTTCTGGAAAAAGAAAAACGCCGCCAGCAGATGCGGGAAGCCGGTTAATCCGTAAACATTACATAAGGAATACGCAGAACCGTCCGGGGCTGTTTACCGGCTCCCGGTCCTTATGTATTGATTAAGTATACAATAAGGATTGAATGTGTTTCTTCCTTATATAAAGGAGACCATTATGCAGCAAAAAAGCAGAGAGCAGGAAAACCATCTTGCCGAAATCACACGCCTGTTGAGTCTGTATCAGGCTTTAACCCTGGCACAGCTTGAAAAACTATATCCGGAGCTGTCCGAAGAAAAGCTGGCTGCACTGCTGCGGCGGCTTGAAAAAAGCGGACGGCTCCTTCTTGAACAGGAAACGGGAATGCTTTACCGCTCTAAGGAGTGTACCCGGAATCCGGCTGTCATTGCCGCTTTCTGGGTGCTTCTGGATTTCCTTCCTGAACTGACCTACCATACCGTCAGTGATTTTCCGGTCACACTGACTTTTTATACCCAATCGGACTGCTATGACGTAATCCATGTACCGGAAGAAAAAGAGATGCTTATGAACCATGCCCTGTCTGCATGGAAGGAAGATTCGCCCCGCCGTCTGGTCATCGTGGAACAGATTGGGCAGATTCCCCTCCTCCATTTCCCCGGCATTGCCGCCTTCTGCACGGTAACGCCGGAAGGACAGGTGCAGTATTACCAGAAACAAGGAGTGAGTGACACTTAATGGATAAAAATACCCTTTCCTCCCGCCTCTCCCGTATCGAGGAGGAACTTCCGAAACTATCAAATACCATCAGCGCCATGAAAATCACGGACACCGGCGCTTACGGGAAAAATTATGAGGAGCTGAGCCTTGACGCCGCCCAGCGTGCGGAACGGATTGCCTGCTCCCTGCGGAACCTTATTTTTGCAGCAAATCTTGTGGCAAAACCGCTTCTGATGGAAAAAACCGCCGAGGTACACGGCATCGCCATCACCCATGCTGCAGACCGGGTGGAAATCACCCTTCCCGGCCTGATGCCGAAACGTACCAGACGTGTCAATACCACCTTCCTGACCGACCCGCTGTATGCCAGCCTGGAAGCTTACACGAAGGAACATCCGCTGCCCCACTTTACGGAGTGCGTGGTGTGTTTCTCCCATGTGTTTGACCGGACGCTTTCCACAAGACGGGTGCGTGATTACGACAATCTGGAGTGCAAGCAGATACTGGACACCGTTTCCGGCTTTCTGATGACGGATGACAGCGGGCTGTTCTGCGACGCCTACCACACCACGGAGTTCGGGGAGCGGGACTGTACCGTCCTGACCGTTATGGAGAAAATGGCTTTTCCGGGCTGGCTTGCGGAAGTCAAAAACCGTGGCAACAGCATATCGGATTTTTAGGTTATTTTTCCAGAAATTTTCCGACTATGGTAAAAAGGCTGCCAAACCCGCAGAATCTGCGGCAAATCCCATGCCCCAGACCCCCGGCTTTTTACCGGAGTTTCAGGCGGGTATGGTAAAAAATCCGGCTTTTGATACTATGCCGACCTATTTTATCAGAAAGGAGGGAACTGCCCTTGGACCCTTCAACCAGCGCTTACCAGCTGCTTGCCCTGACTGCCTTATCGGGGGAGTGCAGCCCGGATGCTGTATCCCGTCTGGGCATTCGTCCCAGCTACGGAGAAAAACTCCTCACAAAGCTGAAGGAGGAAGGCTATATCAAGACACACTACAGGGACCGGCTCAGAGGCTACCGCCTGACAAACAAGGGAAAAAAGCTCCTGCTCACAGACAACCCGGAGCGGTTCTCTTTTTATCTGGGCGGCAACACAGACACGAACCGCCCGCGAAGCGATTATCCCCGGCGGCTCCGGCTCCAGCAGGCATCCATTGTCTACGCCATGCTCTTACATGCAGGCGTAACGGTTTTCCGGGATGAAAAGCCGCCTCTGTTCCAGCCGGGAAATCAGGAATGTCACCGCCTTCCCCTTCCGGTTTTCTATTCCTCAAGGGAAATAAAGGAGCTGGGGGCGGAGGCAGTCAAAATCAATAACTCCAGAACCATGGGAATCCTGTTTGCCCCAAAGTGCATCTATGCAGTGTTTTATACCGGGGATTCCCTGATGAAGTGGGAATACCGGACGGAGCTGAAGGTAAAAACCATGCTGAATTACCACATCAGCCACGGAGTATTAAACCGGGAGCATATTTCCCCCTGCTATCCTCCCGATACTCCGATAAAAGCGCTGTTGATTGGTACGGATATGGATACCTCCCTGAAGCTTCTGACCAGCACCGGCGGCTTCCAGAAAAGCTATTTTTATCTGGATACAAGTTTTGATTACTTTCACTATCTTCCGGCTGCTCCTGCAGGCGAAACCCTGCTGCAGCTGCTTGCATCCCCGTATCTTTCGGCTGCGCTGCGGCAGCTCCTTCTGTCTGACCTGCAGCCGCCCTGCCCCGATTACGGGCTGGAGCATGATGCCGCCGCCAACGGGATACCGGTACTTCTCGCCTTTGACTTTGATATGCTTCGGCTGTCCAGATTTTACACGGCCCTGTCCTTTCACGGACTGTCCGGCCATATCATCTGCTTTGACTTTCAGAAGGCGGTCCTGCAGCAATACTTCGGGGAGGCTGTAACCATAGAAACCATTGATTTACAGAAATTTGAAGGGAGGTTTTTACACTGACACATCACGAAAACAGAAAGAAACGCATCTATCTTTGCCTGATTCTTCCCGTGCTGCTCCTGGCCCTTGCCTATGCAGGCGGTTATATTTCGCAGTTTATTATCAATTATCAGGTATGGACTTCCTCCGGCGGGACGCCCGGTAACGGCACCTCCCCGGAATTTCCCTCCGCCGCCTTTTCTTCCTGCTTAAAGGCGCTCACCGTATTCCCGTACAGCCTGTATGGGCTTTTTTTATGCCTCGGCATCTTCGGGCTGCTGGTTTTCATGGTCATGCGGATGGGCTTTGGAGGGAAAGTCACCTATGACAAGGAACGCAACCTTACCTACTCCGATAAGGGAACCTACGGCACCTCCGGATTTATGACTGATGCCGAGATGCAGGAAGTGCTGGAGCTGGTGGGTGACATCGCAAAAAGCCGCGGCGTTATCCTTGGAAAGCTGTACGGAAAAGCCGTCTGCCTCCCGGAAAAGACACGAATGAACCGGAACGTGGCGGTCTTTGGCGCCAGCGGCAGCATGAAAAGCCGGGCTTATGCAAGAAATGTGGTATTCCAGTGCGTCAAACGTGGGGAAAGCCTGATCATCACCGACCCCAAATCCGAGCTGTATGCGGATTTGTGCCTGTACCTGCAGGAAAACGGTTATACGGTACGGGTATTCAACCTGATTAACCCGGAAAATTCCGACAGCTGGAACTGTCTTGCAGAAATCGAAGGACAGGAGATTATGGCACAGCTTTTCTGCGATGTCATTATTAAGAACACCGGCTCTCCCAAAGGAGACCACTTCTGGGACAACTCGGAGATGAACCTGCTAAAAGCCCTCGTTCTGTATGTGGACCAGGGCTTCCCGCCGGAAGGCAGGAATATCGGGCAGGTCTACAAGCTCCTTACCATGAACTCAGAGAAGGAACTGAACAGCCTGTTTGACCTGCTCCCGGTAACGCACCCTGCCAAGGCACCTTACAACATCTTCAAGCAGGCCTCCGATACGGTGCGCAGCGGCGTCATCATCGGTCTGGGAACCAGGCTTCAGGTATTCCAGAACAGGCTCATCCGCCAGATCACTAGCTACAATGAAATCAACCTGACACAACCGGGAAGGGAGAAATGCGCCTACTTCTGCATTACTTCCGATCAGGATTCCACCTTTGACTTCCTCTCTTCCCTGTTCATGTCCTTTGTCTTTATCAAGCTGGTGCGGTATGCGGACAAATACGGGGAAGACGGCAAGCTTCCGGTTCCGGTACATATCCTGGCAGATGAACTTGCCAACGGCGGCTGTACCATTGCGGACCTGACGAAGAAAATCAGCACCATCCGCTCCAGGCGCTTATCCATCAGCTGTATTTTCCAGAACCTGCCCCAGATGCAGAACCGCTATCCCTTAAACCAGTGGCAGGAAATCATCGGCAACTGTGACACCCAGCTTTTCTTAGGGTGTACGGATGAGATGACTGCGGAGTTTATTTCCAACCGCACCGGCGAAGTGAGCGTGGCCGTGTCCAGCCAGGCAAAGCAGTTAAATACCTGGCGGGTATCCGATTACACACCGGAGTACCGGGAAACCCACTCCATCGGCAAGCGGAAGCTGATGACGCCGGACGAAGTGCTGCGCCTTCCTTTGGACGAAGCGCTCATTATCCTGCGTGGTCAGAAGGTCCTGAAGGTGGGGAAATACGACTATACCCTGCATCCGGAGAGTAAAAAGCTGAAGCCCAGCCGTGCCGGTGACCATGTACCTGCATGGCGGCAGCTGCCGGAAGCCGAAGAACCGGACTTTTCCAGTCTGATGAAGCCAAAGGTGAAACCCAAAAAGCCCAAGGCTCCCAAAAAAGCTGCCTCCGCCGCAGTCCCGGAAGATCCCTTCGGGGATGTCCCGGAGGATTTGGCGGCGCTGTTTCCACCGGAGGAAGGCTGCACTATCGTTATGACGGATAAGAAATCCATCATGTCCTAAAAAATCATAAAGGAGAGAACAATTATGCCCAGAGAAGCAAAAAAGAAAGAAACCGAAGTAACAGAAGAAAACATGGAGATGCAGACGGAAGATTCTTCCGTGCCTGAAGCTGCGAATGCCACAGAGTCCCGTCCTGACACAGATGCAGAACCCACTGCTCCTGTACAGGCACCCTCTCCGGCGAAAGCCACTGCCCCTGCAAGGAAATCCGCTCCCTCCTCCATCCTTACCCTGAATGCCGATTCCGAGGTGGAAACACAGGAGAGCAGGGAGGATACCATCTGGCATGAGCTGCAGAATGCTTACCGCACCCGGAAGATCCTGACCGGCATCTTAGGCGGCATCGAAAAAATGGAAGGCGGCGGAACCATCGCTGTCATCTACTACAAGGAAATGCGTGTGGTAATCCCCCTTGCGGAGATGATGATCAACCTGATCGAGGATGCTGCCCACGACTATGGTGAACTGGTGCAGCGCCAGAACAAGATTCTGGGAAACATGCTGGGATGCGAGGTTGACTTTATCATCAAAGGACTCGATAATTCCAGCCGTAGCGTAGTTGCCAGCAGAAAGGACGCCATGTACAAAAAGCGTCAGATCTTCTACCTTCCCGATGCCAATGGGAACTCCCGTGTCTGCGAAGACCGTATCGTGCAGGCGAGAGTGATTGCCGTTGCAGAAAAGGTCGTGCGTGTAGAAATCTTCGGAGCGGAATGCTCCATCCTCGCCCGTGACCTGTCATGGGACTGGCTTGGGGATGCCACAGAAAGCTTTCATGTAGGAGAACAGATTTTGGTCCGTATCCTGAACATAAAAATCAACTCCCTTGAAGACATTTCCGTGAAAGCAGATGTCAAAAGCGTGAACGGCAATACCAGCAAGGCAAACCTTGGAAAGTGCAAGATTCAGGGCAAGTATGCAGGCGTTGTCACCGACATCCACAAGGGCACCGTCTTTGTCCGCCTTCACATCGGCGTCAATGCCGTAGCCCACAGCTGCTATGATAATCGGATGCCCGGAAAGAAGGATGAAGTCAGCTTCGTAGTTACCCGGATTGATGAGGACCGGAATGTGGCGGTCGGGTTGATTTCACGGATTATCAGGCAGAATATCTGATATTGGAAAGGAGCAGCCTCAACTGCTCCTTTTCTTAAATCCCTAATCTATTAAGATAAATATCAAAAAACTCTTGGCAGTTAAGCAGCCCTTCATATAAAGCAGCTCTCCAAGTATTTTTCATATTACTTCTATGTTCTTCAATTCTATCTCTTAAGTCCTTACGCACCAATTCCTCCCCTCCGGCTTTATACATTCTTTCTAAACTAAATTTGCTCTCTGTAAATTCTTCGGCCGCATGTGCAGTATATAAATCATTTAATTCAAGTTTCTCAAAATGATTTTTTGCTCTAGTATATTTTTCTTCCATCCAAGCTTCTGGCTTACTAACATAAAACTTGAACAATACCTCATCTACTACTAAAGATACATCTGCTTTCAACCAAATTTCATCATCAAACTCATCATAATACGGATGAAATAACTCTTCCTCTCTACTTGCAAAAACTAAGTTGCTTTTCTTTTTATTGCAATCAGCACATGAAGCAACTAAATTATTCGGCGTAATTGCAAATGTAGGATATTCTGTTTTTGCCAAATAGTGATCCAATGTAGAAACCCTTCTTACCCCACAAAATGGGCATCTGGAAAATGGTGGAATCTTCATGATCTTGTTATAAAATATCCTACCACCATCTCTAACAAATTTTTTATCATAAAGCCAAACCATATCATCTTTCGTTGCTCCTCCAAGTACCTTGGTATGTACTGGGATATTTCCTAATTCCCCCTTTTCTCCTAAATCATTATACTTATTGCTTTTTTGCTCTATAAAACTCCGGCTTTTCGTAATATTAGATAACGTGGGTTCTTTTTGTAAGTTAGCCATGCATGCATCTATTACATCTTTTTGTTTTATATCTGGCTTAGCGAGCTTAATCATTATTTTCTTCCTCTTTTTCCTTCTCATACATCAAAGATCGTAAAATAGACTTGCCTTCATTTCCTAATTCCCCGGAGAAACTACGCAAAGCACCTTTATATGTTGATTTTTTCTTAACAACATCCTGTATCATTGAATGAAATCCTGAATTAGTAACTTCATATCCAAATATTTCACTGGTTAGTACCCCTATGTTTTCACCAAATGTCTCTATCAAAGGTCTTTCTCCAACTAATTCATCTCCCGATCTTCTCAATATCCAAACACATTTTTTGGGTACTTCTTGCACAATTACTGGAGAATGTGTCGCAACAATTCCTACCCCATTTCTATAAGTAAGTAAATTTGACAATGCCCTTATAAATGCCGCCACCAGAGGAGGATGTAAATGTTCTTCAGGCTCATCCATCAATACTAGTGT
>ENA-ORNQ01002971-ORNQ01002971.1-human-gut-metagenome-genome-assembly--contig:-NODE-2971-length-10591-cov-5.950266_pt1 | contig 10591 bp, 10 predicted proteins | sample MGYA00242116_ERZ509024 | MGnify/ENA primary metagenome ERZ509024 (study PRJEB26280, sample SAMEA2338697) | human gut metagenome | biome: human gut; feature: human-associated habitat; material: faeces... | reverse complement strand
CTTAAATTCTTGGAGAGCAAATTCACCTAACCCCATCCAAATTTATTGCGCCAAAAAACACCTCCACGTTAAACATAGAGATGTTTTATGTGTTTGTACTCGACCGAAAATCGAAAATCGGTCGATGAAAACGATTTTTTAAGCTTTTGTCGTATTTTCGTTTTGAATATTCTTAATAATATCCGTTAAATCCGCTTCATTGATAGCACCATCATAGAAATCATTCAACGTTTCAATCAGACCCTTATCATCTGGTAAAACCGTTTCAAACACTTCTTTCATGTGTGCAGCCTCCTGACTTGAACCAGCATACTTAACAGTCGCATGAATCATAGATGTATAGATAACATTCACCAACATTAAGTGATACTTATTGTTGTAGCCATCATTACGATTGTCAATAACTGTGTGTGGACTAATTAGAGCTGTACCTTGATATTTAGCTAAAGTAGGAAACTCTAAATAAAGTCCCTTTACCGTCTTATATGTCATTAGTTTCAGTGCATATACACACGCAAATTGTTCTAAATCACCTAACATACGTAAACGATCATTACTGTCTAAAACCTTTTTAAAATTGATATCTAGCAATCTTGCCAAAACATCACTCACACATTCAAGATTGGTCTTACAAACCACTTCCTGACGACCCTCTAAATCCGTTGTGATTATGAATAAATCGCCTTCGCGATCATAAAATATATTATCTGGATGTCTTAAATTCACCATGTGATCACCTTTTAACGAATAAAATTCGTACCCTTTCTACTTTCTTTTTCAGGCAAGCCATACGCCTCTTTACCTAAGGCAATACTTTTCATCAAGAACGTCATATTTCGAGCTAAAGCACGCATTGTTTGTTTACCCTCTTCATCCTGATTGGCTTCTTGTGCATTATTTCCATGAATTGAATTCCAATATTGACTCGATACAACAGGCATACCACTGATTGTAAAATACTTATTTAATTCATCAAAAGTAGCACTCGCTCCGCCACGACGACAAGAAACAATACTAGCCCCCACCTTCATTGTCTTATCAAAACGAGAAGCATAGAACAAACGATCCAATACTGCAATCAATGTCGCATTCGCGCTGGCATAATATACAGGACTTGAAACAACCAATCCATCCGCTTTTTCAAATTTGGGTAACAATTCATTGACAATATCATCATATAAACACTTGCCAAGTTTCGTACAAGCACCACAAGCTGAACAACCACGAACAGCTAAGTTTCCAACTTGTACAGTTTCGGTTTCAACCCCACTTTCTTTAAATACAGCTTCCATTTCACGCAAAGCCAAATTATTCACTCCACTCGCATGTGGACTACCATTCAACATTAAGACTTTCATATTTTTCCTCCGAAAAAACCTATCTCTATTTTATCATTTGCGTCAACATGATAAAATGATATTTATGAAACGAATAGTAACTGGAATATTAGCACATGTCGATGCAGGAAAAACTACTTGTATCGAAAGTATGCTCTATACATCAAAAACAATCCGAAAATTAGGACGTGTCGACCATCAAGATGCCTATTTGGATTATGATAATCAAGAAAGAGAAAGAGGCATTACCATTTATTCAAAAGAAGCTCACTTTCATTGGAAAGATAGTGAAATCTATTTGATTGACACACCAGGCCATGTTGATTTTTCAAGCGAAATGGAAAGAAGTCTTCAAGTATTAGATTTAGCCATTCTTTTAATCAATGGACAAGACGGTATTCAATCTCACACTTCTACCATTTGGAAATGCTTAAAACACTATAAGATTCCTACGTTGATCTTTATTAATAAAATGGATATCAGCTATAAGACACAAGAAGAGCTTATGAATGATCTTAAAGTGCATTTTTCATCCAACTGTATCAATTTTAAATCAGAAGATGCTGAAGATGAACTGTCCATGTTGAATGAAGATATCATGAATCACTATCTAGAAACCGAAGAAATCGATTCATCACTTCTTCAACAAGCCATTTTTAAAAGAGAATTCTTCCCTGTATTCTTTGGTTCTGCCTTAAAAATCCAAGGCATTGAAGATTTAATGGATGCGATTATCGATTTATCTTTTATCCAAGAGTACCCTGAAGATTTTGGGGCTCGTGTATACAAGATTTCAAGTGATGACCAAGGCAATCGTTTAACTCACGTAAAGATTACGGGTGGTGTTTTAAATGCCAAAGATAAAGTTGGTACAGATGAAAAGGTAGATCAAATTCGTTTGTATAACGGAAAACAATTTGAAATGGTACAAACCGCTTATCCAGGAATGATTTGTGCACTAAAAGGATTGAACAAGTATGAAGTAGGTCAAGGACTAGGCTTTGAATCTGACACGACAAAACCACTCTTAAATGCCTATATGAATTACCAACTCCTACTTCCCGAAGGTGTAGATGCACTTACTATGATGCGCTACTGCAGTGTACTTGCTCAAGAAGATCCGCAGCTACAAATTGAATATGATGAGCAGACGAAACAAATTTTTTTAAGGTTAATGGGATCAGTTCAAATGGAAATTCTTCAAAAAGAAATTGAGAAAAGATCTAAAGTTAAAGTTGGTTTTACAACGGGTAAAGTCTTATTTAAAGAAACCATTCAAAATACAGTCATTGGAGTCGGTCACTTTGAGCCTTTAAGGCACTATGCCGAAGTACACTTAAAACTTGAACCATTGCCTAGAGGTAAAGGACTTGTGTTTGAATCAAACTGTTCCAATGATGATTTAGCTTTAAATTGGCAAAATCTGATTTTAACGCATTTAAAAGAGAAACAACACAAAGGTGTATTAACTGGATCGCCTATTACCGATATAAAAATCACTTTAGTGGCCGGTAAAGCCCATTTAAAACATACAGAAGGCGGGGATTTTCGACAAGCAACCTATCGTGCTATAAGACAAGGCCTAAAAGAAGCAGAATCTGTATTATTAGAACCTTATTATAGTTTTGAATTAGTCGTTGAAAATCAACATGTTTCAAAAGCCTTGTTTGATTTAGAAAACAAGCATTGCTCATTTAAAATTGAAGAAGACATGAACAATCTTGTTCACATAAAAGGAACGGGACCCGTTCGTGAGTTGATGGACTATCAAAAAGATGTCATCGCATACACAAAAGGAAAAGGCCAATTTATTTGTGAATTAGAAGACTATCATGAGTGCTTTGATCAAGAAAAGATCATTGAAGAAACAAATTATGATAGTGAAGCCGATTTAAACAATCCAACCGGATCTGTATTCTGCGAACATGGAGCAGGTTATTTTGTGCCTTGGGATGAAGTCAAGGAGCATATGCACATCCAAATTAAAGAAGCCAACACAACTTCCTATGCTTCTTATGTAAAACATACAGTTCGTGAAGAAGAATTAAAGAAAGTATTTAATTCACTTGGTGGAAACAACAAGAAAGCTGAAAAGCCAATCAAGAAAAAAGCGAAGGTTGATATGAATTTAAATCAGATTCATGTCGAAGATAAAAAGCCAGAATGTTTAATGATTGACGGCTACAATATGATTTATGACTGGCAAGATTTAAAAGATATTGCCAAAGTAAACATTGAATCTGCACGTGATGAATTGATCAATCGAATCTCGAATTATCAAGGATATAAGCGTATCAAAGTCATCTTAGTATTTGATGGATATCGCGTTAAAAACAATACAGGTTCACATTTTAATCAAGGAAATCTAGACATTATTTATACGAGATATAATCAAACAGCAGACAGCTATATTGAAAAGGCTGTACACGACTTAAAAAAGAAATATGAATTATCAGTTGCGACAAGTGATGGCTTGATTCAAAATGCGATTTTAGCCAATGGCGCAAAAAGAATTTCAGCTCGTGAACTTGAGATTGCCGTAAAAAACGTAAACAAACGAGCTCTTTCGTACCTAAAGAAATAGTTTATGATATAATAGCGAAAAAGATGGAGGAATTTGATGTATGACAAGAAAGATTGCCATTATTGGAGCCGGTCCTGCTGGCTATACATTAGCTCAAGAATTAGTTAAAACAGAAAATGAGTACCAGATTGATATTTTTGATAAGGAAGCTGAAATTGGTGGAGCCATTTATACAGGCATTCCTGAATATCGTATGCCGAAACTTTTCTTAGAAAAAGCCTATAACGGATTGATTGAAGCCGGTGTTAAATTCCATTTTAATACTTTTGTGGATCAAACTATGTTTAAAGAATTACAAACAAACTATGATTATGTAGTTGTAGCGATTGGTGCCCAAATTGAAAATACTTTTGGTTTTAAAACAGGTAATGGCGTCGTTGCCGGCTTAACATTACTTTACGATTTAAATATCAATCACAAACAAGAAGACTTCAAAAAATATAAAAAGGCCATTGTTTGGGGTGGTGGAAATGTTGCGATGGATTGTGCAAGATCATTAGTTCGTATCATTGACGATGTCACAATCGTATATCGTAGATCTTTACAGGAAATGCCTGCAAGTCCTGCAGAAATCAAAGCCTGTGAAAAAGAAGGTGTTAAGATTGCCTTCTTAAACAACATCAAAGACATTTTAAAGGATGAAAGCGGAAATGTTTGTGGTGTTCAAGTAGCGAAAATGGAACTTGGAGAAATGGATGAATCTGGAAGAGCAAGCTGCCACGAAATAAAAGATTCATTATTCAGAATGGATTGTGATCTAGTTGCGATGGCTATTGGTCAAAAAGTAGACTTCACTCCATTAAATGACGATTTAAAAACAACGGATACACACGCCTCTACATTAAAGAATGTATACATTATTGGAGATGCCTTTACTGGGCCAAAAACAATTGGTAGTGCTGTAATGGAAGGCAAAAAAATTGCCAAAGAAATCGAAGCTAAATACAATGAAGGAGCGAACTAATCGTTCCTTTTTCTTTGGAAAACAAAAAAGCTACCTACACCAACTCTTGCAGGGTTTGTAGGTAGTTTTTACTACATCATAATCTCTTTTCAAATCCACCATCAATTTCTTGATCCTCACTAATTGTCACAAAGGCCTTTGGATCAATTTCATTGACTATTTTTTTGAAGTTACGAATCTCATACTTATTTACAGCACAGAATAAAATGTACTGTTCTGTATCTGTATAAGCACCCTTACCCATCCAGTACGTTACACCGCGACCTGTTCTTTCCATAATTACATTCTTCATATTTTCTTTCTTTGTGAAAATCAATACAGTCATGTTGATATTCTGATAGTGGATACGATCACTAATAAAGTAAAGAATGGCCACAAAGATAATGGAATATAGTGATGTCTGTAAATCAAAAATAAAGGCACAAATTGTAAATAAGATCGAATTAATTATAATCGATAGCTTACCTACAGAAAAGCCTGGTTTTGTCTTCGATAAACATACACCGGCAATATCCATACCACCGCAACATCCGCTGCTCTGTAAGGCAAGTCCTACTCCAATACCACACATTAAGGCTCCAAAGAGACAATTTGAAAGCATGTCCGGCATAATCACAAAAGATTGTTTTGGTAAAATAGATAATGTAATGGTTTGAACCAATAAACTAATGACAGTCTTGATACAAAACTCTTTATTCATAATTTTAAAGCCCATAATGAACAAAGGAATATTGATCATAAAGTTAATGATTCCCACCAAATTCATATGTCCAAGACTTGGCACCATCTTTACAATAAAATACTCAATAATCTGTGCAATACCAATGGCACCACCAAAGTTGATTCCATTAGGTGTCACAAACAAATAAATTCCTAACGAAAGTAAGATACTTCCTATAATTAACTCAATATACTTTTCAATCTTTTCTCTCATTCTAAAATCCTCTAAACACTAGGCATTATATCATTTTTATATATGTTTCGATAACACTTTTATCGATTATACATCAGAAAAGGCCAGAAAGCTTAATTCTGACCTATGTGCTTATTTAATTTTTACTGTATCCATTGAATTAAACCATCTATATGCGGATGCTGTATGCATACCTTTTACTTTCTTATTTCTTAATCCATATACTTTTACGCCATCGGTTGGAATAAATCCACAAAGATCAGCTTATACAATCATTGCTTGTTTAAAAACTTGAGCACTTTGTTCTGAATTCGAAGTATACGTTCCTGCATCTAGATCTGCATCCAATTGCAAATCGCTTAGACGTGGGAAGTTATCAACTGCTTTTGATTTTAATAAGTCATTCATACCTGTATCTTCAGGACTACCATTAGAGAAGCCTATCCATCCTGCGTCCCAATCACCTAAGGTATTATCATCGCTAATTGTCGAATTAATAGTATTGAATTCCATTGTATTTGCCTTTAATTCAATCTCGATTTCTTTCCAATCCTTTTGAAGAATTGGAATCATTGAATCCATATTGTCTTTTTCTTTGATGGATAAAAAGCGAATTGAAAGACGCTCTCCATCTTTCTCTCGAATTCCATCACTACCCACTTTCCAGCCAGCATCATCTAACAATTGTTCCGCCTTTTCAGGACTATATTCATATGTATTTAATCCATCCAATTTTTCTTTTCTCGTAACAATACTACCGCAAGTCTTACTAATAAGATTTCCAAAACTGCTTGGTACATAAGCCATGACTTCATCAGATTCATCTAATTTATAATAACTATCAATATAGGCTTGACGATCAATTCCATAAGCCAAAGCTTGTCGAAAAGCTTGATCTTTACATGGACCATCAGCTGTATTTAAATATAGCCAATTTGTAGGATCACCATTATAGCTATCTAGTGTCAAATCTTTGTTTTTACTCTGGATAATCGAACTAATTTTATCCGCATTTGTTACATCAGGAATGTAATCTACTGTTCCTTTTTCTGCCTTAAAATAAGAATTCTTTTCTGATGAAGCACCAATGAATTTATCATATGATTTTAATACATAAGGACCTGTACCAACAGGCTTTGTATTTTTCTTCTCAATCTTAGCTGTTTTTCCCTTCTTATGGTTCAATGTTTGATCTGAACATATTTCTTGTGTACCCAAAACACTTTCAGCATCGGTTCTTGGCTTTTCCAAATGAAATACAACCGTATAATCGTCTGGTGTTTCAATACCCTCTAAATCTTTAGCATCCCATCATGATATTCGGTATATCCCTTCACAAAATCTACATTGCTTGAATACAATCCAGTATAGTTAGGATCAGCCATAACACTAAATGTTTCTTTAACATCTTTTGATGTTAATTTAGATCCATCACTAAATTTAATACCCTTCTTTAACTTAAATGTCAAAGTTGCACCATCTTCAGAAATCAGTGGTAATTCACTAGCCAAATCAATACAAGATTCTGATCTTTATCATACTTCAACAAACCTTGGTAGACCAACGATACTACACTATTATCATTTAGTGTACGATAATATAAAGGTGAAAAATCACTATTCATTTCTGAAGACAATCCAACTGTCAACGTTTGTGCTTGATTCGAACTATTGCTTGTGGAACATCACACAAACACAAATGCCATACACATGGCCACTACGCTTCGTTTTACCATTACTTTCCCTTTAAATATTTGTGTACGACCCATTATGCATCATTTTCATGTTGTTTCAATCAATTTATAATAATTTTCATTTGTTGTTAGTATCAGTTAATATCATGCTTTATATAAAGTGTTTTTTAATTTGTAAGTGATTGTTTTATTTTCAGAAAGCACTTGCATTTATTGTTTGTTTAGAGCATAATACTATGTAAATTGAGAAAAGGAGTATTTTAATGAGTAAAATTTTTGTACACGCTAAAACAATGATAGATGGTGTGAGCGATACACCTAAATTTGATCAATTGATCACTTGTGAAGACGGAAAAATCACAGCCATTGAACCTTATCATACAATCAATGAAAATGTAGTCGAGGCAAAAGTTGTAACGCCAGGCTTCTTTAATTGTCACGTTCATATTATGGAACCTGTTGGTTTTGGAACGGATAAAGAATTTACTTTTATTGAAAAAACATTCTATACACAAAAACACCTAGAGGATTATATCAATAGTGGTGTTACTTTTATTCGTGTTGTAGGAACCGAAAACGATTACGATATGGATATTCGTGATTGTGTGGATGCAGGCCTTGTTAAAGGACCACACATGTTATGTGCTGGACGTTGCATCTGTATGACAGGAGGCCACGGCTGGCAAGGTGGTATTGAAGCCGATGGTGTCGATGAATGTAGAAAAGCGGCTAGAACTCTACTTAAAAAAGGCGTCGATTTAATTAAAATTATGGCAACAGGTGGCGTTATGACAAAAGGTGTAGAACCTGGAAGTGCTCAATTAACACAAGAAGAAATGGCAGCCATTATTGAAGAGGCTCATAAAGCAGGAAGAAAAACGGCTACTCACGCACAGGGAACGCAAGGTATCAAAAATGCATTATATGCCGGCATTGATTCCATTGAACATGGAATTTTCTTAGATCAAGAATGCATTGATTACATGAAAGAACACGGTACATATTTGGTTCCTACATTAGTTGCCCCTCAATGCATCGTTGAAAAAGGAGTAGAAGCTGGTATTGCCGATTACATGGTCAAAAAAGCTATTTATGTTAAAGATGCTCATGTTGAAAGCTTTAAAAAAGCTTATGCACAAGGCGTTAAAATTGCTTTGGGTACAGATGGTGGAACTCCATTCAACTACCACAATAACACAGCCTATGAATTTGAATTAATGGAAAAATACGGTGTAGATCGTATGGACATTTTAAAAATTGCGACACACAATTCAGCAGACTGCTTAGGGGTTTTAGATGATTATGGAACACTTGAAGTTGGTAAAAATGCAGATTTAGTTTGTTTAAAAGAAAATCCTTTGGATGCAATTTCAAACGTTCGAAAGATCGATAAAGTCATTAAAGACGGTGCTGTTGTAGTTGAAAAATAATCATATTTACTTTGTTTAGGGATGATTCGATTCATCCCTTTCTTTTTATAAGAAAAGGGCCATATCCACTATGACCCAACACTATCTTTCATTTGATAATACAAATGAATCATTTCGTACACTGTACGCATTTCTTTTTCACGTTTATTCATTAGCTAACTCGATTGGATTCCATATGAATTACACGATTGCAATGTGCTAAAGTTGAGTCACGATGTGACACAAAAATTATGGTCTTATCTTTTCTTTCTTCATAAATCGATTTTAAGATAATTCCCTCATTTAAGCTATCCAAATTACTAGTAGGTTCATCCAATAAAAAAAGTTTCGCATCATGTAGAAACATACGTACAAGACCCATTCTCTGTCTTTCTCCTCCCGATAAAGAGCTTCCAAGCTCTTCAACCGATGTTTTATATCCATGTGGCAAAGATTGAATATACTCATGAATATTAGCTTTTTTACAAGCCAATTGGGTCTCTTCGATTGTCACATCTTGCTTAGCAACTCTTAAATTATTTTCTATCGTATCATGGAAAAGAATCGTTTCCTGTGTTACATAGCCTTCATTTTTCTTAAATTTGAAGTATTTAAATTCTTAATATCAATCCCATCCACTAAAATATTTCCGTCTGAAACATCCCAAAAACGCATCAACAATTTTAATAAAGTACTCTTTCCGCTGCCACTCTTGCCTTGAATTCCAATCACTTCATTTTCTTGGATATTTAAATTCATATCCTTTAAGATTAGTGCTTTGTCATACGCAAAGTCTACATGTATCTTATCCATACTGTTAAATTGAGCTTCATCTCCATTCGTTACTTTTTCAATCATAGGTATTTCATCCAAAATAGAAATAACTCTTTGTCCAGTTCTAATTGTCTGTGATAAAGTTGAACCCAAATTTGCCAATTTGATGACAGGTCCAAAAGAAGATATTTGAAGAACACTCGATCCAATCATGGATTCCATTGAACTATTCAAATATAAATGAATCAAACATAAACCTAATGATAATAAGACAACGTAAAAGTTTGTCAAAGAAATCAACTTAGCTTGAAATACTTCAATTCCTTCTCACAATTTGCCAGGGAAGAAGTCTGTTTATTCAAGCCTGATAACCGACAATCTGTATCCATATACTGCATACTTTCCTTTAAGCCACACATACTCTCTAATACATAACTATTTAGATTGGCAGCTTCTTTACGATACTCTAACCAATATGTCTTGATTGTTTGGAAATATAAATTGGTAAAACTATACCCACTAAAACATAGGCTAAAAGCGAATAGATTCCATAGATCCAGTCATATTGCATTTGGATAATGATACAAACTAAACTTGTGACAAACGCAATACAAATAGGAGAAATGGTATGTGCATAAAACACTTCCAACAATTCAACTGGAATATTATTCCACACTCATGTCATTCTAGATTCTGTAATGCCTGTGGTGTTAAATATGCCAAACAGCTTGCAGCCAAGGCTACCTATCCTCATAGACACATTGTATTTACTATTCCCGAAGAACTTAGAAACTGGTTCAGACAGGATCGTACTCGACTCAATCTATTGTTTGTTGCTTCTAGAAACACCATTTCCATTCTTACCAATAAATCTCTTGCCGATAAACTCAAAAAGAAAAATCTTTCTGATACCCACT
>ENA-ORNQ01002962-ORNQ01002962.1-human-gut-metagenome-genome-assembly--contig:-NODE-2962-length-10629-cov-2.361736_pt1 | contig 10629 bp, 10 predicted proteins | sample MGYA00242116_ERZ509024 | MGnify/ENA primary metagenome ERZ509024 (study PRJEB26280, sample SAMEA2338697) | human gut metagenome | biome: human gut; feature: human-associated habitat; material: faeces... | reverse complement strand
CGCGGGCTGCCGCTGACCAGCCATACCCTTTCGTCCTTGTCGTTGAGCCGGTCGTAGGAAAGGTTCTGTCCTCCGCCGTGAGAATCTGCAATGTAGATGTGGGTGATTTCCTTGTTGTGCTTGGATTTGGAGATACCTTCCAGCACCCACTCCACCTGCTCGTTCATTGCGTTGCGGAACCGCTCTCTGTCCTCTGTTTCATCCTTCCAGTTGGTAATCCCTGCCAGACCTTCCATATCGACCGAGATGTACAGTTTCATAGATACACTACCCTTCTGTTTGTTTTTTTTTTATCATTTGACCTAATTGTATCACTGCTCCGCTCGATTGGAAAGAGCTTTTTTATACAATTTAGTCAAAAAATAATCAAAAAATTTTATGATATTTGCAATTTCTCCTGCATATTCCCCATTTCCCGGGCAATTTTTTTCAATTCTTTACCAGAGCTTGACCTTACACTTCTTGACAGCTTTCACAAAATCCTTTATTGTAAATGCACAGGTGTTTTTTATTTGGATTTTGCCTGCTGTACATGCAGGAAATCTGTTCAGGAGGAACCAACTATGACTCAATTTTCAAAGCAGGAAAAAAGCTGGATTTTGTACGACGTTGCCAATTCCGCTTTTACCATGCTGGTGTCGACCACCATCCCCATCTATTTCCGCTCGCTTGCCGAGCAAAGCGTTTCTGAAGCGACCGCATCGGGCATCTGGGGACTTGCCACTTCGATTGCGGTACTCATTCTGGCAGTACTCTCTCCGTTTTTGGGAGCGCTTGCGGACTACCGAGGAATGAAAAAAAAGATTTTCTCTGCCTTTCTTACCGTGGGTGTCATCGGTCTGCTGCTGCTTTCCTTTGCCGGCAGTTGGATTTCCTATCTCATGCTGTTTGTTTTGACCCGGCTGTGCTACAGCGCCTGCAACATCTTTTATGATTCGATGCTGGTGGATGTCACACCCGACGAGCGGATGGACCGCGTGTCCTCCTACGGATATGCGCTGGGCTACATTGGAAGCTGTATTCCCTTCACCATCGGCATCCTGCTCATCCTGCTGCGCCCGTTCGGTCTGTCCACCCAGTCTGCCACCCAAATTTCTTTTATCATCACTGCTGTCTGGTGGGTGCTACTGACCATTCCGCTGTTGCGCAATGTCCGTCAGACCCATTATCTGGAGCGTCGCAGCAATCAGGTCAGCCACGCCTTCTCCCGCGTGGGACAAACGCTCAAAAAGATTCGGCGCAATCCTTCCATCTTTTACTTCATCCTTGCCTACTTTTGCTACATCGACGGCGTGTACACCATCATTTCGATGGCGACCACCTACGGCGGCGAGGTCGGCATCAGCGACACCAGCATGATTTTAGCTCTGCTGCTGACCCAGTTCGTTGCCTTTCCCTGTGCCATCCTCTCCAGCAAGCTTGCTGAAAAGCTGGGTACCCTAAAGGTCATCCGCATCTTCATCCTCATCTACTGCGGCATCTGTGTCTTTGGCTATCAGCTGGACAAAAGCTGGGAATTCTGGGTGTTGGCAGTGGTGGTCGGCATGGCACAGGGCGGCATCCAGTCGCTCTCCCGCTCCTATTACGGCAGAATCATCCCCAAAAACGAATCCAACGAATACTTTGGATTTTTTGACATCTTCGGAAAATTTGCCGACTTTTTCGGTCCGCTCATCGTTTCCTTCTGCGCCTTTGTGTTCGGCACCTCCACCTATGGCATCCTGGCTCTGCTGGTGCTGTTTGTGATTGGGTATCTGCTGTTGAGAAAGGCGCCCGAAGCCTAACGCTATCTTGGCGTTTTCCATAGGATATGCCCAAGTTTTTTTAAAGTAAATCCTTTCTTTAGTATAACATAACGAAATCAATTTGCAACAAAAAAAACACGTTCCTGTTTGCTCAGGAACGTGTTTTTCTGTTTTGTCCAAATTTTTACGTTATTTTTCGATATGGAACAACCGCAGCAGTTTCTGCCAGAAGGTCAGTTTTTCCTCCTGCTGCTCGACCGGCTGCTCAATTTCCGGCTTTTCAATCGGGTCGGTCTTGATGACAAACTGAACCGATTGCACGTTGGTGTTCTTTTCCGAAACAAAGGAGGTCGTTTCGTGGTCCCCACCGGTGATGTTGTCGATCATCTCGTCAATCTGGTCGGTGATTTTGGTGTCCATTCCGTCGGTCTTGTCGCGCATCTCAACAGTACCGTCCTTCATCTCCTGTGCGCCGTCGTTGAGGGTGATGATACCTGCCAGCAGGTCCGCTACTCCTTCGTCCAGCTCGCCGGTGCCATCGCGCAGTGTGCCGGTCGCATCATAGAATTCCACAATGCCCTCCAGCATATCCACTGTGCCGTCATACAGGTCATGGCTGCCGGTCACCAGTTTACCGCTGCCGTCCACCAGCTGTTCGGCTCCGTCGGTCACCTGACCGTATCCCTCCAGAATCTTGCCAACTCCTTCGGTGTACTGGTTGATGCCGGTATCCAGCAGGTCGTACTGCTCGGTCAGGGTGTTGATGCCGTCCTTGAGTTCACCCATCTGGGTCAACATTCCTTTGAGCATCTCTGCCAGTTCCCCGATTTTTCCGTTGAAGGTCTCATAGTTTTCCTTCAGTTGGTTGCTTCCTTCTATCAGTGCCGGAATCGACTGTTCCACTTTATCAAAGTATATTTTTGTACCGGCAATCATGCCGACATTTCCCGCCAGTACCTCCTGCAATCCTTGCAGAGAAGCAATCTGCGCATCCAATTCCTCAATCTGTTTTTCCAGCTGATTGATCAAATCCTCATTGCTCTGCCCGCTTTGATTGGTGTCATCCTGCTCGTTCTGCTCTGGAGCGGTCGTCTCCGGTCCTGCCAGCAGGTCGGAAAGCTGGTTGCTTTCTCCGTATCCAAATCCGTCCTGCTCGGTTATCTCGTCCTCATGATTGGAAGTACCTTGCTGCTCCTGATTGCTTTCGCTGTCGCCTGCATCGGTGTTTCCTTCTTCGGTAGTGTTGCCATCGGACTTGTCGCTCTCGGAATGACTGTCTTCGGTATTCTCTCCTTCGGCACTGCCCTCTACACTCGTATCGGTTTCGGTACCGCTGTTGTTTTCCTGTGCATCACCGTTTGTATCTTCGGTGGAACTACCATCGCCCGTCGTTTGACCATTTTCTGTCTGCTGTCCTTCTGGAACGGAGGAATCGGTCTGCGGCGGAACGGTCGGCTGCTGCTTTAACTCTGCAAGGATTCCCGAAAGCGTTTGCTTAGTGGATTCCAGATTGGCAATCAACGTTTTCAGCTGCATCATCTGTGCAGTATTTGCCTGTGCCAGTCCGCTTACATCAATTCCTGCCTGCTGCAACGCGCCGCTGTATCCGGCATAGCTGATTGCCTGTAGCTGCTGAGCACCTTTCTGCAACGCGATGATTCCCTCGTTAATCTGATTGGAAGCGGTAACCAGTGCTTCAATCTGGTCGGCAGAAACATTTACCTGGTCCAGCGCTGCCTTGATGGTGTGCAGCGCTTTTTTGACCTCTGCCGAGCCTTTGGTCAGAGTATCGGAGTTGGAATCCAACTCCCGCAGCGCTTCGTCCACCTGCAAAATGCCGTCATCCAGCTTGTTGAGTCCATCGTCCAACTGCTGTACGCCGTCCTTGAGGTCAAACGCACCATCGTTGAGGTCAACGCCGCCGTCCCTTAAATCTGAGGCTCCGTCATGAAGCTCGCCTGCACCGTCATTGAGTTCGGTAACACCGCTTTGCAGGTCGTTTTCCACACCGTCCTGCACCTCGTCCACGCCGTCCTTGATGTCACCCGCGCCATCGTCCAGCTTTTTGATGCCGTCCAGCAGCTCATAGACCTGGTCCATCAGCTCCTCGTCATCGACCTCCACATTCAGCGACATCGAAACGCCGTTGATGGCAATGGAAGGCATCTCAAAATCCTGCACATCCGCCGTAATCAGGATGTCCTCCTCCTTGCCCGGCAGGATGGTATAGGTCAGCTGCTTGTTCTTACCGACGTTTGCCTGGGTCGCACCTTCAGCTATGATGTTGCTGCACTGGTTGGTGTCCAGCGTAAAGGAAGCCTGCACCGCATAATCTTCAAAAAAACTGCCGGAGCATTCATCATTCTTGCGCACCGTCATGGTAATTTTCAGCGCGCCGCTTTTTCCACCGATTTCCTCCGGGCTGTACTCCTTGCCGTCGATGTAATAATGGATGTCGAACTTCCACGGCATCACCTTGCTGTCCAGCGTACCTTCATAATACAGCTTGCCTGCATCTGCGTCGATAGTGACCTTGCCGTTGTCATATCCCACCTCTGCGGTGGAAGTCATATCCCGCAGCGCGGTGTAGGAGCCATAATCGACAATCTGCCCCTTCTGGTCCAAATCAAAAATATTGACAACATAAATATCCGATACCGAACCATCATGGTTCAGGTTTACATAAACAACTTCCTGCTTTGGCGTATTTTCTTCTTCGGCTGCAAAAGCGGTCATCGGAGCCGACAGCAGCATACTGGCTGCCAGCATCACCGCCAGCGCTTTCTTCGAGAGATTTCTCATTGTACTGCTACCTCCTGTTTTTCTTTCTGATTCTTCTTTTTCTTGTTTTGATGGTGGTGAGCTTTTCTTCCAATAAAGATTCTGTCCAGCAGGTACAGCATACCCGGGAGGACAAACAGGACAATCAGCATCGAGAAGATGGTGCCGATTCCTAAGAATTTACCCAGTTGAGCCAACAGCCCGTGGGTAGAGATGTAACCCATCAGGAAGCCGACCACTGTCATAACGCTGCCCGATGTCAGGATGGAAACGGTGACTGCCGAGATGGTTTCCACAATCGACTCTTTTTTGTCCATCGTCTGTCTGCACTCGCGGTACCGGTCGGTCAGCAGAATCGCATAGTCGACCGTTGCACCCAGCTGAACCGAGCTGATGATGAGGTAGGAAATATAGAAGACAGTATTTCCCTGGAAATACGGAACCGCCAGATTCAGCCAGATGGCGGTCTCGATGCTCAGCACCAGGATAACCGGCAGGGAAATCGACTTCATCAGCATGAGCAGCACCAGGAATACGGCGCCGATTGCCAAGGCATTGACCTTGAGCATATCGTCGGTGATGCCGTTGACGCGCCCCGCCGCCTCGGGCATAGACCCCTCAATCGCCACGAGCGTCGAGAACAAGCCCTGCGGCAGGCCGTCCTTGACACCGATGGCGGCAATCTCGCAAATCTGGTCGCTATCAGGGTGCAGCCCCGTGGTCTCGATGTCGAACACGACGTAATCGTACTTGGATTCCATTCCATTCTCCCTCTCGATTGAAAAAGGGCCGCGCCACCTGCGACACGGCCCCGCAAAAGGTCATCTCCGACTGTTAGTCGCGCACGACCTTCTCCAACATGACCATACCCGGCGCGTCCTCGTCACCGCTGACGGGCACGGCGCTGAGATGCACCGAACCCTCCTTCAACGCGGCAGTGAATCCCGCGACGGCGATGTCCTCGATTTCCCCGCGCAGGGCGAAGGCGGCATCCACCCAGCCCTCACCGCGCACCCACACCGGGAACGGAGTCGCCGAGACCATGAACATGCGCAGGTCCCCATCACCGGGCAGCTCGTCGGAGTCGGTCGTGCCACCGCCCTCCCGATGGAGCGGGCAACCCTCGCAATCATCGTCACGGAACAGCTCGCAGAACAGCTCCTTGATGATGTCGGGGGCACCATCATCATCGTCATCCTCGCAACGCGCCTCCTCCTCAGCCAAGGCCGCAGCAGCCGCACGGGCGTTCGCAGCCTCCTCGGCGAGCGTGGGGCGGTGGATGGCATCAGGTTCGCGCAAAGCGTCGTTCTTGACGGTCTCCATCAGCGCGACGGCCTCGGCAATCTCCACGGGGGAGGAACAGGCGGTGAGGTTCAGCAGGTCATGGCCGCACCCGCACGTCCATTCATTCTCCTTCCGCACGACCACGGTCCTGCCGCAATCGGGGCACCAGCCCACCAGATACATCTCGTCCTTCTTGTCAGCCATATCTCAATCCTTTCCCTTGATGGCTAGATAATCTCGTCCCTCAGTATACCTTTCGGGTTCGGGTAGCAATCGCGCATCGTCCAGCGCTGGGACACGAACTCGACGCAATCCCGCATCTCAGGTAGGAGCTGCGCAACCGCCTCCTCCTTGCTGCGGGCGCGGCAAACTGCGGTGTCCATGCCCAGCTTGTGCTTCCGCGTGGGCACCTTGCGGCGCAGCTTGATGAAGAAGTAGTAATCCATGATGTCGTTTCCTTCCCTTCTCCTAGTAGTTCAGATGACGGACGCAGGTGTTCTCATACGCCCGAGCCATCAGCCAATCCGGCACATCCTCCCCGAAAGGCTCGTAGTAACGCGCGACCTGACCCGGACGCGCCACGAGGACGGTGACGAGCTTGCACGAATGCGCGTTGAACACGAGGACGATTCCCGTGCTCGTGAGGACATGGACCTCGCAACCGGCGCGGTGCCCGGTGTCCACGAGGCACTGGCGGACGATGTGGCCGAAACCCACCGTCTGGGCGATGCGCATAATGCGCTCATGGCGGTCGCGGTGGAAGTGCCCGCTCTCGCGGAGACGGCCAAGCTCACGGCGGAACGCGTCGAGGTTCCCGCCGACCTTGCGCTCGATGACGTGGAAGTAGCTGCCCATGGCGTGTCCTTTCCGTTGTGCCGCTATCATCATAGCAAACTACCAACCCACAAATATGGTAAAGTAGGAACCTACATATATAGCACACAACCCTTTTCATGGACACGCGGGAACGATTCGCCCATGCCAAGGAAAAGGGGGCACCCCGTGGGTGCCCCCCTTCATCGACCAGCTAGGCGATTCCGTATGACTTGCAGAGGTACTGGGCGTATGCCTCGCAGAGAAAAGCCACATGTTCGCTAACACCGTCGTAGTAAGCCTGCTCGCACTCCTCCAACTTCCCCAACTGATACTCGTCAACATACCCATCTTCATCGCCATCGAGAAGCGATTCCCAATCACAGTGGTGGAAGTTCCCCGCCCAACGAAGGACGGCCTCATTCTTATCCATCCCGGGGAAGACATCGCCGCCGAAAGCCACCAACCTGCAAAGCATTATGAACTGCTGGTTCAAATCGAGCTGCGCCACGTCATCATCGCTGTACGGTGCGCGGTACTCGTGGTAGCCGTTGAAGACGTACTGCTCTATGCCGCCGTTGCAAATCTGGTAGTCCATATTGATGACGGAGCTGAGGGCGCTGACCTCGTGGAACTGGGTCGGCGTGAGCGCGGCCTTGTCGCAGGTGAGCAGTTTGTCAATCCAGTCGGTGCCCTCGTCGGTCTCCATGACGCGGCTATGCGACAGCTTGACCTTCTTGTCCAGACCCTCAAGCTCGATGCCCTTGTACTTCATGGTGGGGTTCCTTCCCTCGCGGTTGCCTGTGGTTTAATTATAGCAACCTACCATGCTATCAATATAGTAAACTACATTACTACACGCCATCACCACAAACCCGCCCCCGCAGGGAGCATGGTCATAGGGGCTTGCCCCTATCCTTGCCCTCCCCCATCCGTCACCCATGCGAACCAGCCGCCATCTCTGTGGCACCGCCATCCCCATAGCCGTCACCCCTTCCCCCCTCTCTCCCTGCCTTTCTTTCCGCCTTCCCATGAGAAAAGGGGCCGCGCCGAAGCGCGACCCCTCTCCCTGCCATTTCACGTCAGAACAAGTCTGGTCTTCTCTAAGCCATATCTGTTCGCTACATTGCCTGTCTTTTCCATCGCATCGCCGGTCTTACCCGAGGTGCCGTATCGGTGGAAATCTCACAAAGGCGCTATTCGACCGCGTATCGCTCCGGGTCGTATACCTTCGGGTCGCAACGAGTCATATCCTTATCCTTTCTCTCCTCAATCTCCGGGATGAGCTGATTATACAGCCCTGTCCGCACCCTCCATCAGCGCGTCGATGTAGCCTCGCACGCGGTCGGCAACCTGCGCGGGACACTTGATATAGACCATGCCGTCATCAGTTCGCCCCGCCTTGTTCGTGGGTGTAGGCAAAGGTGCCGTAGGCGCATCCACATCGAACAGAGCGCCTTGCGACGGCTCGTGTACCTCCTCGACCTTGGCGGCGAGGGAGTCGTAGAACTCGATGACCGACTCGTTGGCATAGAGGCGCTGGCGCTCTATCTTCGGCCAGACGGTGAGGCCGTCGAAGGTCGTGCAGCGCGACAGGGCGACATAGAGCATACCCGCGCCGAACACCTTGGAATGGACGGCGCAGTGCTCGAAGGTCTGGCCCTGCGACTTGTGGATGGTGATGGCGAACGCGAGGCGAAGAGGGATTTGCGTGAATGACCCCACCGTGTCGGTTACTAGCTCCTGCGCGGGGTTGCCGTCATCGCCGATGAAGTCGCGCACGGAGGATTTCAGCACTTTCCACTCCTTCTCGGTCACCTCGACGGGGTACTCGCAGTCATCGAACTCGACTACCACGCTATCCGCCCCGACTTCCGAGATGGTCCCCAGCGAGCCGTTCGCAAGACCGTGGTCGGGCATGTTCGCCAGCAGCATCACGCGTGCGCCCTCCACGAGGCGCAGCTTATCGTCGGTTGGCTTGTCCGAGGGCTTCACATCTCCGTAGGAGTACGCCGTATACGTCCGCGCCCTCGCGCCCATGCGCTCCAACTCCCCCACGCGCTCGTCGTTGATGGTGGATGCCATGCGGTTCGTGGCGCACAGCCACAGGTCATCCTCCGGTGCCCGCTTGCGGTCGGAGATGGAGCGCTCGTTGAAGTAGGCGATGCAGTCCCTATCGCCGATGCGGGCGCGGTTGAGCTGACCGATGAACTCCGGGTCGCTCTGGCGCACCACCTCGGTGAGGACATGCGGCTCGAAGCCCATGCCCTTCCATAGCGGGGACTTGAAGGCGTAGCCGTCATCATTGCCCGGCCACAGCTGCATCAGCACCTTGCGGTCATCATCGGTCACGACCGGCGGAAGCTGGAAGAAATCGCCCACGAGCACGACCTGCTTCCTGCCCGAGACGCGCTTGGCTGCGAGCACCATGTTCATGACGCGCTCGAACAGGTCGATGCGGCACATGGATACCTCGTCGATGATGATGACCTCGGCCTTGTTGAGCACCTTGCGCGTGAGCGTCTTCTTGTTCTCGTCGTGCGGGTCGAGCACGCCGAAACCCACCTGCAAGGTGCGGTGGATGGTCGTGCCGTTATGCAAGTTCTGCGCGGCTATCCCCGTCGGGGCCATGGCGAGGTAGGGAACCTCGCGCTCCTCAAGCTCCTCGATGAAGGCGTTGAGCACGTAGCTCTTGCCCGTACCGGCGTTGCCCGACAGGAACACGTTACGGCCAGACAGCAGGGCATCCATGGCCTCCGCCTGACCCGGCGTGAACGTGCGCTCCTCCTCTTCCATGCGACCCCTTCCAAGTCGAGATGATGCTATATGGATATGATTATATCAGACTATAAAGCAACAATGATGCGAATCCACAATACCATGAGATGCGCACATGGCGTCTCAAGCGTCACGGCCACCGACCTCATGGACGGTTCCCTCAAGCTCACCGCGCGAGGCGTTCACTACCGTCGGCGCGACCCACTTGATTTCGAGACCGGTGGGGTTCTCCCTCGGACCAGTCCAGTACCCGTGCCAATGGCCGCGCCTGACATGGGGTGCCACATGCCGTCCGGTCTTGCCGCCATCCTGCCCCTTCGCCTCATGCTCGTAGACACGGCGAACCTCCGCGAGCTACGGGGCAATGCGGAAACCCACGTCATGGACGGTGCAATCGGTCTGACGGCTCTTTCGGGACTGGTTCTTCTGGGGAACGTAGACCGTGCGCACATCGGCCTCCTTGGAGGAGATATAGAGAAGAGACCCCAAGATATGCTCAAGAAGATAGCTGCGTGAATGAGCCGTCATCAACAGTTCCTCATCGGTAACCTCACAAGCATATGACATGGACTCATTCGCTTTACGAACAGCATTCAGCTGCTCGGAATACCATCTTTCAAGCGAAATTCCCTCATCTATCGGAAGCTCGATTGTATCGAGCCACATCCGCATCCCGCATCGAACCTCCGCCACGTCCGAACCATAATCGTCCGTGTGCCTCATCTCGCAATGATGGGTCAAGCTATCGACGAAGAGAGTTCGCCCCTCAACCCAGCAAAAACATCCCTCGTAGTAACGCGTCACATAACAACTCGCCTCACCCCAGGTGTCAGCCATATCATCGGTTAGCAGCTGTTCATACTCATCTACCCATCTTCTCTCTATGAAGATACAGCCATATGGCAGTCGCAGCAGCGCATCCACCGGCACCTCGTCCGCCTCATCAATGCGAAGCTCATCCCAAAGCTCCTTGCCGATTCTATAAACCTGTTTGCTGTCATTCCAAGAAGACAGCAACATGCTCTCCACTTCATCCAAGTCGGCACGCCGCATCGCCTTGTCGGCCCACACCTGAGCCGGTACCTTGCTTGCAGGTATCTTCATGTCGGTCTCCTCTCGAACCGCGAATGCCCTACGCCCCCATTATCCATCGCCGTCCCATGTGCGCGTGATGCGCTCGGCAACCTCCTCCTCGCAAACCCCCGTGATTGCCGCCATATCGGCGAGG
>ENA-ORNQ01002961-ORNQ01002961.1-human-gut-metagenome-genome-assembly--contig:-NODE-2961-length-10633-cov-8.456135_pt1 | contig 10633 bp, 5 predicted proteins | sample MGYA00242116_ERZ509024 | MGnify/ENA primary metagenome ERZ509024 (study PRJEB26280, sample SAMEA2338697) | human gut metagenome | biome: human gut; feature: human-associated habitat; material: faeces... | reverse complement strand
CAAATTCTCTGAGCTGCCGCAGGTGGCTGACAGAGTATTTGATGAAATTGAAAAGTTCTGATAAGAATTTAATTTGAAGCAAAGTTTATGAATATGTAGATAATGGGGTTTCCACATGGCAGATAAGCGTAACAGAGGGAGAAGAATTACAGATAGAATAATAGAGGCTTACTATGAGCTGATGAAGATTGTTGCAGAAAACAATCATGAGCGCATGTTTGAGTACTATGTGGAAGATGATGAGGCATATATTTTCAAAATAGTCAACTCTTCTCCGGCTCAGGAGACAGTATATCCGTTTTTTAAACAAAATATTGACACATACATGTCAGAGTGTCCGGCAGACAGCATCGAATGCTTCAAAAAGCAGCTTGATAAATGTCTGCTTCGGCCTATGCGTACTGCATTCCAGCTTAGTTTTATATCAGAGGATGGCAAGAGCAGGCCGGTTGAGATGTACATGGTCAGCATACCTGATTTGGATAAAAAGGTATGTATGGTAGCTGGAGTAATGTTTGATATCAGAGATGAAAAGGGACTTTTGGACTCGCTGACAGGCACATACAATCACCTTGCATTTGAGAATAAATGTACATCACTTATCAGGCAAAAGGGAACAAAGCTTTTATTTGTGATGCTTGATGTGGATGATTTCAAGATAGTAAATGACACCTTGGGACACAATGTAGGGGATAGGGTATTAAGCCAGACAGGACAGGTGCTTAAGGAAGCAGTTGGAGCCAATGGTATAGTTGGCAGGCTTGGCGGTGATGAGTTTGCAGCGATTGTATTTGGATTAGAGGACAGTGATGCTGTGGATGAGTTCTGCGTAAAGCTGTCAGGTAGACTGAAGAATATTATCTTTGATATGGAGTATTCTGCATCAATCGGCATGACTACCGGCGATGACAGAGAGCTGACCTTTAAGGATCTGTACTATGAGGCGGATCAGGCTATGTATTACTCAAAGAGGCAGGGAAAGAATCGCATATCGTTTTTCAATTCTATCAGGAAAAATGATATAACCGTTCCGCATAATTCCTGCGCTCCTTCCAATACAGATGTGTTCTGCAAGATGTCAGATATGGAGATATTCTCGTACGATGAAATGCCGGACTATATACTTGCAGTAGATGAGGAGAGCCGTAGAATAGTATTTGTCAATAAGGCTATCAGAAATTCAAGCGTTATGACAGAATCTCAGATTGATGAATTTATTTCAAAGCCGTTTGAGGATGGGTTTATTGATTTGTTTTTACGGAAAAAAGAGCAGGGAAACAGAGTATCGGTTTTTTCAGGAAAGGATCATCCCGACAATATAGTTGCAAAGCTTTTAGGCGAAAAGAAGCTCATAATCAAGCTGAATCATAAGGATTATAATGGCTATAGACTGCTTAAGATGATAGATTTGAGTAATGAGTCAAAGCTTAATGCTGTTATGAGACAGATAACCAGCTACAGGTCGTTTATGAAGAATTTCATTGATGCTGTTAATGATACCACCGAAGGCTTGGGGTATAAGAACTATTTACGGCTGCTTAGAGAGTTTTATAATGCAGATTGTGTGGCTGTCATTTATAATGGAGAGAGTGCGTGGGACACAATTGAAGAGATACATATACCAAGTGCTAAGATTATGGCAAAGGTGGTTAATGAATCTGTTTCAAGAGGTGCAATTACAGATTTTCTCGCTCTGTTTAATGACGCTGGCCGTGTGTTTATAAGTGATATTCAGTCAATTGAGGGTGAATACAGGGATTTATTCAAGCGTATGGCTGATGTCAGAATATGGTCTACATCTGCTGTTCTTCTAAACAAGAGGGAACAATGCTTTGGTGCCATCGTGGTTATGAATCCAAGAGCCAATTCAGGAAGTCTGGATTTGATTGAAATGATCGGTATTTCAATATCGAATAGTCTGTTTTATGAGAAGGCGAGGGCAGAGTATGAGTACAGGCTCAATTTTGACCAGGTCACAGGCTTAAGAAAGAGAGAAACCTTTAATAATTTGGGAGAGAGCTATGTGGAGTATGACTGCAGCTTTATGGGAGTATTTGCATCAGATATCATAAGGCTTTCAGATATAAATGAAAAATTTGGGTATATGGCAGGAAATGCGCGTCTTAAGATGGTTGCAGATGTGATCAGGGGCGTTTTTACGGGCTATGATATATACAGGTACGAGCAGGATGAGATAGTTGTTTTTTGCAAGGATATTGATAAAAAATCATTTATGGGACTTGTCAGGATAGTAAGGGAAAGCCTTGATGATCTGGATTTCTCAGTATCGACAGGCTTTAGTTGGACGGACAAGCCCGACATAGCAAGGCAGCTCTCAGAGGTTCGCTTAATGTATGATATTGAAAAGGATGCAAAGCTTAAGAGTCTTGACAGTACAATGAGAAATAAGGTATTTAAGGATGTGGTTTCTGAGATTGAAAAGGGAAGCTTCATGGTGTATTATCAGCCGAAGGTTGATTCAAGAACAGGCATCACAGTCGGGGCAGAGGCCCTTATCAGATTTTTTGATGAGGCTCATGGCGTTGTAGGACCAATTCATTTTATTGAGATTTTAGAAGAAAACAGATGCTCGCATCTTATTGATTTATTTGTACTTGATGAGGTATGCAAGGCGCAGAAGCTTCGCTGTATAAGTGACAGGAGAGTGGTTCCGGTATCTGTGAATTTTTCAAAAAATACACTGGAATATGCAGACCTCCTGGATCATGTGAAGGAGATAATGAACAGGTATGATCTCCCGGAGGGGCTTGTTCAGATAGAGATAACAGAGTCTGTTGGTGATATGGATATTGTATTGATAAATAATATCGCGCAGTCGCTGATTTCAATGGGCTTTCGTCTTTCGATGGATGACTTTGGCACGAAGTACTCAAATCTTGAGATGCTCTTTAAGTTTCCGTTCAGCATTGCTAAAATTGACCGTTCCCTGGTCAAAAATCTCGAGAGCAATGAGAAGAGCAGGATCATGTTAAAGCACCTCATATCCATGATTATGGAGCTTGGCATAGAGTGTGTTGCCGAGGGGGCAGAGAATGAGGAGCAGGTAAGGCTATTACAGCAGTTTGGCTGTAATATTATTCAGGGCTATTTCTATTCAAAGCCGGTTACACTTGATGTTTTCACGAGTGAGTTCGTGGAAAAAACAAGGAATCAATTGTGATTCACAATTTTATATACAATGCAGCTATTAACAGGCGCCTGTAGCAGGAAAGCGGATAACAGCTGCAAAAAAAGATAAAATGAAAGGAAGAAAAATGTTAGAGAAAATCTTCAAACTCAAACAAAACAACACAACGGTCAAGACAGAGATTCTTGCCGGTCTGACAACATTCATGACTATGGCATACATCATTGCTCTTAACCCAAACCTCCTCACCGGATTTGGTGCTGAGGGAACAAAAGCACTATGGAACGGAGTGTTCCTGGCAACATGTATTGCTTCGGCAGTCGGTATGTTTGTCATGGCATTTCTTGCCAACAAGCCATTTGCACTGGCTCCGGGTATGGGACTTAACAGCTTCTTTGCTGTAGTAGTTGCCAATGTCGTAAGCATCACAGGCCTGTCATATGTTGATTCATTCCAGGCTGCACTGTGTATCATCCTTATTGAGGGTATTTTATTCTTCATACTTTCAATATTCAATATCCGTGACAAGATAGTAGATGCCATTCCTTATGGTGTCCGCATGGGTATTTCACCGGCTATCGGTCTTATGCTTTTAAATATCGGCTTTGGCTCAAATGCCGGTGTTTACTCAAAGGATGGCGGACCATTTTATGTGATGAAGGATTTCTTCGGTGCACTTACACCGGGACTTGCCAAAACAAATATGACAGATGGATATTCTTCAATGGTGCTCACTGTTGTGACTATGTTCATCGGACTTTTTGTTATCATTATTTTAGCTCATAAGGGCGTCAACGGAGCAGTACTTTTTGGTATGCTTGCAGCCTGCGTAGTTTACTGGGCAGGAGAGGCTATATTCTTTGGAACAAATCCTTTTGCATCACTTGCAACAGCTTCATTTGTGCCACAGTTTAAGGATATGGCAGATACAACACTGTTCAAGTTCGATTTCAAGGATTTCATCAGTATTGGATGGTTTACAGCAATTTCACTCATCATCACATTCTGTATCATAGATATGTTTGATACCATCGGAACACTTGTTGGTACTGCATCACGAGCAGGAATGGTTGACAAAGAGGGAAATATGCCAAACATGAAGGAGGCTTTGGTTTCCGATTCAGTTGCCACAGTGGTTGGTGCCGTAACAGGTACATCTACAGTAACAACTTTTGTTGAGTCTGCATCAGGTGTAGAGGCCGGTGGACGAACAGGTCTTACAGCTTTCACAACAGGTATCCTGTTCCTTGCATGCATCTTTATAGCACCGCTTGCAGCAATCATTCCTGCCGCAGCAACATCATCAGCACTTATCTATGTTGGTATCCTGATGCTTGGCGGTCTTAAGAAGGTGGATTTCGAGGATCTCTCACAGGTTGCTCCGGTAGCACTCATGCTTATTGCAATGCCTATCTCCGGATCTATCGGACATGGTATAGGTCTTGGACTTATCACATATACTGTACTCAAGGTCTTTACAGGAAAAGCAAAGGAGGTTTCTATCCTTACTTATGCTATTTCGCTTCTTTTCCTTGTGAAGTTCTTCCTTGTAGTGTAGTGTTTAAAGCTTAGTGGTTCATAATGGTTATAGTACGAAAATGCCACTACAGCACAGTTTAATGCATCCGTAAGCCGGTACTGCGTCACTAAGAGGCTGTAAGAATTATATATTCAGTTTGTTATAGACCATGACACAACCGGCTTTTATGTGCCGTCCATGGCACATAACGCCTTGCCCCGCCATCCTTGGCGGGGCATTGTTGTGTGCGGATATAATTCTAACAGCCACTAAGTGACTGCGTAAGGCTTGCAGATACATTAAACTGTGCTGTAGCGGCATTTTCTTATGTGGTGACAATAATTTATATATACAAACATATGTTCTTGACATTTAAACATAATCCATGTAAAATCATAATATGGACAAGCATAGATGATAACCAAGAAAGCAGACAACACACTAAGGCACCAACTCTGCTTGCGTGACATCCTGCTTGATATGCCACTTCCATTTCAGCCAAGTCTTTGTTGCGATGCTCTTTTCTGCTTGCATTTAAGATTTCTTCCTTTTTCATAGAACACCTCCGTTCCAAGTTTTCTTTGCATACTTTCATTATATTCGTGCCAAGTTTTCTTGTCAATAGAGTTGATAAAAAAGTTACACAATATGATAGATAACTTTTTCATCGCTTCGACTATACTCGCAACGTAATGACTTCTTGAAAACTTGCCGAAAAGGAAACGCTGCCCTCTATCGACACACTGAAAAGGGCGAAACCTTTCGGTTCCGCCCTTCGTTTTTTTTAATTATTTTTTAAGCCTCGGCCAGCTTCTTATAGGATGCATATTTATCCTTTGCATTTTCTGCTGCTTCCTTCAACAGAACCTCTGCGGTTTCGGGGAAGGTACGAACCAGAGAAGCGTAACGTACTTCACCCATCAGGAATTCATTGAAGTCCAGTGTAGGCTCCTTGGAATCCAGAATGAAGGGATTCTTGCCTTCCTTCTTGAGGTCGGGGTTGAAGCGATACAGATGCCAGTAGCCTGCCTGAACAGCCAGCTTTGCTTCCAGCTGTGCATTTGCCATGCCCTTGGAAATACCATGGTTGATACAAGGTGCATAAGCAATGATGATAGAAGGACCATCATAGGCTTCTGCCTCACGGATAGCTTTCAAGGTCTGAGCTTGATCGGCTCCCATAGCCACCTGTGCACAATATACATATCCATAGGTCGAAGCGATAAGACCGAGATCTTTCTTACGAACCCGTTTACCCGCCGCGGCAAACTTAGCGATAGCACCCACCGGAGTAGCTTTCGAAGCCTGACCACCGGTATTCGAATATACTTCGGTATCCAAAACGAGGATATTCACATTTTTGCCCGATGCCAAAACATGGTCGAGACCACCGAAGCCGATATCGTACGAAGCACCGTCACCACCGATAATCCACTGTGATTTTTTGATAAGATACTGACTCAATGAAGCTATTTCTTTACATATTTCACACTTATCGGCATTGGCTTTCACGATAGGTGTAATTTGAGCTTCGAGCTCGATAGAACGTTCGGTATTGTCTTTATCGGCAATCCATGCTGCGAACAGTTCTTTGGTCTCTGCCGGACAGCTATCGCCCTCGATGGCTCGATTCATCAATTTCACCAAACGCTCGCGCATTTTTTCAACGGCCAACGTCATACCCAAACCGAACTCACAGAAATCTTCGAACAACGAATTGGCCCAAGCGACACCCTTACCTTTATCGTTCGTTGTGTAAGGAGTAGAAGGTATCGAACCCGAATAAATCGAAGAACAGCCCGTAGCGTTAGATACCATTTCACGGTCGCCGAAAAGCTGAGAAATCAATTTTACATAGGGAGTTTCACCGCAACCCGAACATGCACCCGAGAACTCGAACAACGGAGTAGCGAACTGCGAATTTTTCACGTTCGATTTAATATCTACCAAGTGTTGTTTGCTCTTCACATTCTCGGCACAATAATCCCAACGGGGAGCCTCGCCCAACTGGCTTTCCAAATCGGACATAGACAGAGCCTTACCGTTCTTATTGCCCGGACAAACATCTACGCAATTACCACAGCCCAAACAGTCGAGGACATCGACCTGCATACGGAAGTGCATACCCTTCATGGCAGCAGGAACTTTCATTTCGAGAGTCTCGCCAGCCTTGTAAGGAGAAGCAGCCAATTCGGCTTCATCGAGGACGAACGGACGGATAGAAGCATGAGGACAAACGTAAGCACACTTGTTACATTGTATACAGTTTTCACTGTTCCAAACAGGAACGAAAGCAGAAACACCGCGTTTTTCATATTTAGCGGTTCCGGCAGGCCAAGTTCCGTCTTCGATTCCAGAGAATGCAGAAACAGGCAAATCATCGCCGGCTTGTGCATTGATAACCTTCACAACATTTTCTACAAATTCGGGAGCTTTGCTTTCTGCCTTTTCGTCATCGGGTAGATTTGCCCATGCAGCATCTACCGTCACCTTCTCATATTCACCTCCACGATCTACGGCAGCATAGTTCTTGTTAACGACATCTTCGCCTTTTTTACCGTAGGACTTCACGATGAATTTCTTCATCTGCTCGATAGCCAAATCCACGGGAATCACCTCTGTTATGCGGAAAAACGCCGATTGAAGTATCGTATTCGTACGATTGCCCAATCCGATTTCCTGAGCAATCTTCGTAGCATTGATCGTGTAGAACGAAATATTTTTCTGTGCCAATGTACGTTTTACGTTATTGGGCAAATGCTTAACCAGCTCTTCGGCGGTCCAAATCGTATTCAACAGGAACGTACCGTTCTGACGAATTCCGCGCAACACATCGTACATGTGCAAATAGGCTTGAACATGACAAGCCACGAAATTGGGCGTATTCACCAAATATGTAGAGCGAATAGGCGTATCGCCGAAACGCAAGTGAGAACAGGTGAAACCTCCCGACTTTTTCGAATCGTAGGAGAAATAGGCCTGACAATATTTATCGGTATTGTCACCGATAATCTTTACAGAGTTCTTGTTAGCACCTACCGTACCATCGGCTCCCAAACCATAAAATTTAGCTTCGAAGATACCTTCGCCGCCCAATGCCAATTCTTCTTTCGGAGGAAGAGACGTGAAAGTGACATCATCGACAATACCGATAGTAAAGTGGTTCTTGGGCTCAGGCAAAGACAAGTTTTCATATACCGACAAAATCTGTGTCGGAGTCGTATCTTTCGAAGCCAAACCATAACGACCGCCAACGATAAGCGGCGCATCGGCTTTACCATAAAATACATCTTTAACATCGAGATACAAAGGTTCGCCATTAGCGCCCGGTTCTTTGGTACGATCGAGCACAGCCACACGTTTAACCGTCTTAGGCAGGGCAGACAAGAAATGTTCTGCCGAGAAAGGACGATATAAATGAACAGCGACCAAACCTACTTTCTCGCCTTTTGCCATCAAATAGTCGATTGCCTCACGAGCAGCTTCGGTTACCGACCCCATCGCTATAATTACACGATCGGCATCCTCGGCTCCATAATAGTTGAACAAATGATAATCACGACCAGTAATCTTATTGATTTCCTGCATATAGTCTTCTACGATAGCAGGAACGGCTTCATAAAATTTATTGGAAGCCTCACGATGTTGAAAGAAGGTATCGGGATTCTCGGCCATACCCCGCATAACCGGAGCCTCGGGATTCAATGCTCGTGCACGGAACTCGGCCAAAGCCTTCTGATCGATAAGCGGAGCTAAATCCTCATTTTCAAGAGCCTCTATTTTCTGTATTTCGTGCGATGTACGGAATCCATCGAAGAAATTTACAAAAGGCACTCTCGACCGAATCGTAGATAAATGAGCCACACCGGCCAAATCCATTACCTCTTGCACAGACCCTTCGGCCAACATGGCAAATCCCGTTTGTCGAGTCGACATCACATCTTGGTGATCTCCGAAGATGGAAAGCGAATGAGAAGCCAACGTACGTGCCGATACATGGAACACGCAAGGCAACAATTCACCGGCAATCTTATACATGTTGGGGATCATCAACAGAAGTCCCTGAGACGCTGTATAAGTAGTCGTTAATGCACCAGCCTGCAAAGAACCATGAACTGCTCCGGCAGCTCCACCCTCAGATTGCATTTCTTGTACGAGGACCGTTTCCCCGAAAATATTCTTACGCCCGGCAGCAGCCCACTCATCTACATACTCAGCCATAGTAGATGACGGAGTGATGGGATAGATGGCTGCAACCTCAGAAAACATATACGAGATATGCGCTGCGGCCTGATTACCATCGCAAGTTAAAAATTTTTTCTGTTTACTCATCTTTTCTTGTTATTAAGTAATTAATATTGTTTTTTTCATCTCTAAATCAATACACAAACCCCAACAACCACAAAGGTATCAAGTTTTCACTACCTATTTTCAAATCGTCTACCGCATAATAAAAATGAGGGTTGATACGACTGCGGGGCACACTCCCTTGTATTCTGAACAAAAGTTCTCGGTTCACCAAAAACTGAGCGTTTTTACTACCCATATTCAAACGATGATCTTTGTGCAACGTATTATAAAAAAAGGTTTCGCGAATCGATTGAGGATCTGCCTGAACCGACCGATTGGAATATATAATATTCGTATTATGCATATACACCATAGCCGGTTTTTTAGGAAATTCCTCCCCTACCCGATAAAGCATATTAATAAGCCTCGCATCTTTCAAACTTTTAATATAATTCATAACCGTCGCTCTTGAAATTTGAATATCCTTGCTTAACTGACTCACGTTAGTGGGTGCCGGCGAATGAACCGACAACAAATACATTAAACGACGAACCTTCGGGAGATAGGACAATTCTATTTGCTTAATCAACAGAATATCCACCTCCATAATCATATTGATATTTTTAACCAGATTTTCCGAGAAATTCGATTTATCCAAAAAGAACGGATAATATCCATGATGCAAATACCCCGGAAAATAATCTAATGGATTTACTTGCGCACAAATTTCCTGAGCGATAGCCCTATGATTGGTTATAATATCGCTAAGTGAATATGAAGGGAAATGAGTCGAAGCCATCAAATTCAAATATTCCCGAAATGAAAACCCTCGCAGATTATAAGAATCGACCAATCCGGCCAATACCGGATTCTCCTCTTTTAATCGCATAACCGACGAACCGGAAAAAATTATTTTCAATTCGGGCAAATGATCATAACAATATTTCAATTCCTCCGACCAACCCGGATACTTAAATACCTGATCTATCAGTAATACCCGTCCCCCTTGTCCATAAAAACGTTCTGCAAAATCTCTCAGAGTATGCTCTGTAAAATATAAATTATTGAGATTTATATATAAGCACGACCGGTCTAAGCCGTAATTTTCTTTGGCATATTGCAGCAAAAATGTGGTTTTTCCTACCCCTCGGCTACCCTTTATACCTACCAAACGGCTGTTTTTGTCGATTTGATACATTAAGTCCCGTTTTACCGGAGACTCTACATGCTCGACGAGATACTTGTGTGTTCTATAAAACGATTCCACGGCTTCTCTCTTAAACAGGCCACAAAGATAATAAAACACCACTATTTTGGCAAGCCGACTTTGCAATTTATAATATGATAGTGTTTATTACTTTTTATTTTAACATTATTTCAAAGAAGTATCTTCCCCACTCATAAGCTCCTATAATAAACAAACACAATAATATTTCATTAGAAATACCTATATAACACAAGAGAGATTACCGAACCTCGATAATCTCTCTTAATTTATTTATTCGTTTAGTTATCACTTCGCAGGAGAAATCGTTGCTGCACGATCGAGAATATAAGAACCGAAACGATCGAGTTTCGCATCGCTGGTCTTTTGTTCCAACTGATCGGGGCTAACCCCATAAGATACTAAGGCATCATAGACTCTTTCGGCACGAGCTTTGCGCAACTTAGCATTG
>ENA-ORNQ01002951-ORNQ01002951.1-human-gut-metagenome-genome-assembly--contig:-NODE-2951-length-10656-cov-2.111499_pt1 | contig 10656 bp, 5 predicted proteins | sample MGYA00242116_ERZ509024 | MGnify/ENA primary metagenome ERZ509024 (study PRJEB26280, sample SAMEA2338697) | human gut metagenome | biome: human gut; feature: human-associated habitat; material: faeces... | reverse complement strand
GTTTTAAGATCACATTTTCGGATGATAAAGCGACTTTAAAATACAACTTAGCAGGTAATTTGAAACAGCAAATCACGGATATGGAATTTATTTTGGAGTTTATTGCAAATAGGTATATCTGTATAAATGATACGGTGATCCCATTTACACTATCTGATGAAGAAATAGAGGCATTTGATGTAAAAAATATCAAAGAACATTTGGAATATTTGAAAACTGTTCAAGAGATATTGGATAATCTTTGCATAACCACACCATTAGAGGTGGATAAAATCACTGATAAAGATGAAAATAAAATCAAAATGCTTATAAGGGCATTTATTCAAAAGCAACCCATAACATTTAATGAAAAGGATATTCCACTAGTTGCTCCAGTAGGCATTGCAAATCTTAAAATTTTGCTAGTATTTAAACCCATAGAAGAAGGTAAGAAATACGAAATACATAACTTCTTTGAAATTCATTTGGATGTATCAGCACAAACAGAGGATGGAATGATGGCTCAAACTTCTCAATATACCATATTGGATGAAGAGAGTTTTCTTACGGTTTCTAACCTAAACATGAATAAAGTAGTGAATGATTTATGTTCATACAATAATAAAGTTCATTATAGCAGAGTAAATCTCTGCGTACTTGGTATGATAATGGCGTATGATAAAAGCAAGGATGCATCTCTTCTAATTGCTGCCAAGCAAGTAACAGAATGGCTCATAGAAAATGATAAAGATACAGAAGATATCTATACTATGAATCTTTATCAATGCTATTTACGGGAGCGAAAATTAACAACACGGGAAAAGGGAAATCTTTTCAGTTTATTAGAAAAACATGAGGGGGATACTAGTATACAGACCGGATTATATATTCTTTTAGGGGATTTTGAAGAGGCAAAGATGTGTATGTCACAATTATCAGACGAGGAGAGAGAAGCTTTTAAAACATATCCTCTATATAACTTATTCAATGAGAAATAATAAACTAGGGAAAAGATTCTTACATATCTTTTAAATGTCATCTGTGATACAATAAGAAAAATAGGCAAAAAAATAGACTTGATATCTATCCGACCAAAGACTATTATCAAGCCCAAAGCTATTGCTTCATATAAAATATTATCATACAGTTTTGGAAAAAACAACTGTTTTATTAAATTTACTCTTTTTATGTGAAGCACCTGCGTTTGCCGGATACAGGAGGCAATCATATATCACAGATGACATATCATTTTTCAGTCTACGAGCATACACTCGTCATTAAAGATTCTGATTTAATCAAACGAAAATTCATAGTTTTAAAAGATGCAAGCGGGGATATTTGTGCCTTTACAGATTTCCATAGGTACATTCGTTCCGCTAAAAGGCAATATGCCCGTAGGGTTACTGATGACGGGAATAGCAGGCATTATTACGTCGTAAAATTGCTTAATTATGCATTCTTTGATAAATATCACATCAGAAAACTAAATGACATGACTATAGAAATGGTTTCTGCATTTCTCAATGATTATGGGAAATCATTACTTCCAGATGATAGTAATGAACGAACCAAATCTACGGTTATAGCATGTATTAGGACTATTATCGATTTCCTAGACAATTTCATTGAAAAGAATAAAGGCAACTGTAAAATCAAGCAATCAGAGCTTTATAAAACCGTTACAACCAGAAACAAGCGCGGAAATATCGTAAAGAAAAAGATCCCTGCATTTGATGTAACCTATACTGGAAAAGTCAAAAGTATTTTTCGCGATATGCCAAACACAGTGTTTAACCAGCTCATGAATCTTGTGATTGAGAAACATACGGATATTCTTATGCTGGTAGCTTTAAGTGCATTTGCAGGCTTAAGACCGGCAGAAGCCTGTAACATCAGGCGTACTGATAGTGCACTTGGTCCCGGAATCCGCTTTGTTATACAAAATGGTGAAATTACAGACATTATCCTCGATTTGAAAAAAGAATTGAATCTAAGAAGCGATTTGAAGTCTGTTGGTTCAATCAAAAAAGAACGTATCCAACGAGTTTATCCTGCATTTTTAGAAGCTTTTGTGGAGTGCTACAGAATTTATATGGATTATATGAAAGGACGTAAATATGAGGCTGCCTATGGTGCACTGACTGTAAATTTGCAGGGAAAAGCCATTACGTATGATAACTACTACCAAAAGTTTAGAAAAATTATATCGGAGCTGATCCCAATACTTCTCTCTGATGAAGATGCTGAAGTGGTAAATTATGGACATCTATTATTAGAAAACAATATCAGTCCGCATATTTTACGACATTGGTTTTCAGTAAAACTTACCCTGTACGGCGAGGATGTTTCTGGGCTTATGTATTGGCGCGGGGATAGTTCTCCAGAAAGTGCTCTTACATATTTACAGAACAAAGGTGATCTTGAAAAGCAGTTTCGCCATGTAAATACAGAACTGTTTGACTTTATTTCATGGCAGGCAGCCACAGAATATGGAGATTTGAATGATTGAATTAAACATTTGGGCTGATTTTATAGCAGATAAGCTCGAATTACCGTACCCGGATTATAAAATCAGACTGACAGACTTTTTGGAAGATAATGACTGGTTTGGAATTGAAACGATATGGAAAGAGGGTGCTTTATACATCCATAAAACGGATGCTGATATGATATTTCCAAAGATTGAAACATATTTCAGGTATTTTGGATTAAATGATATAGATAAAGTAACATTGTTAGCAGACATGTATAAAGAAAGATTCCCTGATTCAGCACCCAAATTATTGAAATTTGTTGATGAGTTTTCCGTACCTGATATATTGGTTTACCATCTTTTAGATTTCCTTTTGATTTATCAGAAAAAGGACCTTTGTATTATGACGGACAATGATGTGAAAGAACTGATGAAATCCACATACGAAGAATTAAGCAAACAACTGGGGGATATTCTGACATTCTTTTTGTCGTGGCTAAAAGATAACTACAAAACAAAGTATATCAACGATTACATTATGCAGAAAAGATACGAGAATTCAACCGCAACACGGGCATATGATAGAGACGAATACCTTGAACTTGTATATTACCTGTTTAATGCGGAATATATCTTTGACAATGACATGTACGAAAAAGCTGCCAAATCAAAAAACTATGCTGATACATGGTTATTCCTTTCCCTACATTTTATATGTTCGTTAAGAAATACTGATCTTATAAGGATATATCATCCTAAACTTACCATGGCTCCGGAGAAAATCATTGAGAATGTAATAAATAACCGTTTCCCGGAAAAAGATGCACGACTGACTTTATATAGTATTACGTGGCACCTAAACAGCTTGCCGTTACAGCCATCCAAAACATTATCTCATACTGGTATCAGTTCCATTAAATTCTGCGTACCGGAAAGCGCGGAAGTACATATAGGAACACTGTTTGCAATATGCGAAGCTCATAGGCTTATTGCCGGCATATCGGATGATATACCATTTATACGCTGTATATCAGATTATGACCGTATTACACGATATATGGGAGAAGAGATAGGTTCATTATTCCTTGAAGCCAATTTCAGATCGCGTTCTGTCAACAAATCTTATATGCAGGCATTCGACATGTTTTCCGACGATATTTTGGGAAACAATGGTTTTCATATGAAAGGATACATACTCGCAGCACTGGCAAGAAGTCATAAGGGGTCTTATGGCGAATTTGCACGTACTACTGCAGCCTATTTAAAGGACGCGAATTTCAGTGGGCTTACACCGGAATTCGTTGCCATGGAGCTATTTGAGAGAGGGGTATTATCATTTATTCCATCCATGCTTCTAAAAATGATTACAGGGACGGGGTATGACAAGCCTTCTGTACATAAGCAAACCGAATTGATTCAAATATTGGATATGACACCGAACGAAGTGGAAGAAATCGTAAAGCTAAGTGAAATATCCCGTATTACTGCAAAAGATACTCTAATGAAGGTAATGGGAGCAGGAACAAATAAAAGAGAGGAACTGTTGCAGATCCTTCATAATATTGGTAATGGTTCAGCTGTCTCCAAACAGAGCGAGTGTTTGTGTTTAGTGACTGCACTGCATAAATTATGCCCATATGCAGAGCGTAGACAATGTATTGGATGCGAATATGAAATCAGCACTAAAGCAACCGTATTTCTATTGGTAAGTGAGTATAATCGAATGTTGAAACTCTATGAAGATAGTAAAGACAACCTTACCCGGCAAAAGTACAAAGCGTTGCTTAAGGAACAGATATTACCTTCATTGGATGAGATTATACAATGCACTGGTGAACAATATGGAGATGCTGCACAAGAGATGTTAGAAAAAATCATTAGGGAGAACACGCTATGAATAATTTAGCATTAAATACGAAAATGTTTGATACCATCATTGGAATTCAAGGCTTGGATAATTCCTGCATAGACAAAGCAAAAGAAATCTTTGAACAATATAAGGAAAAGAATATTATCATTGGCAGTTCCTTTTTGGATAAGCGCTGGCAGTTTTCTGATGAATATTCTAATGTCGGGATGCAGTTTAATTTTAATGAAGTATCATATAACCGTCATTATAAAAAACTATTTGAACTGCCTTTTCCTGAGTTTCTCGATTATGCTAAGACCTATGTCATGTTTACCATGGGAAAAATAATTCTGAGCACCTTACGCGACACAGTGAATGATATGAAGCGAATGATAGGGACGGCACCAGAGGAAGTGAATGCTAATACGTTTTTTATTACAAATCCGAATAGAATGCTTGAATTTTTATCTATGCTCCCAATAGCCGAGACTGAAAATGAAGTAATGGAACGTTTCATGGATAAAATAGATGCTTTGGCAGAATTACAGTATTCCGATAATGCAAAAAAACAACGCCCACTGGCTAGTTTTGATAGCTATTTTTTATTCAACGATATTATTAACGATTACTGGAGTCAGGATTTAGAAAACGATACTAGACTTTTTTATTATCCGCTTTACCTCTGGTGGCAGATTACGGCGATTATTCCATTGCGTCCAAGGGAATTTATCCTAACTCCGAGAAACTGCTTAGAAGAGAAAAAAGACGGAAGCTATATTACCTTACGTAGGAACAAATTAAAGGGTGGAAGCAGAAAGGTTTCTTATCAGATTGATGAAGATTATATAAAAGTCCAGTATAAAATCCCAGATAAATTAGCGACCATAATCAAAGAATATATGCAGCTCACCAGTAAATTTAATTCAACGGAGTTGGAAACCTTATTCGTATCAGATACGCATTATAAGCATTGGGGGCAATCAAAGCATAAAAACAGTCGTTATTTTACATATGTCAACCTGCACTGTGTGTTACGGTATTTTTTTCATGATGTCATCGAAGGATATTATCATCTAAAAGTAATATATGACAGAGATGCCACACACTTAAATGAAGGTGAAATCAATTACCTATATTTGGGCGATACAAGACATCTGGCATTGATAAACATTATTGCCGAAGGTGGTACACCGGTTCTTGCAATGATGTTGGCAGGGCATGAAAACATGGAGATGTCAGCCCATTATTACTCTAACATCACTCATTTGATCGAGTGCCGGACCTATAAGCAGTATCGGAAAGTGCTGAAGGGAAGTGTTTCTTATAATATTAGTCCGAAGATAATGCTTCCCGACACAACAAGAAACTATCAAATGTTAGAAGATGGCGGTAGGTGCTACTCTGGTTCTTACGCCAAGGGGGATATTTCGGACTGTGTAAAGGCAGTTGGCAAAAACGGGGAGATTGGTTATTGTCCGGAATGCAGCTTCTATTCAAAAAAGAACAGTGAGCGATTTATTGAGGATGATGGTAGATATAAGCGTAAAATTCAGGATGATTGCTATTTTTTGAAAGAAATGATTCGGCAAGTAAGGTTTGGAATTGCAGATAATGAGGACATTATACAGGCTTTGAATCGTTTGCAGAGCAGTTCTGTATCTTACCAGCAATACTTTGAGCAAAAAACGAAATTTATAGAGGCGAGAGGTGAAAAACTATGGGGAGAAAAGTAAAAATAGATAATACTACCTTATTAAACTTGTTGGATCAGTTTTTTGTTGAAGAGTGCAATAAAGATATATCCAAACTTAAAATACCGGCATTTGCAGAATTTGTACGCCAGAACGGCTATGAAGATGTACAGGATTACCTTGTTCGTAGGAATACAGCTGTTCGTGAACATATTAGACAGCTGAAATCAAATGCTGATACCGTTTATCAGAACCGTGCTGTGGTATTCCGTAACCTCGATGTGGAATCATTTCTCTCTAAAAATACGTCGCCGGCAGCGCTGAAAAAGGCTCTTTCTGAAAGAGATAACTACTATCAGCAGCTAGCAGAGGCAGCAGCTTACTGCATCAGAAAATACGATGAACAAAAGGAAGAAATCAAAAAAATTGCGACCGAAAAGGAGATATTACAGTTTGAGAACACCTCATATATTACAGAAAATAAACAGTTGAGAACCAGACTTAGGGAGAATCAAGTGGAAATACAAAAGCTTCGTACATTTATTGATACATATGTTAATCCTGAGATTGCAAATGAATTATTAAAGCAGGAAGGACGCGCGAAACGAGGCGTTTTCCATACGGTGCATGGAGATATCCAGACGCCGGTGTTTATGAATGTGGGTAGATAGTAATGTGGCTCCAAAGAATACTATTGTTAGAAATCTCTTTGATAAAATATAGGTGAACGTATATGAAAACATTACGAGATATAAATCCAGGAGCTGCAGAAATGTGGGCTTATGATCTAAATGGGGATATGACGCCGGACAACGTAAGTGGTAGTTCTGAAAAAACAGCTTATTTTAGATGTTTGAATAATCCAAAACATTTATTTGATAGAAAAATTTGCAAGATGACTTCAGATCGTGATGGGCACAATGTTGGGTGTAAATACTGTGGACCAAATGCGAAGGAAGCATTTCCCGGAGAAACCGATTTCTTTACAAAAGTGAGAGAAGCTGTTCCTTTATGGGACTTTGAGCAAAATAGTAAACTCGGATTAGAACCTACAAAATTGCTTCCTTATTCCGCTAAAAAAGCACATTTTATCTGCGAAAACGGACATGATGAATTCAGAAAAATATCGGATTTTACAAAGGCACCAAGATGTCAAACGTGTTCAAGATCATTGCTTGTAGATGCACCTAATACAGCTATGTTTCTTAATAAAAAGCTTAATACAGTTGAAAATATTAGCGATTATATAAAAAGTGATGGTCGCATTATAGAATTGGCTTGTCCTAATTGTCATTATACATGGTCTTGGCAGGCAAGATTATGGTGGAAGCGGCAGTATTGTCCGCATTGCGGGTATGATGGAACGGAAGGCAGTTGTGAAAAGAATGCATTTGTAAAAGTAATGTATCATATCGTCACGCTTAGAGATGCAAACTCTGAAATGGCAGCATTGTGGGATTATGAAAAGAACGGAGATGCAACACCCGATAATACTTGCGGACAATCAAATCTCAAATTTTTCTTTAATTGTAACAATGGACATAAGTTTAGCACGGAACTGTTTAATTTATACGATCAAACTGGAAAACCATTAGGCTGTCCGTTTTGCAGAGACAAAACCAGGATGGTTGCCGATGGAATCAATGATTTAGTAACAAAGTTTCCTAAAATCTTAGAATTCTGGGATTTTGAAAAAAATGATATTTCTCCAAATTCAATAACGGCACGGTCATTGTATGAAGCAAAATTAAAATGCCCGAAAGGACATTATTTCACACGTAAAGTTTGTCTTTTTGTAGCAGATCCGCAGTGCATAGAATGTAAGCGATCAGAACATTTAAGAAAATACAGCATAAAAACGTCAAGACCGGAGAGTTACAAATTCTGGGATTTTAAGAAAAATATACTTGACCCGTCCATAACAAGTGCAAATTCTAAGAAAGAGGCTTTCTGGAAGTGCCCTGATTGTGGCTATGAATGGGTACAACGAATATCTGAGCGCTGTTCTTCAAGAGGGGGGAAATGTCCAAGTCACGATTTGAAGAGAAATTTTTCACAAGAATACGGTTTAAAGTTCGCAGACAGTTTTGCCAATAAGAATCCCGAGGCATCCAAGTATTGGAACAGAGAACTCAGCAATGGTCTTACCCCGGAAAATACACCTAAGGCTTCCGGAAAAGAAATTTATATGAACTGCAGCCGAAAAAAACACAAACCATATCCTATAAAGGTCTGTAATATTAAAAAACCTCCATATTGTTGTCCTGAATGTTTGCGAGAAGATAAGGAAGCGTCTTACAGACAAAATAGTTTAAAATTCAATGTGCCGGTTTCTGTAGATATGTGGGATTATGACAATAATATAATGAAATTAGACGATGCTTTGATCTACATGCAGGAATCTGCAAATTTTATTTGTGGAAAAGGACATTCGTTTACACGTTCTATCCGCAGCTTTTCAACAAATCAGGAGTGTCCGATTTGTAAAATGGATACAGTTGCCAAACATCCGCATATGGTAAAACAATGGCACTTTAAAAAAAATATAGGATATGATATAAATCTCACACCTGCGGGATCAAAGGATATTGTCTGGTGGAGATGCAAAAAATGTGGTTATGAATGGCAGGCTCAAATAGATTCCAGGAAAACAAGTGCTGGTCATTGTCCATGTTGTGAAGAGAGAGTAGTAGTAGTCAAAGGTATCACGGATCTTTTTTCACTGGTGCCTAATATCAAAGAATTCTATGATTACGAGGCAAATATTGATATAAATCCAGAAGAGTTGTCGGTTACATCACAGATACAAGTTAATTGGAAATGCAATAAATGCGGATATAAATGGCATACTAGTGTAGGGGCAAGAATAGTTGGTGACAATGGATCATATAAGGTCAAATCATGCCCGGCATGTTTAGGACAAGTAAGAACAAAATCATATGGAGAAGAATATCCTGAACTGGCTAAAAAATTTGTAGATAAACTTAATGGATGTTCTCTTTACGACATAGTAGAAAGCAAATATTCTAATAGAAATTATTATTGGAAGTGTGATATATGTGGTGAAGTATTTGAATCTAGCATAAAAAGAATAATTCGATCAATAAATTCCGAGACAAAAGGTTGTTCCTATTGTGCAGGAAAGAAAGTAACAAAACAAAATAGCTTTGCGGCACTGCATCCAGAAGTAATGGATGAATTTTCCCCTGATAATGAAATAGATCCGTTTACTGTAACAGAAAAAAGTGGTCTAAATGTTAGCTGGATTTGTAGAAATAATCCAGAACATAAGTGGATGGCAACATTCTGTTCAAGAGCCAATGGACAAGGTGGATGCAATATCTGTCGTGGTTATAATTATGGGATTATGTTCTATGAGGAACATAGTGATTTTGAAAAGTATTATGACACAGAGAATAATGAACGTCCCTTCACTAGCTACTCAAACTGTTCTAACGAGTATGTATGGTGGAAGTGTGACAAAAATCATTCTTTCAAATGGTCAATTATAAATTTTTCAAGAGGAGGTACTTTTAAGTGTCCAATCTGTAGTAATAGGCAGCTCTTAGTTGGTGAAAACGACTTAAAATCTCAATATCCAGATTTGGCATTGGAATTCGATGCCGCAAAGAACAACATCCTCCCGGAAGAAATATTATATACGAATACGGACGATTCCATCTGGTGGTTATGTAGAGAAGGACATTCTTTCCAGCGTTCTATCTGGTATAGAGTGAATATCGTAAGGGAATGTCCGATTTGTAACAGAACAATTGTCGTAAAGGGAATAAATGATTTTCAGACAAAATATCCAAAAGTTTCTTATGTTTGGGATTATGAGGCAAATATCAGAACGCCTGACTCAATATCAGATAAGAGTGACGGCAAATATTCATTTATATGTCGGAGAGGACATCATTATGAAATATACCTTAGTACCGCGAAAAAATATCATTTTAAGTGTCCGGTTTGTAGTTATAAACTGATTCAGCCAGGAATCAACAGTTTGGTAGATACAGATGAAGAATTATCTCGTGAATTGAGTCACAACGAACCACGTAAACCATATGAATTACACAAATATTCAAAATACAATGCACTCTGGGAATGTCCTACATGTCACGGCAATTATTTATATCCTATAAATGAACGAAAAGTAGGAGATAGGAGCTGTCCATATTGTAATAACCGAAGGGTTTTAGCTCATTTTAATTCTTTGTTAGCTAAAGACAACGAGCTGGCAAAAGAATGGAGCAGTAACAACGAACTCGCTGCAGATCAGGTACTACGAACTACTTCGCACTATGGACTGTGGAATTGTCCTAAGTGTCACGGCGAATATTCCGATAGTATTAGAGACAGATATGTAGGAGATGACAGCTGTCCATATTGTAACAATAAAAGGGTATTACCTAATTATAATTCGTTAATGGTTAAATGTCCTACTCTAATGAAAGAATGGAATTATCGAAGCAATTATTTAATCGTAAATCCTAACAACATATTACCAACATATCCAGAAGAAGTATGGTGGACTTGTGAATGTGGTAAAAATTTCAAAATGAGCCCTAAAAAAAGACTATATTATTTAAAACGTCACATGAAAGCCTGTCCATATTGCAAAGGACGTCGGCGAAAAAAATATCGTCATTTTTAAAAAAATT
>ENA-ORNQ01002945-ORNQ01002945.1-human-gut-metagenome-genome-assembly--contig:-NODE-2945-length-10665-cov-2.950613_pt1 | contig 10665 bp, 6 predicted proteins | sample MGYA00242116_ERZ509024 | MGnify/ENA primary metagenome ERZ509024 (study PRJEB26280, sample SAMEA2338697) | human gut metagenome | biome: human gut; feature: human-associated habitat; material: faeces... | reverse complement strand
GTAGGTGTTTCTTCACTGGCTGCCGGTCATAAGACATTGGTTCCGCAGATTATTGAAGAACTGAAGAAACTGGGACGTGAAGACATTGTGGTGATTGCCGGTGGTGTTATTCCTGCACAGGATTATGACTTCCTGTATAAGGCAGGTGTAGCTGCTATCTTTGGTCCGGGTACTCCGGTGGCGAAGGCTGCTTGTCAGATTTTGGAAATTCTGATGGATGAAGAATAACTTCTGAAATTCTTTAGAATCTTATAATATTCCCACCTTTTAGACTTGTTTTGGTTTAAAAGGTGGGATGTTTTTTTGTTTATATTCTTTGTCTTCTCTTTATTTTGTCTATATTTGTCCGGCTTTCATTGTAAAAAGACTTAATGAATGAATGGAAACAGAGACAATATAGATGTCTGTTTTGAGCAGTTTTATGCCGCTAACTTCCCGAGGGTCAAGAACTTTGCAAGGTTGTTGACTAAATCGGAGGAAGATGCGGAAGATATTGCTCAGAATATATTTCTTAAGTTATGGACACGTCCTGAACTTTGGCAAGAACAGGAAACCATGACTGGTTATCTCTATACTGTGACCCGGAATGAAATTTTCAACTTGTTCAAGCATCAGAAGGTAGAGCAGGAATATGAAGACAAAGTTTTGAAAGCCCAGTTGTTGGGTGAACTTTGTGACGAAGATTCCTCCCTGTTAGAAAATCTATATTATAAAGAAGTGCTGCTGCTTATCAAAATGACGCTTAGTCAGTTGCCTGACCGCCGTAGACAGGTTTTTGAGATGAGTCGTTTTGAGGGGCTTTCTCATAAAGAAATAGCAGATAAATTGCAAATCCCATTACGTACGGTAGAAGATCATATCTATAAAACATTGACCGAACTTCGCAAAGTGTTAATGTTTGTTATTCTCTTCCGGATCTTCCCGTAGTTTCTTTTCCTGAATAGTGATATTTATGTAAGTGTTTCTAAATACAATAATAAATACCACTTTATGAAGAATTATATTCGCGACGTAATCGACCGTTATATTAAGCATGACTATCCGGAAGAAGTCGATCAGGATTTTCGCACATGGTTGATTAGTGAGGAGCGTGCTGACGAGAAAGACTGTGAACTCAATAAACTTTGGGAGGCAACCGAAGCTGCCACAACTCCCGGTTATCGTGATTCTTTGGAACGGATGCACGAACTTACGGGGATCGGGGCGAGACAGCGGATTCATTTTCTACATGCTCGTTTGATAGTCTGGCGGATAGCAGCAGCTTTATTGATAGCCATATCTTCTGTTTCGATTTATTTGGCGTTGCAGAACCGTCAGGCACCGGATCTGTTGCAAGCATATATTCCTACTGCCGAAATGCGGAATCTTACTCTGCCGGACGGTACACAGGTATTAATTAATTCTCAAAGCACTTTACTTTACCCCAAAGAATTTACGGGTGATACACGTTCCGTCTATTTAGTGGGAGAAGCTGCTTTCAAAGTGAAGCGTGATGAAGAACATCCTTTTATAGTAAAGTCTTCTGATTTTCAGGTGACTGCGTTAGGAACAGAGTTCAACGTGACAGCTTATCCGGATGAAGAAGAAGTGACAGCAACATTGATTTCAGGAAAGGTGCTGGTAGAGTATAACGGACAGAAAAATCAAGAAATATTGAAGCCGAACGAGCAGTTGGCTTACAATAAGCGTAGTCGCTCCGGAAACGTACTTCGTCCTGATATGCAGGATGTCATAGCTTGGCAGCATGGTGAACTTGTCCTTCGTAGTATGACGCTGGAGGAAATATTCACCCGCCTTGAACGTAAATACCCTTACACATTTGTTTATAGTTTCCGTAGTATGAAAGAAGACCGTTTCAATCTTACTTTCGGGCAAAATGCTTCCATAGAAGAAATAATGGATATTATTGCTCGTGTAGCAGGGAATCTGGACTATCAGATTGTGGGAGACAAGTGCTATATTTCCATTGACGGAAAAAGCAAACTCCGACATCAGGGGACGAAATAGAACCTGTATATTATACTAATATTAACCTTAAAATACATTGAGCCTATGCGGAAAAAATATCCGGGAGAAGCTGCAACCTTCCCCCGGATGTGAAATCGAAATTCTTACTATTAGCGTTAACCAGACGCTACTAAATTCGAGAATCTAACTTTATCTGTATAAACTAATACTAAGAAGATGCAGCAAATTTATGAATTTATAGCCAATAAGCAGGCAATCAGTCGAGTATTTATGTTTTTTTTGTGCTGTCTGCTCCTTTCTGCTCCTACTTTTGCTCAAAGTAGCAATGTCCGGATTACGATCCATAAGAAAAACATATCGGTCATCGAGGCATTGAAAGAGGTGGAAAAACAAACGAAACTGTCCGTTGGTTACAACGAGTCGCAGTTGAAAAACAAACCCTCCATCAATTTGGCGTTAGAAAAAGCCACGCTGGAGAGTTCTCTCAAAGAAATCCTTAGAAATACGGGATATACCTATCAGTTAAAAGGAAAATATGTAATCATCGTTCCACAGGAAAAACAAGAAGCGGAAGCAGCTTCTGTCAAACGTATCACCGGCCGTGTGCTGGATGATAACGGAGAGCCGTTAATTGGTGTCAATGTACATGTAGAGGGAACGAGTGTCGGTTCTATTACGGATATTGACGGTAATTTTATACTCGAAGCTCCTGTTGGAAGTGTGTTGAGTATCAGTTATGTAGGTTACACTCCACAGACGGTAAAAGTAACCGGACAGAATACATATAGCGTGCAACTGGCTTCGGATACAAAACTGTTGAGTGAAGTCGTTGTAACAGCACTTGGCATCAAACGCGAGCAGAAAGCATTGAGCTACAACGTACAGCAAGTAAAGTCCGACGAACTGACCCAAATTAAGGATGCTAATTTTGTAAACAGCCTGAATGGTAAAGTTGCGGGTGTTACTATCAATACGAGCTCTTCCGGTGTCGGTGGGGCAAGTAGAGTGGTGATGCGTGGAACAAAGTCTATTGAACAGAGTAGTAACGCTTTGTACGTGATTGACGGCATTCCGATATATAATTTCGGTGGCGGAGGAGATACGGAATTTGGTTCAAAGGGAGCTACCGAGGCCATTGCTGATATTAATCCGGAAGATATAGAAAGCATTTCCGTACTGACTGCTGCCGCCCTTTATGGTAGTAATGCGGCAAACGGTGCGATTGTGATTACTACAAAAAAAGGACAGGTAGGTAAGCTGCAAGTAGGTGTATCAAGTGGCATTGAATGGTTGAATGCTTTTAAGATGCCCGAGTTCCAGGGCCGTTATGGTACAGGTAGTAATGGTAAAGCGGGAAATTCCAATATTTATAGCTGGGGACCGAAGTTGAACTCGGCTGCTCAAACAGGATATGAACCGGATGATTTTTTTGATACGGGTGCGGTATATACAAATTCCGTTACGTTGTCTACCGGAACGGATAAAAATCAGACTTTCTTTTCTGCAGCTGCCGTCAACTCGGCAGGGATGGTTCCCAACAATAGGTATAACAGATATAATTTTACTTTCCGTAATACGACCAGTTTCTTGAATGATAAGATGAAACTGGATGTAAGTGCAAGCTATATTCTTCAGAACGACCGTAATATGACCAATCAGGGGCAGTACTCCAATCCGTTGGTTTCTGCTTATCTTTTTCCTCGCGGGGATGATTTCTCTATAGTGAAGAATTTCGAGCGTTGGGATGAAGCCCGGAAAATTAGCGTACAGTTTTGGCCGCAGGGCGAAGGTGACCTTCGTATGCAGAATCCTTACTGGATTGCCTACCGTAATCTCCGTCTCAACAATAAGAAACGCTATATGGCTTCAGCAGGTTTGAGTTACCAGATTCTTGACTGGCTGAATGTGGCAGGGCGTGTCCGCATCGACAATACTCATAGCGAATATGAAGGCAAGCTTTATGCAAGCAGTAGCAACACGCTGACTGACGGTAGTTCACAAGGCCATTATACAGTAAACAACGGACAATATTCGCAGACTTATGCCGATGTGTTGGTGAATATTAATAAACGTATTCAGGATTTTACGATTGTAGCCAATATCGGTGCCAGTTATAGTGGAGTGACTAGTAAAGAATTGGGCTACGCCGGACCGATACGAGAAACTGGTATTCCTAATCTGTTCAATGTTTACGACCTTGACAACGCAAAAAAACGTGCTACGCAGGTGGGTTGGCGCGAAGCGACCGAATCTATTTTTGCCAGTGCCGAAGTAGGGTGGAAAAGTATGCTTTATCTCACCGTTACAGGACGTAACGACTGGGCTTCGCAGCTGACACATTCTCCGCAGGCTTCATTCTTCTATCCTTCCGTAGGGCTTTCGGCTGTCATCACTGAAATGTTGAAACTGCCTGATTGGGTGGATTATCTTAAAGTACGCGGATCGTTCAGTTCCGTAGGTAATCCTTATCCTCGTTTTCTTACCTATCCTACTTACTCGTATGATGCCAATAAGCAGGATTGGAAATCGCAGACGAATTATCCCATTGGTAAACTATACCCTGAGCGTACTGACTCATGGGAAGTAGGTCTGGATGCAACCCTGTTTAAAGATTTCAAATTGAGCGGATCTTTCTATTACGCCAATACTTATAATCAGACATTTGATCCTCGGCTTCCTGTTTCGTCAGGATATGACAAATTGTATGTACAGACCGGATATGTACGCAACTATGGTTTCGAGGCTATGTTGTCTTATGGGCATCGTTGGGGAGATTTCGGTTGGGACAGCAGCTTTACTTTCTCGGCCAACAAGAATGAAATCGTCGAACTAGTGAAGGATTATGTTCACCCGGAAACGGGCAAAACTTACAACGTCGATAAACTGGAACTCAAAACCGATGAAGGTCGCGGATTCGGAAAGGCGAAATTTATCCTGAAGGAAGGTGGTACGCTGGGCGATCTTTATACCCATGCCGATTTGAAGCGTGATATTAACGGTAATATCCTGATTGACGATAGCGGCAATGTGACAGCCATCGACAATGCCGGTGACATAAAGTTGGGAAGCGTACTTCCTAAGGCAAATTTAGCCTGGAATAATAGCTTCTCTTATAAAGGTATCAATGCCGGTTTCTTGTTGACAGCCCGTTTGGGCGGAATCGTTTATTCGGCAACACAGGCTTATCTTGATCTTTATGGAGTATCTGAAACATCTGCTGCCGCGCGTGATGCCGGAGGAGTATGGATAAATGGCCGTAGCCACGTGAATCCGCAAAGCTTCTATGAAGTGGTAGCATCGCAGAGCGGATTGCCTACCTACTATACTTATAGTGCTACCAACCTGCGTCTGCAGGAGGCACATATCGGTTACACCGTTCCGCGCCGCTGGCTGGGCAATGTTTGTGATATCAATGTATCCCTTGTGGGCAGAAATCTCTGGATGATCTACTGTAAAGCTCCTTTCGATCCTGAAGCAGTAGCTACTACGAACAACTATTATCAGGGAATCGACTACTTCATGATGCCGAGTACCCGGAATATAGGATTTAACATAAAGATTAACTTCTAAATACTATGATGGACATGAAACGAATATATAACATTCTTCTGATAATGATCCTTTCATTATTTCTGCTTCCGTTGGGCGGTTGTTTCGACAGCGACATCAACCGGAGTATGTACGAAGCGGACGGAGAAGAAATGCAGCGTGAGAATCATATTGTAGGTGCTACGCTCAAAGGAATGCAGGGATTGGTGATTCCTACACGTGAACACCTTTACCAGTTTATGGATGCTATGGCAGGAGGAGCATACGGTGGTTATTTGGAAGGAATTGTAGACACTTGGGTGATGAAATTCTCTACTTTCAATCCCGAACAGGGATGGCTCAAATCCCCGTTTGCCGATCCGATTAAAGACATGTACCCGCAGTACCGTGATATGATGAACAAGACGGATGACCCTGTGGCATTAGCTTTCGGTAAAATTCTCCGGGTGTGTATCATGCATCGTGTGACGGACATTTACGGTCCGATTCCTTATTCGAAGATGATGGATAATGATAATTCGGGTGAAGACCTGGCTGTCCCTTACGATTCGCAGGAGCAGGTATATACACAGATGCTGAAAGAACTGGAAGAAGCGGATAAAGTGTTGGAGGAAAACAAAGACCTGTCGTCCGAGGCTTTCCGCAAACTGGAAGACTTGTATTACGGTAACATTTCCAAATGGCGTAAGTTTGTACATTCCATGCAACTTCGCATTGCCATGCGTATGAGCTATGTCAATCCTACCGAGGCGCAACGTATTGCGCAGAAGGCTGTGGAAGCGGGAGTGATTGAATCGAATGAGGATAACGCCATGCTTCATGTGGCGGAGAACCGTTCGGAGTTGCTGTTTAATAACTGGAATGACTACCGTATCAGTGCCGATTTAGTTTCTATTATGAAAGGTTATGAAGATCCGCGTTTGGATAAGATGTTTGTCAAAGGTGTGCAGACAGTCGATCAGGATGGCGAGAAAGTCGATGTATACGATTATTACGGTGTACGTATCGGCATATTTACCCAGAAGAAAGACGACATGATTAACCTTTACTCAAAGCAGGTGATTTCCAGCACCGACCCTTATCTTTGGATGAATGCGGCGGAGGTGACTTTCCTTCGTGCCGAGGGCGCGTTGCGTGGTTGGAATATGGGAGGCGATGCACAGGCATTGTATGAAAAGGCTATTGCCCTTTCATTCGAAGAGCGTGGCGGAGCCACCGGAGCGGACCAATATGTGAAGGATGCGACGAAAAAGCCTATAGACTATGTGAACCCGATGGACGGGGCTGATATTAAGTATAGCCATCCGGCGGTAAGTACCATTACGATTGCCTGGGAACCTGGAGCGGAGTATTTCGAACGGAACTTGGAGCGTATCATTACTCAAAAATGGATTGCAATATTCCCGCTGGGGCTGGAAGCATGGGCGGAACATCGTCGTACGGGCTATCCGAAATTGTTGCCTGCCGTGGAGAATAAAGACCCCAATAATAGTGTGAATGTAACAATCGGTCCCCGTCGTTTGCCTTTCCCGGCCGATGAATATACAGGGAATCCGAAATACATTGATCAAGCTGTAGAAATGCTGAATGGTCCCGATGCCGCAGGAACTAAACTTTGGTGGGATAAGAAAGACCATTCCATTGAGAATAGTCAATCCTCAAACTAGAACGAACCTTTAAATCAATGAGATTATGAAATATAAATCAATCTTTAAGTTATGCCTACTGACTACTTTCTTGTCGGTTGCCACCATCAGTTGCGACGACTGGACGGAAATGGAAATACACGATAGTCAGGTGAATGGGTTTAAGGAACAGAATCCGCAGGAGTATGCAGCGTACACACAGAATCTTCGTGCATATAAAGCAACGAAACATGCTGTTGTTTATGCCCGGTTGGATAATGCTCCGGAAGTATCTACCGGTGAGAAGGACTTTCTCCGTGCGTTGCCAGATAGTATTGATATAGTGACGATGCGTAATGCCGACCGTCTGTCCGAATATGACCGGGAAGATATGAAGTTGGTGCGTGAGGATTATGGGACGAAAGTGCTTTACTATATAGATTGTACGGCTAAAGATAAACTGAATACCTCTATAACCTCTGCTGTTGAGGCAGTGCGTGCAGGGACATTTGACGGGATTGCCCTCGGTTCGGAAGGCTCTGCGGTAGACGTCTCGGCGTTAAAGCCGCTGCTGGATGCTTTGGGACAGACACCGTGTCTGTTAGTTTTTGAGGGTACTCCTTCCTTGTTGCCGGAAGCGCAGCGCAGCCTTTTCAACTATTTCGTACTCGATATTTCCGGTGCATCCGATGAATATGATATAGAAACCTCCGTATTTTATGCCACCGGATATGGCAAGGCCGCTCCGGATCGCCTGCTGTTGGCTGTCACTCCTGACGGTACATTGACCGACTATAACGGAGTGACGCGCAATGCCATCGCTGGAGCTGCTTATAGTGCTCTCAATATGGAAACGCCATTGGGAGGTATTGCTATTTACAATATCTCTGCCGATTACTACGATACTGATATTATTTATAAACAGACCCGTGGAGGTATTCAATTCCTGAATCCTGCTTCGGCTCACTAAACGATGTAAACTATGAGAATACATAAACTTTATCAGTGCTTTGCAGCCGCAGTTTTGTTATTTCTGCCGGTTGCCTGTGATAATACGGATTACAGCGAAAAGTCACCGTTTGACAATTCGGCGTATCTGAATATAGCTGCTAGTAAGAATACAGAAACTTTCACTTTTAATCGGAAGGTGACAAGCCAGACGAAGACTTTTGCGGTGAAATTGTCTTATCCGGCAGGGGATGATGTGAAGGTCAGCTTGAAGGTAGACGCTTCGTTGACTAGTGAATATAATGCAAAGAACGACACGCATTATGAGATATTGCCTGCTGAACACTATCAATTGTCAAAAGATAGGGTTGTAGTTCCGGCAGGGAAAACTACTTCCGAAGAGGTTAGCATAAAATTCTTGAAACTTGATGAATTGGAAATTGATGCCACTTATCTTTGTCCGCTTTCTATTGGAGGAGCCGAAGGGGTAGGTGTTATGGATGGTTCACGTACGATGTATTATTTGGTGCGTCGTTCTAGTGCCATCACAACAGCGATGAATTTGAAAAATGTCTATGTCACCGTTCCGGGATTTGATAAGGGAAGTCCGACAGCGGATGTTGTAAATAATTTGAGTTCTGTGACAATGGAGGCTATTATAAGAGTGAACAGTTTCCAGCAAGAAATATCCTCCATCATGGGGATAGAACAATATTTTTTGATGCGCATCGGTGACTCAAACTTCCCGAATCAACAGTTGCAGGTACAAAGTACATTCGGTAAATTCCCTGAATCCAGTAAACAAAAACTGTTGCTGCCAGGTGAGTGGTATCACGTTGCTTTGACATGGGATTTGGCTAATACCACTATTGCTTTCTATGTGAATGGACAGTTGCAAAGCATTAGCAACGTTCATGGGAAAAGCGATTTGACTACAATTAGTTTAGGTGACAAAGCACCCGATGATGAATTTGGTAATGGAGGTGATTTTAATTTCTATTTCGGTCGTTCTTATGGTGAATCGCATGATATAAGTCGTCAGTTTGATGGTGAAATATGTGAAGCTCGCATTTGGAATGTAGCTCGTACTCAAGAACAGATTTGGGAGAATATGTATGATATTCCCGACCCGACTGAAGAACCAGCTTTGTGTGCCTATTGGAAGTTTGATGAGGGAACAGGGATGGAAGTCGAAGATCGTACAGGACATGGGAACAATGCGAAAGTAGTCCCTTATTGGAAAGCAAGCGACCATGTGGAGGCTTACAGTAAAACGGATGCCGAACTGTGGCCTAGCGGAATCGAAGTTCCGAAGATTAACAATGAACAATAACCTAAAAAAGGAGGTAAGTGATGAAAAAGATAATACAATATATGTGTGTTGCAATGGGGGCGCTGTTTATGCTCTTGGCCTGTCAGGACGATGCTGCGATCATCAATCCTGATGTAACGCACGGACGTTCGACTGAAGGTGTGGAAACAGTCAATAGTAAGGGGGCTTTGAATAGTACGTTTTGTCCGGAGAGTAAAATTGTATTGCTCAGTATTGGAGATCCAACTTTGGAAGGACGTGATGAAACTGATTTAGGAAGGAAAGATGAACTTTGCCTTATTCTTCCAAAGCCACTTGAAAAGGATATTACTTTGAAGATTGCTATGGAGGATGCTTATGCAAATAATGAGACAATGAAAGATGGAGGGAGTTATACAAGCTTTGTAGTAGAGACATTCCGTAAAGAGTATAAAATAAAGACTCTAGGTTCTGATTTTAATATTCCAGGGAATAACGGATTAGGAAATACCTTATTGATAAACGGAGGCAAAGAAGCTATTGTGACTATACGGGCGGGAGAGCGGAAATCAGAGAATGTAGAATTGCTTTTTAAAAGAGAATATTTAAACAGCAATTATACTTATCTTTTTCCAATTCAGGCTGTTGATGCGGGGACCGGGGAGCTGATTGATCAGATATACTACGTCATTAATCCTGTTGAAGAGAAAAAGGAGATGGGAGAAAAGCAGAGTACAGTAATAGCTTACATAGACACAGAAGTCATGAATCCTTTGATTGCAGGTCAGTTTTCGCTTAGTATCGATTCTTATGATTATAGTGAAGGATTTGAAGAAACGAACATTTATAAAGGTCCTTTATTAGATATCTTGAATGTCCGCACAGCTTTTTTGAAAGAGGTGCAAGGGCGTGCGGTATTGACCTATACGACTGATATGGAATATGTACTGAAAAAACATATCCGCTATCTACGTCCTATGCAAGAGAATGGGTTGAAAGTCTGTCTTGCCATCATGGGTGGCGGAACCGGATTGGGATTCGCAAATTTGACAGATGCGCAAATCAGTGACTTTACAGCACAGGTTCAAACCGCTGTCAGTCTTTACGATTTAGATGGTATTAACCTTTGGGACAAAGGAGCAGGTTACGGTAAAGAGGGAATGGCGCCCATCAATGACACTTCATATGCTAAATTGATAAAAGCATTGAAAAATGCGATGCCGGATAAATTGCTTACGTTGGTTGATACCCGTGAAACTACCGAAGCACTTTGTGATGAGCAAG
>ENA-ORNQ01002944-ORNQ01002944.1-human-gut-metagenome-genome-assembly--contig:-NODE-2944-length-10667-cov-15.989634_pt1 | contig 10667 bp, 2 predicted proteins | sample MGYA00242116_ERZ509024 | MGnify/ENA primary metagenome ERZ509024 (study PRJEB26280, sample SAMEA2338697) | human gut metagenome | biome: human gut; feature: human-associated habitat; material: faeces... | reverse complement strand
ATACCCTGCTGTCGGCCATGGAAACAGCAGGCAACAAGGAATTTGAAAAGGACACCGAGAAGAAAGGTTTGGGAACACCGGCAACCCGCGCTGCGATTCTGGAAAAGCTGGTATCCTCCGGCTATGTTGAGCGCAAAGGCAAGCAGATGATTCCCACGGAGGACGGTGTGGCGGCGATTCACAATATCCCGGACTATCTAAAATCAGCCAGCATGACAGCCGAGTGGGAAAATGCGTTGCTTCTGATGGAGCACGGAGAGATCAAGCCCCGCGATTTTATGCAGGGCATCCACGGACTGATTGACAAGATGCTTGCTGACCTCCGGCAGATTTCTACTGTGGCGGCAGCTTCCAATTATAATACGGTGAGCGTGGGAAACTGCCCAGTTTGCGGAAATCCTGTGCATGAAAGTAAACTCAGCTTTTGCTGTGCAGACCGCAGCTGCAACTTTGCTCTTTGGAAGGAGAGTAAATACCTGTCCAACATGAGAAAAACGCTGAACAAGAAGATGGCTGCAGACCTTTTGAAGAAAGGCCGCACCCATGTGAAAGACTTCTATTCTGTGAAAAAGGACAAGACTTTTGCTGCTGACCTTGTGATGCAGATTGCAGATGGTCGTGTGCAGTACAGTCTGGAATTTCCGAAAACACCAATCAAAAAGTAAAGGGGGTACACCTTGCCGAAAGTAAACGATATTCGTGAACTGGCGCAGAAAAACGCGCAGTATGTCAGCAATTCCCCACGGGATTGGATGAGCTATCTGGATGTAGCGGCACGGCTATACCGCTATTCCTTCAACGATACGCTGCTCATCCATGCACAGCGGCCGGATGCGACAGCCTGTGCAGAACTGGAACTGTGGAACAAGAAGATGAATCGCTGGGTCAATCGTGGTGCAAAGGGCATCGCTCTGATTGACGATACCGGGCCGAGAGTCGGCCTGCGGTACGTGTTCGACATTTCAGATACGCACCTTGTCGATGGCGGCAGAACGCCGATGCTGTGGAAACTGGATAGCCATGAGCATGAGGCGGCCATCATAGACCATCTGGCAGATACCTATGGCCTGTCGCAGACGGACAGCATGAACGCTGCGCTGCTGGAATTGGCACAGCAGTTGACTGCCGATAATCTGGATGAAGCGATGGATGGTTTATCCTATGAGGTGGCTGATACGTTTCTGGAGGAACTGGATGAAGATAATGTCCGTGTCCGCTTCCGGGAACTGATGGCGAACAGTATCTTCTATACGCTTTCCCGTCGCTGCGGGAAAGAACCTATGGATGTGCTGGACGATGATGATTTTATCCGTATCGTGGATTTCAACAAGCTGCCGGTGCTGTCGTTCCTTGGCAACGCAGTTTCGGAGCAGTGTGAGGCCGTTCTTTTTGACATTGGCCGCGAGATGCGGAAAATCTACAAAAAAGAAATCACGCAGCAGCTTGAAAAATCCGTTGACAGCTTGTATAATACAAATGTGAACTTTAGCGCATTAAAGCGCGAAACCGAAGAAAACACGACCAAAGGAGGACAAGAAAATGGAGTTGACGTATCATCGCAAGGGAGATTACCTGTTCCCGAATCTGGCCGTGAAGGACGAGCCGCAGATCATCGGGAAGTACGGGATGCTGCGCAGAACGTATCTGAAAGAGAACCGAAAGAACTGGTATCAGAGTATGCTGATGAGCGGCAGACTGAACCAGCATCTGGCGCAGATCGAGGAAGAAGCGGAGAACCGGATGGAATCCCTGCTGGACAGCCTGAACGAGAAGTTCCCGGCACCGAGCAAGGAGAAGGACCCGCTGGCATGGGCAGCACATCAGAACAGCCTGACGGCGATGGCAGAAGAGATCGTCTTGAAGGAATTGGTATACAATTAACCGAACCGACAACAGAACAGGATTTGAGCGAAGCAGAGGAAGAAATTGCCTCTGCTTTTTCTTTTCCTGATTTGCCGACCGTGGAACAGCAGATCAGCGCCATTGAAGCACCGATCCAGGCGCGGTATGCGGATGAAATTGCACTTGATTCCGAAGTGGTCGATGAAATCCTGCGCACGGGCAGCAACCGCAGCAAAGGTCAGCTTCGTCTGATCTACAATTTCATGGTTGAGAAAACCCCGGAAGAATACACGGAGTTCGTGAAAAACGAATATGGTACGGGCGGCAAAGGCTTTGAAATTGGCGGTGCGAAATATGCCGTCTGGTTCGATGATTTGGGACTGCGCATTGCAGCAGGCAGCACGGCAAAGGGCGGCACGCTTGTCAATGCGTTTTTGTCGTGGGAGGATGTGAGCAACCGCATCCATGAACTGCTCCGGCAGGGTGAGTATGCGCCGCAGGCGGTTCTGGATGCTGCACGGCAGAATGCTTTGCAGGAACACGCGCAGACATTGGCCTATATGGAGCGCGACTTGGCAGATGGCGTTGCCGAAGCAGTCTTTCAGGATGCAGAAATCTTCAGGGGCGGTTTCCCGGAACTGACGGACAGGTTGGCAGGCTTGCTGGACGATGCAGCTTTTCTGACCGATCTCAATGAAAGATTGTCCGCGCTGGGGGAAGCCTATGCCGAAGATAAAGACCTGATGCGGATGCACTTTTATAAGCCGGATAAGGTTGCGGCGCTGTTCCAGCAGTTTGCAAAGCCTTATCAGAACTACTCGGCGCGAGATGGTTTTCACTGGAACGAGTACAAACGATTCGTCACGGAAGATGAAATCAATGCTTACTTCACACGGGGCAGCAATTATTCGGACAGTCGGCTGGCAATCTATTCGTTCTTCTTAAACCATGAAGATAAGAAAGAGCGGGCAGACTTTCTGAAAGACCATTACGGGATCGGTGGTAGCAGCCATGCGCTCTGCGGGGCAGATGATTCTCACGAAGATCACGATGGCAGGGGCATTTCTTTGGAGCGTGGCCCATACGGGAACCCGGATGCAAGCGTTCATCTGAATTGGAATCAGGCTGTAGGTCGAATTGACCGACTTATCCGTGACAGTGAGTATTTGAAGCCGGCAGACTACTCCCGGATGCCTGCTTATGAGCGCGAGCGGATGGCAATGCGGGTGATGGGATTCTATCACCATCTGCCGAACGACGTGGAGCGGCCTTATCCGCAAGACCTTTACCATGAAGAAGGACGAAAGGCTCTCGTTGAAAAGCTGGAAGCCCCTGAACAGGCGGTGGAACTGCTGGAGCAGATGGACAATGCACTGCTGTCCGTGCCGCTGGATTCGGGAGAATATGAGCGTAAGGCAGAATCCCTTTCTGTCCTGCACCAATATGTCGAGGGAACGTACACGATTTTCCCGGAAAAGAAGAGGGCTGTTGAGATTGCGGTTCCTGAACAGGGGCAGATGTCCATGTTTGACTTCATGGAGCAGGAGCCGCAATCGAAAGAGCAGTCAACCGCCGCAGCGGTTGAGAAACCCAAAAAAGATGCGCCTCTTGCAGATGAAAAGTATTCGGAGCAGACGCTGCAGCCCCTGCCACTGGATGCCGCCAACGAATATAACGCATTGAAAGAGCGCTACCCGGATGCTCTGGTCGGCTATGAGCAGTACGGAAACTTTGAGTTCTACGGCGAGGATGCAAAGCGCATTTCGGAACTTCTTGGCAGCAAGCTGTTGGAAAAGGAAACTGCACTCGGCAAGGTTGAGGTATCTGGTTTTCCGCGTGAACAGTGGGTTTCACAGGCAATGAAGCTCTGGAAGCAGGGGGAGAGTGTCTATCTGTCCGGCCAGCAGGAAGATGGAACCCATGCGCAGACAAAGTATTTCCGCAGAGAGGAATACTTACCGATTAACACAACCATCGAACTGGAAGATAGAGAGTTCCGTGTGGATTCGGTCAACTTTGAACAGGGAACGGTCAGTTTGCAGGACATGACCCTTGCGAAAGAAGCCCGGTATCCGATCTTCCGAACGGAACCACTGGAGTACATTCGGCATTTATATGAACAGGCAGATGTACCGATGGAAGAAGCGGTGGAAATCACAGTCTTTACGGCTCTGCATAATGCTGGTGTGGCTTACGAGGATTTTTCCCCGGAGCAGATGGATGTGATCTATTCGGTGGCAGAATCGGGTGGCGAGTTGGAAGAACTGCTGAATCCTGACTTTCCGCCGGAACAGATGCAGCTGATCGCAGATGTGCAGAACCGAACGGATGCCATTAGCCGCGCAGCGGCAGAGGAAGCCCTTGAACCGCTGACGCAGCAGCCTATGACCCCGGCAGAGGTCAACCATGCACGGCGGCAGCACAATCTTCCGCTGGACAGCGGTGCGATAGAACTGCCTGCACAGCCCAAACAGGAGCCTATGAACTTCCGTATTACGGACGATGATCTCGGCGCAGGAGGGCCGAAAACAAAGTATAAAGCCAATGTGGAAGCCATTCGGGTGCTGCAAACGCTGGATGCAGAGCAGCGGCAGGCCACAGCGGAGGAACAGGAAATCCTTTCCCGGTATGTGGGATGGGGCGGCATTCCGCAGGTGTTCGATGAAAACAACGCAGAATGGTCGAAAGAGTATGCCGAACTACAGTCCCTGCTCACGGCGGATGAGTATAAGGAAGCCCGCGCCAGTACGCTGAATGCGTTTTACACTTCTCCTACGGTCATCAAGGTAATGTATGAAGCTCTGGGCAATATGGGATTGTCCAAAGGCAATGTGCTGGAACCGTCCTGTGGTGTCGGCAATTTCATGGGTCTGGTGCCGGACAGCATGGAGAAGATTCGGATGTATGGTGTGGAGCTGGACAGCATTTCGGGCCGCATTGCACAGCAGTTGTACCAGAAAAACAAGATTGCGGTGCAGGGCTTTGAAACAATGCAGTTCCCGGACAGCTTCTTTGACTGTGTTGTGGGTAACGTACCGTTCGGCAATTACAAAGTACCGGACAAGCGGTATGACCGCCACAATTTTCTCATCCACGATTATTTTATTGCGAAAAGTCTTGACCTTGTGCGTCCGGGCGGTGTGGTAGCGGTGGTAACGTCCAGCGGTACGATGGATAAGAAGGATTCCTCTGTCCGTGAGTACCTTGCCAACCGTGCCGATCTGGTCGGCGCAATTCGTCTGCCGAACAATGCGTTCCAGCGCAATGCCAACACGGGCGTGGTTGCTGACATTCTGTTCCTGCAGAAGCGTGACCGTGCAGCGGTAGAGCGGGCAGACTGGGTAGACCTTGGCGAAACACTGAAAGGCTACTCCATCAACCAGTATTTTGCGCAGCATCCTGAAATGGTGCTGGGCGAGATCACCACGGAAAGCACCCAGTACGGCAAGCAGGAAACCACGGTCAAGCCCATCGAGGGCGCAGACCTTGCCCAGCAGTTGAAAGAAGCAGTCGGAAATATCCATGCCACCATCACGGAGCCGGAAATCTCCGACGATGAACTGGATGTGCAGGAAGAACCCATTCCGGCAGACCCCAGCGTGAAGAATTTCAGCTTCACGAGTGTGGATGGGCAGATTTACTACCGCGAAAACTCCTTTATGAATAAGGTGGAACTGCCTGCCGTAACTGCAGAGCGGGTGCTGGGCATGATTGCTCTGCGGGAAACCACCCGGAAGCTGTTGGATTGTCAGCTGCATGATGGTTCGGATGCAGAAGTTCAGCTTTTGCAGAATGAACTGAAACAGCAGTACACCGCATTTAAGGCGCAGTATGGTCTGATCAACAGCACTGCCAACAAGCGGGCGTTCCGACAGGACAGCAGCTATTGTCTGCTGGCATCACTGGAAATTCTGGATGAGGAGAAGAATCTCAAACGGCTGGCCGATATTTTTACCAAACGTACCATCCGTAAGCCGGAGCCTGTTACCTCAGTAGACACGCCAAGCGAAGCTCTGGCGCTTTCCATTGGAGAAAAAGCAAAGGTGGATGTGCCGTTTATGGTGCAGCTCTGCGGTAAACCGGAACAGGAGATCACGGATGAACTGGCAGGTGCGATTTTCCGAAATCCTGTGACACAGCAGTGGGAAACCTCGGATGAATACCTGTCCGGCAATGTTCGTGAAAAACTGGCCACAGCAGAAACCTTTGCTGCAAACCATGCAGAGTATCAGATCAATGTGGACTACCTGAAACGGGTACAGCCCAAGGATTTGGATGCTTCAGAAATTGAAGTACGGCTGGGTGCGAACTGGGTAAAGCCGGAGTACATCACGCAGTTTATGAAGGAAGTGTTCAAAACACCGAACTACTATGCTGGTATTGACATTAAAGCAACCTATTCCGAAATTTCAGGTGCATGGAACATTTCGGGCAAGTCGCTGGATCGCGGCAATCCGCTTGTCACCAATACCTACGGAACCCTGCGCGTCAATGCTTATAAGCTGTTGGAAGATGCCCTGAACCTCCGGGATACCAAGATCTACGATACGATTCACGATGCGGATGGCGACCACCGTGTACTGAATAAGCAGGAAACCATGCTTGCACAGCAGGCACAGGAATCCATTCGGGAAGCGTTCAAGCAGTGGATTTTCAAGGATTTAGACCGCCGCGAGGATTTGTGTGCGACCTATAACCGGATTTTCAATGCGATTCGTCCTCGTGAGTACGATGGCAGTCATATTCGTTTTGAGGGCATGACCCCAGAAATTTCCCTGATGCCGCACCAGAAAAATGCCGTGGCGCACATTCTGTACGGTAACAATACGCTGCTGGCTCATTGTGTGGGTGCAGGCAAGACCTTCCAGATGATCGCTGCCGGCATGGAAAGCCGCAGACTGGGCCTGTCGCAGAAAAACCTCTATGTGGTGCCGAATCACCTCACGGAGCAGTGGGGCGCAGATTTCCTGCGGCTCTATCCCAATGCCAATGTGCTGGTGGCAACGAAAAAGGATTTTGAACCCAGCAATCGAAAGCAGTTCTGCTCCCGGATCGCAACCGGCGATTACGATGCCATCGTGATCGGTCATTCGCAGTTTGAACGAGTGCCGCTTTCCCCGGAACGGCAGAAAGCCATTGTGGAGCGTCAGATCGACGATATTACACTGGCTTTGGCCGATGCCCGGAGTGATGATAGCCGCAGTTTTACGGTCAAGCAGATGGAAAAAACAAAGAAAACGCTGGAAGCAAAGCTGCAAAAGCTGAACGACCAGACGAGAAAGGATGATGTAGTTACATTTGAGGAACTGGGTGTTGACCGTCTGTTTGTGGACGAGTCACATTTCTATAAAAATATGTTCCTCTACACAAAAATGCGGAATATCGCAGGTATTGCCCAGACCGATGCGCAGAAGTCCAGCGATATGTTTGCAAAGTGTCAGTATCTGGACGAGCTGACAGGCGGCAAGGGCGTGACCTTTGCAACCGGAACCCCGGTCAGCAACTCGATGGTGGAACTGTACACTATTATGCGGTATCTCCAGTATGACACCCTGCAGAAGATGGGACTGAGCCACTTCGATGATTGGGCGGCATCCTTCGGTGAAACCGTTACGGCAATCGAGCTTTCCCCGGAAGGCACCGGCTACCGTGCGAAAACACGTTTTGCCCGGTTCTTCAATCTGCCGGAGTTGATTTCTCTGTTCAAGGAATCCGCAGATGTGCAGACGGCGGATATGCTGAACCTGCCTGTGCCGAAAGCAGAGTACATCAACGAAGTGCTGAAACCTAGCGAAACACAGGAAGAAATGGTAAGTTCCTTTGCAGACCGTGCCGAGGCTGTACGCAACGGTAATGTGAATCCCAGATTCGATAATATGCTGAAGATCACCAACGATGGCAGAAAACTGGCACTCGACCAGCGGCTTATGAACGAGATGCTGCCGGACGAGCCGGAGAGTAAGGTGAATCGCTGTGTGGACAATGCGTTCAAGGTCTGGGAAGAATCTGCCCCGGATAGGGGAACACAGTTGATCTTCTGTGACTTATCGACGCCAAAGGTAGATGGCACATTCAACGTCTACGATGATGTGCGGGAGAAGCTGGTGGCGAGAGGTATTCCTCGTGAAGAGGTGGCATTCATTCACGAGTACAACACCGAAACGAAAAAAGCAGACCTGTTTGCAAAGGTGCGCGCCGGACAGGTGCGTATCCTGATGGGGTCTACGCCGAAACTTGGCGCGGGAACCAATATTCAGGATCGGCTGATTGCCCTGCATCATCTGGACTGCCCGTGGAAGCCGTCTGACCTGGAACAGCAGGAAGGACGTATTCTCCGGCAGGGAAATCGAAATAAGCAGGTGAAAATTTATCGTTACGTCACGGAAAATACGTTTGATTCGTATATGTGGCAGATTCTGGAAAATAAACAGAAGTTTATAAGCCAGATTATGACATCCAAGTCGCCTGTCCGTGCCTGCGATGATGTGGACGATACCGCGCTGTCCTATGCCGAAATCAAGGCACTGGCAACGGGCAATCCCTACATCAAGGAAAAGATGGACTTGGATATTCAGGTCAGCAAACTGAAACTGCTGAAAGCCAATCACACCAGTCAGATTTATAGCTTGGAATCGGATATTGCGCGCCGCTATCCGCGAGAAATCGCTGTGGCACAGGGTCAGATTGAAGCACTGAAAACCGATATGGAAGCGGCAAAACCGCTTCTGGCGCAGGATAAAGATCACTTCTCTATGGAAATCAGCGGTAAGGTGTACAGCGAACGCAAGGAAGCGGGCGCGGCTATCATCGAGGCTTGTAAGGCTTTGAAGGCGGCTGGTACCGAGGGCAGAATCGGCAGCTACGGTGCGTTTGAACTGCATTCCCGGTTTGACAACTTCGATAAGGTGTTCCGTTTGTCCATCAAGGGCGCATGGAACTATTCGATGGAAGTCGGCAAAGACCCGCTGGGTAATATCCTGCGCGTTACCAATGCACTGGCAGGTATCGAAAGAGCATTGCCGCAGGTGGAACGCAGACTGGAAACCTTGGAACAGCAGTTGGCGCAGGCAAAGGAAGAAGCCAAACGTCCTTTCGCGCAGGAAGCAGAATTGGCCGAAAAATCTGCGCGCCTTGCGGAGCTGAACTCTCTGCTCAACATGGATGAAAAGGGCAGTGAGGATGCGCTGGGAGTGGACGAGGATGCAGCCGAAACCGAAGTTGCAGACAGGCCGCGCCAGCCTGTGAACTATGCAGGCCGCGTTGCAGAGCGCACTGCGGACAATGTGCGGAAACCCTCTGTGCTGGCGCAGCTTCATGCAAAACAGGCAGAGCGCAGCGCAGAACCGCAGAAATCCCAGAAGCGGAAAAGTCACGATATGGAACTGTAAATGAGAGCCGCCCCGTCAGTTTTGTCTGGCGGGGCATTTTTTTGAAGGAGGGCATTTGCTGACATTAACACCGATCAATTTGAAAACGGCAAACGCATTTGTGCAGCAGCATCACCGCCACCATAAACCGACGCGGGGGCATAAGTTCTCCATCGGTGTATCGGATAATGGTGCGCTGGTGGGCGTTGCTATCTGCGGCAGACCTGTGGCGCGGCGGCTGGACGATGGCTATACGCTGGAAGTTAACCGTCTGTGTACAGATGGAACACCGAACGCCTGCAGCATTTTGTATGCGGCGGCATATCGTGCAGCACGGGCCATGGGCTACAACAAAGTTGTTACCTACATTCTGAACACGGAGAATGGCAGCTCCCTGAAAGCTGCCGGCTACACCTGTGAGGGCAAGGCCGGGGGATTAGAGTGGAACGGCGCAAAAGCACCGAAACAGGCTGACCAATATCCGCGCCAGATGAAAACACGATGGGTCAAGAAAAAGGAGGGCTTGCATGGTGGTTGACCGCAAACAGCAGATGAAAGAAATCACGGAACGGTTGGAGCAGGGGGTAAAAGACATTTTTACATCGGAAATGTACACGACATACCTGCGCACGATGGCAAAATTCCATAATTACAGCTTCAATAATACGCTACTGATCGCTATGCAGCGGCCTGATGCCACACTGGTGGCAGGGTTTAACGCATGGAAGAATAAGTTCAACCGCTACGTCAAAAAAGGCGAAAAGGGCATCCAGATCATTGCTCCGGCTCCCATCAAGGAAGTGGAGGAGCGCGAGAAAATCGACAAAGATACGGGTCTGGCTGTACTGAACGAAAACGGTGAGCCGGAAATGGAACGTGTGGAGTATGTTATTCCGAGGTTTCGATTGACGACAGTTTTTGATATATCGCAGACAGATGGCGAACCGATTCCGTCGCTGGAAGTGAACGAACTAACGGCCAGCGTTAAAGACTATGCGCTGCTTACGGCGGCAATCGAGCAGGTGTCGCCTGTGCCGATGCGGTTTGATGAAATCAAAGGGGATGCCAAAGGCTATTACAGTGATGCAGACAAAGAAATCTGCATTCAGGTCGGCATGGGCGAGAGCCAGACCATAAAAACGATGATCCACGAAGTCGCTCATGCGATGCTGCATAACAGCGATTTCATGAAGCAGCGCGGCGAAGAAAAAGACAGGCTCACGAAAGAAACCGAAGCTGAAAGCATTGCATTTACGGTCTGCTCGGCTCTGGGTATTGATACATCCGATTACTCTTTTCCGTATGTGGCAAGCTGGGCCAGCGGCAAGGAGATGAAGGAACTGAAAGATTCGATGGATACGATTCGATTGACCGCAGCCGACTTTCTGGAAAAACTGGAAGCAGCGGTGGCAGAAAGGAGTGTGGAGCGCATGACGGCGATGGAATATGCTGAAAAGC
>ENA-ORNQ01002936-ORNQ01002936.1-human-gut-metagenome-genome-assembly--contig:-NODE-2936-length-10692-cov-2.608536_pt1 | contig 10692 bp, 7 predicted proteins | sample MGYA00242116_ERZ509024 | MGnify/ENA primary metagenome ERZ509024 (study PRJEB26280, sample SAMEA2338697) | human gut metagenome | biome: human gut; feature: human-associated habitat; material: faeces... | reverse complement strand
ATCCACAGCAAAATGTTCCCACTTCCAGTGGAGATATTCGTTTCTCCGGTACGCAGCAAACATCAGCAATCCGGCTGTCGTATAGGATATTGCAGACGCAATTGCCGCTCCTCTGACGCCCAAACCCATTCCATAAATAAAGACAATGTTTAAAAGGATATTGGTTCCGTTGGCTCCCAGATTGATTAACATCGGCGTTTTTGTATCTTTTGTTCCCCGAATCGCAGCGCCCATAATCATCGTTGCCGAACGGAAAATCATCGGAAGACTGACAATTAGGAAATAATCGGAAGCATCCTTCCAAATAGATGGCTCCGCCCCCATCCAAATCGGAATGTATGGACTTAGGATGACAGAAATTCCGCCGGCAAAAAGTCCACACGCAAAAACTAAAATTAAAATCTGCTTTGCGATTTTCTGCAAATACTCTCTGTCGCCGCTCCCCAGTGCCTTTGCTGTCATTGATAACACCGCCACGCCAAGTGCCGCCGGAATACTGTTCACAAGCCATGTCACCGTTGTCGTAACACTGACAGATGCTGTCGCTTTTTCTCCCAGATGTCCAACCATCGCCGTATCCACATACTGCAATAACGTCGATAAAATTTCCTCTAAGATGGTAGGAATCGACAACGTAACTAACGTTTTTAAAATTTCACGGCGGTTAATTTTTTGTTCCTGCATTCCTTACACCTCATTTCCTGATTCCAGCATAAGCATGAGTTTATCATATTCTATTAACCGATTTGTTTTTCTTACCTTTTTCCATACTTTTTTCCCGTTCGGGTACCAGTTTACGAGATAAGACCAGATTTCTTTCATCTTAAATAACACCGGCTGATCCGGCATGCATGCCTGATAAGCCACTTTCAATTCTCGCAAAAATACGTGCAATTCTTCTTTCTTCATCTTCTCCCCGGTCTGAATTTCACGGACAAGCCCCGGATTTGCAATAAGCCCTCGTCCAATCATAATTGCCTCAATTGTCGGAAAACGCTCGCAAAAACGTTCATATTCTTCTACCGTTGTGATATCACCATTATAGCAGAGCGGATTCTTACTGTGTTCCACTGCATATTCAAACATATCAAGGTTCGGTGTATTTTTATAATAATCATCTCGAATTCTCGGATGAATGGTTAATTCCTCAATCGGATACCGGTTATAAATCTCTAGAAGATCCGGAAACTCATCCGGTGAATATCTGCCCAATCTCGTCTTAACAGAAATCGGCACCTCACACTGTGAAAAAATATCATCCAAAAAGCGGTCAAGTTCCTCCGGCTTTGCCAGGAATCCCGAACCTCTCCCCTTCGACACAACCGTCCCTGACGGACAGCCTAAATTCAGATTAATTTCATGATATCCATATTCAATCAGACGGCTGGCTGTATAAACAAACTCATCACTGCGGTTACTGAGAATCTGAGGCACAACCGGTATTCCCTGATTATGCTCCGGTATCACATCCTTTTTTGCCCGGCTCTTAAAATCATGATTCGAAGTCGGTGACACAAAAGGTGTAAAATATTTATCCATACTGCCAAATTTCTGATGATGTAAGTTTCGGTAAATATACGTTGTAATGCCCTCTAAGGGAGCAAAATAAAACTGCTTCATTCTGATTCGCTAAACTCCTTCATATATTTACGAAAACGAAGTGGCAGCATTTGTCTCTGCAATTTGGGATTTACACGTTCTTTAATCGCAATTGTGTCAACAAACAATTTCCATAATTTCTGAAGCTGCTTTTCGTCCTCGGAATAAGTCAGAGTAAGTTCATCCATATCTACTTCATCCATGGATAAATACACCGTTTTGTAATTTGCTTTATGAAGCAGCACCGTACGGTGCACGGTATCTGCAATCACCCACTGCTCACCGGCAAATCGATCCGCAAAGTGGTCGGCTAAATATGGCAGAACTTCACTCTTAGGATTTATTCTACCAAATAATGTGCCATTTTCCAATTCCTCAAAACGAAGTATTTCAATAAAAAAATGTGATTCATTTGTAAAATTCCGCTCAATCGCAAATAAGGTCTGCATATAAGGGGCTGTGAGATGGCTCATAACCGCCCTTCCCATCCGAAGTCCTTCCTGCACAAACCGGTAAATAGCATCCGCCTTCTGCGCTTCATAAGAGCCGCAGCAGCGATGAATAAAATCATATGCCTCCTCTGAAATCTTGCGACGGATTGTGCGCGCTACTTTCACCGCATGCTCAAAATTTGTCACAACTGTGTGATATTCGCAAAAAAGCTCCATATTCCGCCCCTCTGTATCAATCACAACTTCATTATACTCGTGGGGATAACCCTCCTCATAGGCACGGTATATCGCCGAGAAAATCCCTTCTGCACTGTTCTCACACAAATAGATATGTCTTACCATCCCTGCATCACATCCTCTAACATCATCTGTCTTCCGGTTCCCTGCGCCTCAATTTCCTTTGGAAGACGTTCCTTCAAGCCAAGCAGATTAGCAAGAATAAATGTGCGGTTTAAGCGGATTGGAATCATCATATGCCCGTGACAAGTGATAAAGTACATCGCCCGTTTTAATACAACACCAAATTTCTTTAACGCATTAAAATCGAGCGTTCCTCTTCTTCGTGCCATTATAATACGCCTTGCCGATTTCACGCCAATCCCCGGCACACGTAACAATGTATGATAGTCTGCCTTTTCCACCTCAACAGGAAATGAATCCAAATGATACAACGCCCAGTTACATTTGGGATCTACGGAGACGTTTAAATTCGGGTTTTCTTTCGTAATAATCTCATCCGCTCGAAACTGATAAAACCGCATAAGAAAATCTGCCTGGTACAGCCGGTGTTCACGCAGAAGCTCCGGTCCCCTCTCTTTCGTATCGGGCAAATGAGAATCCCCCGTTGTATTCACAAATGCCGAATAGAATACACGCTTTAAATCAAACTGCTGGTATAACGCCTGTGCCATATGGACAATTTCATAATCCGTCTCCTTTGTAGCTCCAATAATCATCTGCGTACTCTGCCCCGCCGGCACAAACCTTCCATCCTGATGAAACTCCTGCAAAGTCCCACCAGAAACCGCCGGTAACACAGTCTGGCTTTCCGACTGATACAGAGAAAGACGCCGTCTTTTTTCAATTCTCGCATCCTGCAGTAAAAGACTCTCGCTTCTGCCAATCTGTATCTGGCGCATTGGTGTCAAAATTTTCTTCCGGCTCTTCTGCGGTGCCAGCAAATCAAGCCCCTTCGCCGTCGGCAGTTCCATATTTGCACTCATGCGGTCAGCAAGCCACCCGGTCTTCTCAATCAAAAGCGGATCCGCTCCCGGAATCGCTTTGACATGAATATATCCATTAAATTTATACTTCGTGCGGAGCAGATAAATCGTCTGGTACATCTGTTCCATCGTATAATCCGGATTCTTCTGAATGCCGGAACTTAAAAACAATCCCTCAATATAATTGCGGCGGTAAAAGGAAATCGTAAGTTCCGCAATTTCCTCCGGTGTAAAACCGGCGCGTTTCACATCATTGGACATGCGGTTCTGACAATATTTACAATCATACACACACTCATTGGTCTGCAAAATCTTCAAAAGAGAAATACACCTGCCATCTGCCGCAAAACAATGGCAGATTCCCCCAGCCACGGTATTTCCCATCATCCCCTGTCTCCCTTTCCGGCTGCTTCCGCTCGATGTACAGGCAACATCGTACTTTGCCGCATCTGTCAAAATTTCTAACTTTTCAAATATCTCTTGTGTCACTGCCATACCTGCGCCTCCTTCTATATCGAACGTTTGTTCTATTATAGCGCAGCTTTTTATTTTTGTAAAGTAAATCTTTTAAATTTTCTTCTCATGTACGCAAAAAAGCCCCCTCGTCTCGTGAACATATCTCATCACAAAACGAGAGGGATTTCTTTTCTACATCATCAACAAATCGCCATATCGAATAAAAATGACAATCATTGAAATCAATACAACAATCAACGTCGCCGGTACTGCCGCTTTACAGTATTTTCCCCAGCCAATTCTATGACCTTCTTTTTCCGCCACGGAAATACCTACCACATTTGCCGAAGCGCCAATCGGTGTAGCACTACCGCCGATATCCGTTCCCATCGAGAGTCCCCAGGCAAGAACCGGCAAAAAACCAGCCGGGCCGCCGGCACCTAAACTCTTAATTACCGGAACCATCGTTGCTGCAAACGGAATATTATCCACAAGGGCACTTGCTACCGCTGACAGCCAGATAATAATTCCTATCATTAAGAAACTATTTCCACCGCTGATTGTTTTAATCGCATCGGCAATCAATTCCAAAACACCGGTTTCTTCCAGTCCACCAACGACAACAAACAAACCAATAAAGAATAAAATGGTCTCATAGTCCACTTTTTTCAAGATGGTAAGCGCATGTTTTCCCGCTGCCAAAAGCGTAAGAACCGCAATCAAAACACCAATAAACGCAACCGTAAGTTTTGTCTGTGCATGTGTCACTAAAAGAACAACTGCCAGCAAAAAAATAGCAGTGCTGATTACAAAACCTTTCTTATCATGAATGGCTTTTGAAGGTTCTAAATCCGCTTCCGTAACTTCAATTTTTCCTGTTTTTACTTTCAAATCCTTGCGGAAAACAAAGTAAAAATAAATCACAATTACAATCAGGGAAATACCGGCAATCACACCGGTATTCGACACAAAATCCGCAAAACTGTAATGAAGCGCTGTTCCAATAATAATATTCGGAGGGTCTCCACACATAGTCGCCGAACCGCCCAGATTTGCGCAGAAAATTTCTGCCATAATCATCGGCACCGGATTGAATTTCAAAAGCGATGACAATTCAATTGTCACAGCCGCCAAAAACAAAATTACCGTAATACTGTCGATAAACATAGCAAGAACTGCGGACATAATCATGAATGTAATGAAAATCGGAATGGTGTTGAAATGAACCATTTTTGCGATTCTCATACAGAGCCAGTCAAAGAAACCAACTCTCGCCATACCTTCCACCATAATCATCATACAGGCAATGAAAATAACGGTTTCCCAGTTAATTCCAATCCCGGATTCCGCAGCCCCTGACCCTTGATACCAAAAGTCCGGTGCAAAAATGCTTCGCAGATTAATAATTTCCCATATTGCATTTACACTTCTCATGCAAATGCCAAACACCCCAATCAGGATAAGTGCGCCGCAGCCAAGCGTAATATACTGCCTGCCGAATTTGTCCATCACAATCAAAACAAACATAGCGACAAAAATGGCTACCGCTAAGCCCTGTGCTACCATCTTCCTTCCTCCTAGTTTTTGCTTCCCCCAAAGTAAAAATTAAGCCTTCTCTTTTATCTCTTTTTTATCGTGGAACACCGGTTTCAAAAGAATCGGTGCAACAATTGTCGTAATAATAACAACGATAACGACCGGCCCCATCAGCTGCTCACCCATAAGACCAAGTGCTTCACCTTTGCTGGCAACAATCAGCGCAACCTCGCCACGCGAAATCATACCAACACCAATCTGTAATGATTCCCTTCCGGAATATTTACATAGTTTTGCGCCTAATCCACATCCAACAACTTTTGTCAAAATAGCTACAACTGTAAGCACAATGGCAAACCAGACAATTGTTGCTGACATCTGTGGAATTACCACTTTCAAACCAATGCTGGCAAAGAAAATCGGTGATAAGTACAAATACGACAAAGTTGAAAAACGCGATGCCAGATAATCTTCTTTCTGAATCATCGAAACAACCAGTCCGGCTACATACGCACCGGTAATATCAGCAACGCCGAAGAACTCTTCTGCCACATATGACATCAGCAGACAGAAAACAAAACTGATAATTACATATCGCTGCAAGCCGTTTTTTGTACGGTTGCTGTAGTAATTGAAAAACTTGTAAAACAGAAAACCTGCCACAGCAGCAAATACAAAAAATCCAACAATTTTTACAAGTACAACCCAAAGTTTAACGGTCGGATCTGCCATACTGGTAATAACTGTCAAGGCGATAATACCAAGAATATCATCAATAACCGCTGCACCAAGAATCGCATTTCCTGCTGCCGAATTTAATTTACCAAGTTCTTTTAATGTCTCAACGGTAATACTAACCGATGTTGCGGTAAGAATAACACCGATGAATACGTTCTGCAATACTAAACTGGTACTTACATTCGACTCAATCATACCCGGACGGTTAAAGAACCATGCAGTAGCAAAGCCTCCTGCCAATGGAACCAACACACCAATCACGGCGATAATCGTCGCTGCTTTTCCACATTTTTTTAATTCCTTTACATCTGTTTCCATGCCGGCACAGAACATCAGGATTACTACACCAACTTCTGCTGTCTGCGTCAAAAACTCTGTCTGTGGAATAATCTTAAACACAGCAGGTCCAAGCAGCAAACCGGCTAACAACGCACCAACAACCTGTGGCATACGTGCACGTCTTGTCAAAAGTCCTAAAAACTTCGTACACATCAAAATCAATGCCAGATAGAGTAAGTAGTTACATGTTTCCATGATAAAACCTCCTTTGACCATAAAAAAGGGGACAAATGTGACCGCTCACCGCTGACCACATTGCCGCCTCATTCTGACCATAAAATTTTTATTGCTATTTTCTCATGTCAACATTATTATACTCTCAATTTCCGAAAAAGCAAGCACTTTATTTTTTTGTTTTTTGGGGTCAAAAATGTCCTCTTTTATTTAGTTTAATCCCGGTACTTTTGGAAGTTTTGCAATACTTGCCGCAATTTCCTCATCCGTCAATGTATAGTTTTCCATTTTACCATCATTGAATTTCTCATAAGCATACATATCAAAATATCCGGTTCCGGTAAGTCCAAACAGAATCGTTTTTTCTTCTCCGGTTTCACGACATTTAATTGCCTCGTCCATTGCTACACGAATTGCATGAGAACTTTCCGGTGCCGGAAGGATTCCTTCTACTTTGGCAAACTCTTCTGCTGCCGCAAATACATCGGTCTGTGATACGCTGACTGCTTCCATCAATTTATCATCATAGAGCTGGGACAATACCGAACTCATACCATGGTAGCGAAGTCCTCCGGCATGATTTGGTGCCGGCATGAAGCTGCTGCCAAGTGTATACATTTTTGCAAGCGGACAAATTGCTCCGGTATCACAGAAGTCATACGCATAAGTTCCTCTTGTTAAACTTGGGCAGGATTTTGGCTCTACTGCAATGAAACGGTAATCTGCTTCTCCGCGAAGTTTTTCACCCATAAATGGTGCAATCAAACCTCCTAAGTTTGAACCGCCGCCTGCGCAGCCAATAATGATATCCGGCTTTTCACCATATTTATCCAGTGCAATTTTACTCTCCAAACCAATTACCGACTGATGAATCATAACCTGAGCAAGCACCGAACCAAGCACATAACGGTAGCCTTCCTGTGTCGTTGCCGCCTCAACCGCCTCAGAAATAGCACAGCCTAAACTTCCGTTTGTATTTGGGAATTCTGCGCGGATTTTTCTGCCGACAGCTGTTTTCTCGGATGGTGACGGAGTCACATTTGCACCATAGGTACGCATAACTTCGCGTCGGAACGGTTTCTGCTCATAAGAAACTTTTACCATAAATACCTGACAGTCAAGTCCAAGGAACGCACACGCCATGGAGAGCGCTGTTCCCCACTGACCTGCACCGGTTTCTGTTGTTACGCCTTTAAGTCCCTGTTTCTTAGCATAGTATGCCTGAGCAAGAGCCGAGTTAAGCTTATGGCTGCCCGATGTATTGTTGCCCTCAAATTTATAATATATTTTTGCAGGCGTATCAAGCACGCGCTCCAGCTCAAAGGCACGGATCAGCGGAGACGGGCGGAAAATCTTATAAAACTCTCGGATTTCTTCCGGAATTTCTATAAACCGATCCGTAGTATTCATTTCCTGTTTGCAAAGCTCGTCGCAGAAAATCGGGCGGAGCTCCTCCTCGCGAAGCGGCTGATTGGTAGCAGGATTCAGATACGGATCCGGCTTCTCCTTCATGTCCGCCACGATGTTATACCAATATTTGGGAATCTGTTCCTCGGAAAGATAAATTTTCTTGATTGTGCTTTTTTTGTCTGCCATAGCGGTTTCCTCCTCTTGATAAAATGTATAAAAAAAGCTCCTGTCCTTTGTTATTTACAAAGGACAGGAGCGATCTCCCACGAACAGTATGGAATGCTTCCTGCGGTGCCACCTTTCTTGACCTAAACGATAAGGCCCGCTCACTTTCACGTACAATCATCTGATACATGCTCCCCTGATAATGGGTGGAGTCCCCATCAGCCACTACTCGCCTTCCTCCTCTGCGGATTCCCGGTTTTCGGTCTGCCCTCTTGAGTCCATTCACATTATCCCTATCTACCGTCTTCCACCAAACGACGGCTCTCTGGAAAATAAAAAACCATGCTACTCTTCTCAGTCAACGGTTTCTCTATTAAATTTGAGAGATATTATAAACCCTTCTTTTGAAAAAAACAATACCTTTTAAAAAATTTTTTTGAAGCATCTCCATGGCTTGTTTTACACAGCCTGTGGAAAACTTTTTTCTGTGGAATCAAAAAAAATCCTTTGATTAAAGGATTTTTTGAATTTGTCCACATTTCCACTTTTTTCTGTGGATAATTTTTGTGGAAAAATAGCATGTCTTAAAAAGACTATGATACAGGCATTATAAAAGAACGCCCGTTAAATTTTAAAACGGAGACTAATGTCCAATGCCTTGACAGAGTGGGTGATACATCCGATTGAAATGATATCCACTCCCGTCGCGGCAATCGCGCGGATTCGTTCCTCTGTTACGTCTCCGGAGGCTTCTACAAGCGCCCGGCCGGCGATTACGCGAACTGCCTCGGTCATAGCGGCGATATCCATGTTGTCAAGCATAATGATATCCGCGCCCGACTCCAGAGCTTCGCGTACCATGTCCATATTCTCGACTTCCACTTCGATTTTTACCGTGTGAGGAATGCCGGCGCGTACCGTTCGGACGGCGGAAAGAATTCCGCCCCCGGCCGCGATATGGTTATCCTTCAGCATTACGGCATCGGAAAGCGAGTATCTGTGATTCCGGCCGCCGCCGCAGCGCACGGCATATTTTTCCAAATAACGAAGGCCCGGCGTCGTTTTGCGCGTGTCCGCCACGCTTACGGGATAATCCTTTACCAGCTCCGCAAAGCAATGTGTTCGTGTAGCAATTCCCGACAGTCTCTGCAGAAGATTGAGCGCCGTGCGTTCGCCCTTTAATACAGCCGCCGCAGGGCCGCGCAGGATCGCGAGGATTTCTCCCTTTTGTACGGCTTGACCGTCATTTTTCAAGATCTCCAGGGTGGTTCGCGCATCGATCAGTTTGAAGACACGCTCTGCAACAGGCATTCCGCAAATCACGCCGTCTGCCTTTGCAAGGAACTTCGCCTCGACCATGCGGTCTTCCGGAATCAGGCTGTCCGTGGTAATATCTCCGTAGGGCATGTCCTCTTCCAAAGCGTTTAAAACAACTTTGTCGATCTGTTTTAAGTCAAGCATCACGTCTCGTTCTCCTTTGATACGATAATATGCCGCCTCCAGGCATCGTCCGGCTTCGGGAAATCCGCCCTATAATGCGCGCCGCGGCTTTCCTCCCTGCGAAGCGCGGAACGGATCACAAGGCAGGCAAGCATGCTGTCGTTTGCTGCAACAAATTCGGCCGGGGCGGTGCATTTTATGCAATCCGCTTTTCGAGCAAGCTCTTCGGCAGTCTGAAGCGCCTCGGTAAGTCCTTCCTTTGTCCGTACGATTCCAACGAGCGACGACATCGTTCTGCGGAGACGTTCGATCGCTGCGGCAGGATCAAGCCCGGCTTCCTCAGGCGTCCGGCTTCCGGTTTCCGCCTCTTTGCTCGCAAAATCGGGCATTCCTTTTATCGCTTCAATCTTGTCGTCATGCAGCAGCCGGTCCGCGCAGGCTCCGATTCTGTGGCCGAAAACAAGCCCTTCCAGAAGAGAATTCGACGCGAGACGGTTTGCTCCGTGGATGCCGTTGCAGGCGGCTTCCCCGCACGCGTAAAAGCGAGCAATGCTCGTGTCTCCGTACAGGCCGGTGCGGATTCCGCCCATACAGTAATGCTCCGCAGGCGCAATGGGGATGTAGTCTTTAGAAATGTCAATCCCATATTCAAGACAGGTCTGGAAAATCGTCGGAAAACGCTTTTCCAGATATTCCCGGCTTTTATGCGTGATGTCAAGCCACACATGAGAATCGCCGGTTTTCTGCATTTCTTTAAAAATACAGCGCGAAACGACATCGCGCGGCGCGAGCTCCGCAAGCTCGTGATAGCCCGGCATAAACCGCTCTCCCGCAGAATTCCGCAGAATCGCGCCCTCGCCGCGCACGGCCTCGGAGATCAGGAAGCTTTTATTCTTTTCATGATATAAAACGGTCGGATGGAACTGTACGAATTCCAGATCTGCCAGCTTTCCTCCGGCGCGGTAAGCCATCGCAGCGCCGTCTCCCGTAGCGACCTCCGGATTCGTCGTATAATAATAAAGCTGCCCGTAGCCGCCTGAGGCGCAGATTACAATTCCTGCATAATAAGCTGTATATTCACCTGTTTTTTCATGATAAGCAATAACGCCGTAGCAGGTATTGTCTTCCACCAGAAGATCCAGCGCCCACGTCCGTTCCTC
>ENA-ORNQ01002924-ORNQ01002924.1-human-gut-metagenome-genome-assembly--contig:-NODE-2924-length-10751-cov-2.999065_pt1 | contig 10751 bp, 14 predicted proteins | sample MGYA00242116_ERZ509024 | MGnify/ENA primary metagenome ERZ509024 (study PRJEB26280, sample SAMEA2338697) | human gut metagenome | biome: human gut; feature: human-associated habitat; material: faeces... | reverse complement strand
GCTCAAATTGTCAATATTGGATCTGTAGAAATCAACACCTGGCATATTCTGCGGTTTGTACCGATTACACTGCTGTTTTTTTGCATTTTACTGTTTTTATATTCTATTATATATGGCGGAACTTGTCAACGGAAAACCGCTGCGGCAATTTGGGGAATTTCCGCCGGATAATCTGCAAAAAATTCGGCTCCGGCCTGCAGCAGTTCCTCTTTTCCTCCATAACCCCAAAGTGCGCCGATACAGGGGATTTTGTTGTATCCGGCTCCCTGAACATCGTCTTTTCTATCGCCGGCCATGATCGCCCGTGCCGGATGTTTGGCAAGCATATCAGCCAGGAGTTTTCCCTTGCCGGGGAAAGCTGCTTCGCTTTTTGCACCGATGATTTCCGTAAAATTGTTTCGGATGCCGAAATGCTCAATTACTGTAAACACCATTGGTTCCGGTTTGGCCGAACAAATACGGCATTCAATATTTTGGGCTGTAAGTGCAGCAAGCATTTCCCGCACTCCGGGATATAGGCTGTTTTCAAAGATGCCCTCTTTCTTGTAATATTCCCGGTATCTTTTTATAAAATACTGCGCTGTTTTCTGGTCCACACCCCACAGGCGGGAAAAACTGTCGGAAAGAGGAGGGCCGATGCAGGAGCGCAGCTGTGAAGCTGTTAGCTGCGGCAGTCCTTCCTGTATTCTTACATATTCTATAGCGTTTATAATGCCGGGGGCGGAATCGGTCAGTGTACCGTCAAGGTCGAAAATAACCGTCTTTTTCACAATAGGAGCTCCTTTTGATTTGTATATTTTAGAATATTTTAATTATACCATTAAAAATTTTTTATCACAACCGTTTTGCATGCAGCCGTTTTTCTGCAAAATCAGGGGGAGGATAATTTTTCAAAAAAAATGTCAAAAGTGTTTGACAGTTTACTGTGTTGTTTGATATAATCACCCGTGTGATATGAGAAAGATACTCTCGTGTTAGATCCAAAACCGAGGGGAGGGATATTGATGTCAGAAATTCATGTTGGTGAAAATGAATCATTAGAAAATGCACTCAAACGCTTTAAACGTAAGTGTGCCCGCGCCGGAGTGTTGGCGGAAGTTCGCAAGAGAGAGCATTACGAAAAACCCAGCGTAAAAAGAAAGAAAAAGGCAGAGGCAGCCAGAAAACGCAAGTATTGATTTTTGTCTGCTTTTGTGCAGGTCTGTGTAAGAATAAAACGGGAAGTTACAGTTGTAGCTTCCTGTTTTTTTTATTAAAAAATCGGCAGGGAAAAATGCGGTTCTTTTGCACCGGTATTTTATGAGGGCATCACTCATATAATTGGCAAGAGAGGTGTTTTTTATGTTTTTGGACGGCGGTAATTTGATGCACAAAAGCGGTTTGCCGGCTGAAAGTGTTCAGGGAATTATGCGGATATCCCTTTGGGATGACCGCTATGTTATGATTGAAAATCATACCGGTATTGCAGATATGAAGCAAGAATGTATTAAAGTATGGAAAGATAAGCGGTTGCTTGCAATCAATGGAAGCGAGCTGATGATTGAAGAACTTGATGGCTACTGTTTGAAGATAAAAGGAATAATTTTATCGATAGAATATTTGACCTGAGGGCGTAGATATGGTAAAATTAATAAGAAATAGTTTTATATTAGGGAAGGCACGCGTAAGAGTTACCGGTCTTTCCCTGGAGAGCCTGCTGAATATGGCTGCGGAAAATGGGATTGTTTTGGAAAACGTGATCCGCACGGAGTATGCTTGTATTGAAGCAGATGTTTTACGGAGCGATCTAAAAAAATTGTACCGGCTGATTCCTGAGCAAAGTTATAAGACTGCGCTTATCGGACGCAAGGGCGTTTCTTTTACGGTGAGTGCAAATATTCGCAGAATTGCACTGTTCTTGGGGATGATTCTTGCTTTTTCGGCATTGATTGCAGCGTCACAGCGCACATGGGAGATTCGGGTAACGGGAAGCAGCCGGCCAGAGCAAATCGAGCAAATGTTGCGGGAGTATGGCTTGCTTGACTGGCACAGTGCCGTTGCCGGGCGAATCGGAGAGGCTGAAAAAATGCTTACCTCCGGGCAGGAGGATATTCTTTGGTCGTCTATTTCGGTAAAAGGCGCAGTTGTGGATGTATACATAAAGGAAGATAAAAGTTTAAAGCCTCAAGAGCCGCTCAGCGGGAATATCGTGGCTTCAAAGGATTGTATAATAAAAAATTTGATCGTTACCCAAGGTACGGCACAGGTAAAAAACGGACAGCTGGTTTCCAAGGGGCAGAAATTGATTGACGGCAGTGTTCAGTTTGGGGAAAATATTTACAGCGTAACCCCTCAGGGCAGAGCATTGGCCAGTGTGTGGTATTATGATTCCGCTGAAATTCTGCTTGAAGAAACGGTAGCGCAGCCCACGGGAAGGACGAAAACGGTAAGAAATCTTGCAATATTCGGAATGAATGTATCGTTAGGCGGGCAGAATGAATTTGAGCAGTTTACGGCAGAAAAAAGGCTGGTGAATTGCGCGGGACTGCCAATAGTTATTGAGGAAACCATTTATATAGAAACGGAGAATATTATAGTGCCGGTTGATAAGAATGCAGCTGTTGCTCAGGCGGAAAAAGAGTTGTTGGACGGTTTGCAGCTGCAGCTGCCGGAAGATGCAAAAATAGCAGAAACCAAAACTACGGTGGAGGAAGAAAACGGCGTAATACGAGTATTTGTATATATCGAAACCATCGAGGATGTGGCGGTAAGAGAATGAAAGGAGCAGCATGGGGTCTGTAACAATAGAAAAAGCTGAATATCTTGCCGAGCTTTTTGGCATGTATGATGAGAATATAAGAATTATAGAAGATGAGCTCGGCGTACGGATATCTTTGCGGGAAGATCAGCTTTTAGTTGACAGTGACGATGAAGAAAAATCTGCGGTTGCGGTTCGGGTGATCAATCGCTTGATTAATTTGCTTGCCCGCAATGTAAAGATTGACCGCACACGGATCCGCTATGCTGTGGAATTGGCCAAAGAGGGCCGAGATGAGCTGGTAGAAGAGATCATGAGCGACGTAGTCGCAATTACTTATAAAGGCACGCAGATTCGCTGCAAAACGCTGGGACAGCAGAAATATGTAAAGGCAATGCAAAAGAACACCGTGGTGTTCGGTGTGGGGCCTGCGGGAACCGGAAAAACGTATTTGGCAATGGCGAATGCGGTAATGGCGTTTAAGAACAAAGAGGTTTCTAAAATTATTTTAACAAGACCCGCCGTAGAGGCAGGGGAGAAATTAGGGTTTCTTCCGGGGGATCTTCAGCAGAAGGTGGATCCTTATTTGCGGCCGCTGTATGATGCTATTTATGAGATGATGGGCATCGAGGCATATCAAAAGCTTTGGGAACGCGGCGCTATTGAGGTGGCACCGCTTGCCTATATGCGCGGGCGAACGCTGAATGATGCCTATATTATTTTAGACGAGGCTCAAAACACCACGATTGAACAAATGAAAATGTTCCTTACCCGTTTGGGAGAGGGCTCAAAGATGGTAATTACCGGAGATCTTACACAAATTGATCTTCCCGCCGGGAAGGCAAGCGGGCTGCAGCATGCGATTCACATTTTAGGCGGAATAGACAAGCTTGCGATCTGTATGCTTACGGCTAAGGATGTTGTGCGTCATGAACTGGTGATGAATATTATCAGGGCTTATGAAAAAAGCACTGAGCAAAAGAGGTAAATGAGAATGCCCCAAAAGCATGATAAAAGAAAGAAAACCCTGGGTAACAGCGTAGCTAAGCAGTATTATATGCGGCTGCGCAATAATGCATGGGCAATTTTTTGTGCCGCTTTTACCTATGTGTTTATTGTAGTGATGGTTTTGCTGGAAACGATGCCTACTACTTATGATTTTACTGTAGGCGAGGCGGCCAGTGAAACGGTTTATGCGATTGCTGAGGTAGAGGATACCGCGGCTACCGAGGAGGCACGGTTGGCGGCCAGAGCTGCTGTAGCGGATATTTATGTACCGGATAAAACAAAAACGGCGGAAGAACTTGCTTTTTTTGAAAATACTGTGTTTTCCGGTCTTTATACTGCATCGTCTTACGGATACAGTGTGCGTCTTGAAAATGAAAATGACGGCGGGTATATTGCCCCGTATGATACAGCAAAGGTAAGGGCGTTTGCCGATAATGAACTTTCTTTTTTAAAAACATCATCAAATTTAGAGATTTCTTCCAAAGTTATATTAGTGCTGGATACCAATCCTGATGATATTCAAAAACTTAAAAACTGGTTTATGCCTCAGCTGGAAGCCCGGCTGAATGAAGGAATTACAGACGTACAGATCATTACGGAAATAGAAGAATTTACCCAGGAAATACAAAATACTTCGGCTACGGAAGATCAAACGATTAAAGATCTTTTAGCAGAAGTTGTGCAGACGCGGCTTGCACCCAACAGTGTTATTGATGAGCAGGCCACTGAAAAAGCCCGTCAGGAAGCGGAAAATGCTGTTTCTGTCGTATATATGGCCAAGGGAGAGGCCATTGTAGAGAAAGACGAGATCGTGACCCAAAACCAGTATGATATGCTCAAAAAACTGGGAATGCTGAAAGACGGCGGCATTTTGTACAGCCTTGTGATCGGTGCCCTGGGGCTGGTAATGATCATGCTCATTTTGGTTGTATGGTATATTGTGCTGTTTGAAAAAAAGATCATTCGCAAACCGAAGAATATATTGCTGATTTGCTTGTTGGTGATCGTGAATATTGTTATTGCCCTTGTGTTTAAAAGCGTAGGCTGGTCCATGATGATGAATACGACGATGTGCGCGGTTCTGCTGGCAATTTTCTTTGAAGAACGCCTTGCAATTGTTTTGAACACGGCACTTTCCGTAGTGATGGCGATGCTGTTTTCTCAGGGAAGTGATTTGTTTGGAGTAGAATCGGTTGCTTTGATGGTTTCCTGTATGGCGGGCGGTTCGGCAGCAATTTATGTATGCAAACTTGTTAAAACGGTTTCCAGGGGCAAGCTGCTGCTGCCGGGTGTAGCGGCAGGGCTTGTAAGCATGATTACCTCGCTGCTGATGCTGAGTATTGCCGGAAAAAGCTTGGAAGCCAGCTTTATCGCTTCGCTTTATAGTTTGGCGGGCGGAGCGGTAGCTTCTATTTTAAGCACCGGATCACTTTCCGTGTGGGAAAGCATGTTTAATTTACTGACGCAGTCTAAATTGTTGGAACTTACCAATTCCAGCAGCGATCTTTTGCGCAAGATCAGCATTGAAATTCCCGGCACGTATCAGCATTCCATTGCAGTTGCCGAATTGGCAGAAAATGCAGCGAAGGATATCGGGGCAAACGCGATGCTGGCGCGGGCTGCATCTTTATATCACGATATCGGTAAGATGCGTATGCCGGAATGCTATACCGAAAATCAAACGGCCGAATCGCAGAATTTTCACAGTACGCTTTCGCCTTATGAGAGCGCCCGTATGATTTTTGCGCATATTACCGAAGGCGTACAGATGGCCAAGGCCAATAAGCTGCCCCGGGAAATTATCGATGTGATTCAGCAGCATCATGGAACTTCCGCTGTTTTATATTTTTACAATAAAGCCAAAGAAATCGATCCGGATACTGATATCAATGATTTTCGGTATCCGGGGCCGAATCCTCAAACCAAGGAGGCCGGCATCATTTTGCTTGCCGATTGTGTGGAAGCCTCGGTACGTTCGCTGGATGAAAAGACTAACGATGTGATATGGGCGCAGATTGAAAAAATGTTCAAGGCGCGTATGGAAGACGGCGAACTGGATGAATGTGACCTTTCTTTGCGGGATATTAATACGATGAAGCATTCGTTTGCTGCGACCTTGGCCGCAATGTATCATACAAGGATCAAATATGCAGAACAGGAGAAAAAGAAGCTTGAAAGTGGAGATCATTGACGCATTAGAAACCCAGGAGAGCGCGGAATATGCCGGTTTACTGAAAGAGGTTGCAGAAACAGCAGTAAGAGAAGAGACGGGACGCGATGATTTTGAACTGACGGTTACGCTTGCGGATAATGAACAAATCAGAGCGCTTAATGCGCAATACAGGCATATTGACAGCAAAACTGACGTACTCTCGTTCCCTCTTTGGGAGATCTCGGGAGAAGAAGAGCCGTTTTTGAATCCGGAAACGGGTTGTGGCATGCTGGGGGATATTGTGATTTCACTGCCGCAGTTGAAAGAACAGGCAGCGGAATACGGCCATAGCTGTAAACGGGAGGCTGCCTATTTGTGCGTGCACGGAATCCTGCATCTTTTGGGATATGATCATATGACGGAAGAAGAAAAAGCGGTTATGCGACAAAAAGAAGAAGATTTACTTTTGAAAATGAATATTACCAGAGAGGATTAAACCATGAAAATGACACCGCAGCTTTGGGAGGAATATACTGAATTTACTACCAAACATCCCCGCAGCCATATTCTGCAGTCGGCAGAATGGGGACAAGTAAAATCTGCTTGGACAAACGAATTTGTGATTGTTCGGAACGAAGAGGGAAAAATATCCGGAACCTTAAGTATCTTGATTCGAAAGATTCCAATGTTTCCATGTGCTTTCATGTATGCTCCCCGGGGGCCAATCTGTGATCTTCATGATGAGGAAATGCTGAAAAAAATCACAGATGGAGCAAAAGAGCTTGCAAAGAAATACAGCGCAATGACCCTGAAAATTGATACGGATACCCCTGCTGATGATCATGAATATGCCCGTATTATGAAGAAATTGGGATATACTCTGAAAAATGATTATTATAATTTGGAAGGCGTGCAGGCGCGTTTTTTGATGCGGGTAGATCTGGAAAATAAAACCGAAGAGGAACTGCTGAAAGGATTTCATCATAAAACCCGTTATAATATTCGGGTGGCACAGAAAAAAGGCGTAAAAATTAAAATCGGGACCCGTGAGGATATTCCCGTATTTTTTGAGTTGATGAAAACTACCGGTGAGCGCGATGGCTTTGTCATTAGAGATATCAATTATTTTTACAGAATGTATGATTGCCTGGGAAAATACTGCAGGTTATTTTTAGCGTACGCAGGAGAAGATGAAGAGCATATGGAATGTGTTTCCGGAACAATGGCAGGGCTTTACGGAAACAAATGCTTGTATCTTTATGGCGCATCGGGAAATAAATACAGAAATTATATGCCTAATTATTTGATTCAATGGGAAATGATCCGCTGGAGTTTGGAAAATGGATGTACGGTTTATGACCTGCGCGGTGTTCCCGGCATTATTGAGGATGAGAATAATCCGATATACGGACTGTATAAATTCAAAAAAGGTTTTGCGGGCGAAGCTACGGAGATGATTGGCGAGTTTGATCTTGTCTTTAAACCGTTCTGGCACAGGCTTTTCCGTTTTGCAGAATCTATGCGGAAAAAGTTAAGAAAGACGATTTCCCGTTTGAAAAGCGGAAAATAGAAATTTTTTTACAAAATATACAAATAACAATTGACAGACAAGCGAAAATATGATAATTTAATAAAGCTTAACATTGGAGTAGTTTGTTTTATTTTTGGGAGGTGCTGAAGATGGCAGTAGGACAGAGAACCAAGATTACTCTTGCGTGTACAGAGTGCAAGAATAGAAATTATGATACTATGAAGAATAAAAAGAATAATGCCGAGCGTATCGAGCTTCAAAAGTATTGCAGATTCTGCAAGAAACATACCTTGCACAAAGAGACGAAATAATCTTAATTATTAAAGGTGTGATGAATTATGTCAGAAAATAACGAAAAGACGGCAGTAGAAAAGGCCGCGGTAGTTGACAAGCCCGACAAGCCCGAAAAAGGCGACAAAAAGAAAAAAGTAAAGAAGAAGAAAGAAAGAAAGCATCCCTTTGGTGATATGGTATCCGAACTGAAAAAGGTTACTTGGCCTACCAAGGAGGATCTGCGCACGTATTCAGCCTGCGTTGTTCTCTTTGTTGCCGTCAGCGCCGTTTTGTTGTTTGTAATGGATTTGGGCGTTACTGCGCTTATCAATTATATAAGCGATCCTGAAAAGCTTCCGAGCGTGCTGGCCGGCTGGTTCGGCATCGGAGGCTGAGGCTATGAGTAATATTGCTGAAAATGAAGGTAAATGGTATGTGATTCATACCTATTCCGGTTACGAAAACAAAGTGCTGGACAGCATTAATAAAATGGTAGAAAATATGGGCCTGCAGGACTATATTTTTGAAGTAAAAATTCCCGTTGAAGAAGTCATGGAGGTAAAAAACGAGCGGCGCAGAGTGGTGCAGCATAAGCTTTTTCCCAGTTATGTAATGATTAAAATGATCATGACCAAGCAGACACTCTATCTTATCCGCAACACCCGTGGAGTTACCGGTTTTGTAGGGCCGGGTTCTAAAGTACCGATTCCTTTGACTAACGAAGAAGTCCGCAGGATGGGAATTGAAGATGTTCGTGTTAAGATGGATATTGCTGTCGGAGATTATGTAGATATCGTTTCCGGCCCTTTGGAGAATTTTCAAGGGGTGGTACAGGAGGTGGATACGGTCCATCAGAAGGTACGCGTCCTCGTTTCTATTTTTAACCGTGATACTACGGTGGAATTGGATTTTATCCAGGTAAAAAAAGTATGATCCATACTCTTTGGGGTGTGAATTATATACTGTCCGGCTGGCTAACCGGACGGGGTGGGAGGATACAAAATTCTTGTAATGTATCCGTATAACCACATGCACTTTTTTAGGAGGTGTAATTATGGCTAAAAAAATTACAGGTATCGTAAAATTGCAGATTTCTGCGGGAAAAGCCACGCCGGCTCCTCCGGTAGGTTCGGTATTGGGTCCTCACGGCATTAATATCGCGGGTTTCTGCAAGGAATTCAATGAGCGTACCGCTAAGGACGCTGGGTTGGTCATTCCCTGTGTGATCACCATTTATCAGGACAGATCTTTCTCCTTTATTACCAAAACTCCGCCTGCGGCTGTTCTCATTAAGAAAGCCTGCAAGATCGAGAGCGGCTCCGGTGTGCCGAATAAGAATAAGGTAGCACAGATCACCAAGGCACAGCTGAAAGAGATTGCTGAGCTGAAAATGCCGGATTTAAATGCCGCGGATGTTGAAGCAGCCATGGCAATGATTGCCGGAACTGCGCGCAGCATGGGCGTAACCGTGGTTGACTAAATAGAAGCCATAAATTCAGTGGGAGGGGCGTAAAATGCGCACCGTTAGTACCACAGGGAGGTAAAAAATGAAAAGAGGAAAAAAATATCAGGATAGCGCAAAGCTTATTGATTCGCAGAAATTATATGAGCCGGAAGAGGCTATCGCACTTTGCTTGCAGACGGCTAAGGCTAAGTTTGATGAAACCGTTGAGCTTTCTATAAAGCTCGGTGTAGATTCTCGCCAGGCTGACCAGCAGGTACGCGGTGTTGTGGTGCTTCCGCATGGAACGGGCAAGACCCTTCGGGTTTTGGTTATTGCCAAAGGGGAAAAGGCGGATGCAGCGCAGGCCGCCGGCGCTGATTTTGTAGGCGCAGAGGAAATGGTACAGAAAATTCAGACAGAAAACTGGTTTGATTATGATGTTATCGTTGCCACTCCCGATATGATGGGTTTGCTGGGCCGTTTAGGTAAAGTATTAGGTCCTAAGGGACTTATGCCCAATCCTAAGAGCGGTACGGTTACCATGGATGTGGCTAAAGCCGTTGCCGATATTAAAGCCGGTAAGGTTGAGTATCGTGTAGATAAGACGAACATCATTCATGTGCCGGTCGGCAAGGCCAGCTTTGGAACAGAAAAGCTCAGTGATAACATTAAAACATTGATGGATGCTGTAATCAAGGCTAAGCCTGCGGCAGCAAAGGGGACCTATTTGAAGTCAGTTTCGATTTCTACTACGATGGGCCCCGGCATTAAGGTAAACGGTATTCGCTTTAATGCTTGACAGTTTGTGCATAGCGTTGTATAATTAATACAAATAAATAATCTCTGTATACCGTAGACAGCAGGAGCTTTTTAAGGCTTAAATTTCCTGCCGAGGCACAGAAAAATGCTTTTCTGCCCCCGTATGTCTATATGGGGGTTGTTTTTTTGAATCAGTATAAAGGTGGTGAGAGAATGTCAGCAAATAAAGATGCCAAAATAGCCCTATATGAAGAGATTAAAGAGAAGTTTTCGAAAGCAAGCGCTGTTGTAATGGTGGACTATACCGGTATTACGGTAGAGGAAGTTACCAGACTTCGTGCAACTTGCCGTGCGGCAGGCGTTGAGTATAAAGTTTATAAGAATACGCTTGTTGCCAGGGCTGTAAAAGAATTGGGTATTGAAGGCTGGGATGAGTTCTTAGAAGGAACGAATGCTTTTGCGTTTGGCTATGATGATGTAGTTGCCCCGGCCAAAATCGTTTATGAGTTTGGTAAAGAGGCAGAAAAATGTCCGATTAAGTGCGGGTACATGGACGGAAAGTTTATGTCGGCCAAGGAAGAGGAAGCCCTTGCAAAGCTTCCGGGAAAGGATGCACTTATTGTCAAGCTCATCTGGACGCTTCAGGGCAATGTACGCAATCTTGCGTATGCGCTTAATGCAATCAAAGAAAAAATGGAAGCTTAATTTTTAAAAATGGAGGAATAAAAAATGACAAATGCAGAAATCGTTGCAGCAATCAAGGAAAAAACGATTCTTGAAATTGCTGAGTTGGTAACAATGTTGGAAGAAGAGTTCGGCGTATCTGCCGCAGCTCCTGTTATGGTAG
>ENA-ORNQ01002922-ORNQ01002922.1-human-gut-metagenome-genome-assembly--contig:-NODE-2922-length-10757-cov-5.062605_pt1 | contig 10757 bp, 8 predicted proteins | sample MGYA00242116_ERZ509024 | MGnify/ENA primary metagenome ERZ509024 (study PRJEB26280, sample SAMEA2338697) | human gut metagenome | biome: human gut; feature: human-associated habitat; material: faeces... | reverse complement strand
CTGCCGATCGAGGAAAAGGCGTTAAAATACCTTGCAAAATCCGCAGACGGTGCGATGCGTGATGCCTGGAGTCTTCTGGATCAGTGCCTCGCGTTCCATTTCGGACACGAGCTGACCTACGATATGGTGCTGGACGTGCTGGGCGCAGTGGATACGTCAGTGTTCAGCAAACTGTTGCGCTGCGTGATTGCGCGGGATGTGGCGGGCTGTATCGGTGTGCTGGAAGAGATCGTGCTGCAGGGACGGGATATGAGCCAGTTTGTTTCCGATTTTACCTGGTATCTGCGCAACCTCCTGCTGGTGAAAACTTCCGGGGATTCTTGTGAAGAAGTGATTGACATATCCAGTGAGAATCTGGCAAGATTGAAAGAAGAAGCGCAGCAGATCGAAGTAGACGCGATCATGCGGGATATCCGGTGCTTTTCGGAGCTGTCCGGTAGGATTCGCTATGCGGGTCAGAAACGTGTCCTGATTGAAATGGCGCTGATTCGGCTGTGCAGGCCGGAGATGGAGACGAACGAAGATACACTTCTGGAACGGATTCGAAAGCTGGAACAGACGGTGGAACAGATCGAAAGCGGCTCGATTGCAGTCGCAGCGGTGCCGATAGGACAGCCCGCAGTGCAGGCAGCAGCGCCGGTCAGAAAGGCAGAGCTGCCCAAGGCAGTTCCCGAGGAAATCAAAGAAATCGTAGCCAAGTGGCCGCGGGTTGCAGGAAGTGCACAGCAGCCGATGAAGTCGTATCTCAAAAATGCGCGCTTAAGCCTTGGCGGTGACAATCGGCTGCTGCTTGTGGTGGAAGACGGACTGGTGTCCGATTATTTTACCAAAGAACCGGCAAATAAGGGCGCACTGGAACAACTGTTGGCGGAGCTGACGGGCAAGCAGATCGAGGTTGAAGTCCGCAGCGTGCGCAGCAAACAGGAAATGGAAAGTTCTTATGTAGACCTGACAAGGGTCATTCATATGGACATAGAAGAAGAGTAACAAACAGAAAGGATGCAATAAAATGGCAAAGAGAGGCGGTTTTCCGGGCGGCATGGGTATGCCCGGCAACATGAATAACCTGATGAAGCAGGCACAGCGCATGCAGCGTCAGATGGAAGAAGGACAGAAGGAACTCGAGGTGAAAGAGTTCTCTGCAAAATCCGGCGGCGGCGCGGTTGAGGCTGTCGTAAACGGCAAAAAGGAGCTGGTAAAGCTGACCATTTCCGAAGAAGCAGTAGATCCGGAAGATGTGGAAATGCTGCAGGATATGATCGTTGCGGCTGTGAATGAAGCGATGAAGCAGGCGGACGAAGCGAGCCAGGAGCTGATGGGTAAAATGACAGGCGGACTCGGCGGAGGCTTCCCGTTCTGATATGGATCTTTACAGCGGCTATATCAACAAACTCATTGACGAGCTTTCGGGACTTCCCGGAATAGGCAGCAAATCTGCGCAGCGTCTGGCGTTTCATCTGATCGGACTTCCGGAAGCAAAGGTGAACAGGATTGCAAATGCGATGATACAGGCTCGGCAGAATGTTCGCTATTGTAAGGAATGCTTTACCTTGACCGATAACGAGCTTTGCCCGATCTGTGCCAACGCAGAGCGGGACCATTCGACGATTATGGTTGTGGAGAACAGCCGGGATCTGGCTGCCTACGAAAAAACCGGAAAATACAAAGGAGTCTATCATGTGCTGCACGGGGCAATTTCCCCGATGCTGGGCGTGGGACCCCATGATATCAAATTAAAAGAGCTGATGGAGCGCCTGAGTAGAGAGCCGGAGGTGAAAGAAGTCATTATCGCAACTAACTCCAGCCTTGAGGGTGAGACGACGGCGATGTACATCGGTAAGCTGATTAAACCCACCGGAATCCGCGTGACGAGAATCGCGAGCGGCGTACCGGTAGGCGGCGATCTGGAATACATTGATGAAGTAACACTGCTTCGTGCGCTGGAGGGGCGTACCGAGCTGTAACAGACAAAATTTTCAGACGAAAGGGATGGACGAACCTATGAAAAAAGAGTTATTCGGGGAAGTAAACGGCAGAGAGGTGTATTTGTATACACTGGAAAACAGTCATGGTATGAAGGTGACGGTCAGCAGCTTCGGTGCGCTGATCATCCGCATCTGGGCGCCGGATCATAACGGTAATTTTGCAGACGTTGCACTCGGTTATGACAGGTTGGAGCAATATCTGGAAAACGGTAAATTTTACGGTGCAGTCGTTGCACCGAATGCGAACCGGATCGGCGGTGCAAAATTCACCCTCGAAGGAAAAACCTACGAGCTGTCTGTCAACGACAACGGCAATAACCTGCACAGTCACAGAACTTTGGGTGGGCATAAGCGGATCTGGGATGCCGAAGAAAAAGAAAACGGCATTTTATTCACGATGTCTATGAAAGATGGGGAACTTGGCTTTAGCGGAAACAGGGACTTTTCGGTTCTGTATGAGCTGACGGAGGAGAACGGACTGCGCATTACCTATGATGTGGTAAGCGATGCAGATACGATTCTTAATCTGACAAACCATTGTTATTTCAATCTGGATGGACACGGTGCCGGACAGATTACCGACCATGAGCTGCAGTTGTTTTCTCATGCGTATACTCCGGCCGATGCAAAAGCGATTCCGAATGGAGATATTTTACGCGTAGAAGGTACACCGATGGACTTCACAGAGCCGCATCTGATCGGCGAACGGATCGATGCAGACTTTGACCAGCTTAAAATGGCAGGCGGATATGACCATAACTGGGTTCTGGACAATTACACCGGGCAGGTTCGTAAAATTGCAGTTGTCAAGAGCTCTGATAAATCCCGCATAATGGAGGTTTATACAGATCTTCCGGGCGTTCAGTTCTATTCGGGCAACTCCAGGGATCTTGAAGCCGCAAAGGATGGGAAAACCTACGGCTGCAGAGCGGGTCTGGCACTGGAAACCCAGTTCTATCCGGATACACCGAATAAACCGCAGTTTCCTTCTTCGGTATTCGGACCTGACAGACCGTATCACACCGTAACAGAATATCGGTTTGTATAACATTGTCCACGCAGGACATAGAAAAACCGGCAGCAGCGAAGCGATCAAAGCTTTGCTGTCTGCCGGTTTTTATTCATGACAATAGAATGTTGCCGTCTTTGCTTCCCTTATCTTTTGCAGGTCAGAGTCTCGTCCCCGCCAACGCCTTTACAAAGCTTTTCTCCTCGGATCCATGCTTCATCCATGCACAGATATTTAATACGCTTACGATAGCCCCACGCATAAGCAACATGAATCCTGCCGTCTTTTCCCTGAATCAGGCAGGGATATTCGTAACGGCGGTTGTTGACGTCGTTCCACGGACCGATAAAGCCCTCGCCGTGTTCGATGATACGCCGCCAGGGCCAGGTTTTTCCTCCGTCCTCGGAAATGGCGAGTACGACAGGACAGCGCTGGTCGGGCCAGACGGTGCGCTCGGGCTCGTCATTGAAGGCGACGTCATTGTATACAACGCAGACTGCGCCGCTTTGAAGACGGATTGCGGTAATGCTTGCGTTGTTGTTGCGCAGCACAGTAGGCTCCGGCACGCTCCAGGTCTCGCCGTTATCATGGGATTCCGAACGGTAAATATGGTCAGCAGAGCGGCTGCGCAGCAGGCAGATCAGATTTCCGGGAGAAAGCTCCACGATATTGCCGTGTACGCGCCCGCGGCTGCCGGGCATCATGACGCTGCGCCAGGTTTTGCCTTGGTCGTCTGAAAGCTGCAGGACGGTGTAATCGTCTCCCATGCAGGAATCGTTGATCGCACAGCGGAAATTGTTGAAAATAAAACGTCCGTTGGACAGAATCTGAATCTTTTGTCGGCAGAACGAGCCGGGAGCGGAAAACATTGTCTCGGTCGCCTCCCAGGTGTGCCCGTTATCGCGGGAAATTTTCCGGCGGATTTCAGCAGTTCCCTGTAAATTGTCAGAGGTTGGATTGTTGGGATCACGGGAAACCTGTGCGGTATACATCAGCCAGATTTCTCCGTTTGGATGCAGGAAGAGGGAAGGATTCTGCTCGCTGCGGGTTGGATCATCGGAAACAATTACCGGTGTTTCCCACTGGGAACTGTCTTCTGACAGACGCGACACAGCAATGCTGACATCCGCGTTTCCCTCACAGGAGCCTGCAAACCAGCAGCAAAGCAGATCGCCATTTTCAAGCTCTAAAAGATCGGGCGCGTGACAGCTGTTCCACGGATTCGGAATCAGGGATTCCACGAAATTCAAAGCGGTATCGCGGTAAAGCCTGCCGTCGTCTCTGACAGACGGCAGGTCAATAATTGTATGTGACATAAGTCCCCTTTCTTTTAACATTGCGCAGGACGATGCTCACTCAATGTGAAACGCATGCGCAAAAGATCCTTTTGTGAATCTTTTTGCGCATGCGCATAACAGGTATATACAAATTTACGCGTGCATTGTCGCAGCTGTGTACAGTGTAGGTGTCTCGTCACAGTTTTCTACGCGGATCGTTTTTGCCTCTCCGGGATAGAGCTTGAAGTAGTTATCACTGTAATGTACTCTGTCGTCGCTTGTCATCAGATAAGCGAACGGTGTAAATACGTTTGCACGGACGGTTACGAGCAGATCGCTGCCGTCTTTTTCAACGGATTCGATCACCGCATCGCTTTCCGGAATGGTGTATTCGCGGTAATAAGCGCGCAGACTGTCAGCTGTTTCAAAGCCGTCTGCACTTACAACGAAATATCCGTCTGCGGCAGGCTCTTCAGCGGCTACATGGAATTGCTGCCAGGAATGCGGAGCGACGGTCAGATCCTTTGTCAGGAGAACACTATTGTGTGCGCCATCAAAGGTCTGTGTGCCGACGCAGATAGTTGTCCGGAGTTCATCGGGGGTTTCGTTGATGACGGTTACAACCGCGCCGCCGTCTGCCTTCCGGATAATCAGTTTTTTCGTATCAAAAGCGCGTTTTAAGAAGTAGAACGAAACCTTTCTGGTGAGATAGTAATCGATAATGGTCCAACCGGTTTCCGGCCAGCAGTCGTTGTACATCCAGATCAGATCGCCGGCACCGTAGGATTTCTGGCGGATCGCCTCTGCCATTTCGGCATATAAAAGCCCCTGCATGATACCGCTGTAAAGCAGATAGCCGCGTTCGTCCAGCGTGGAAAATTCAGTCAGATGGCGGTTGATAACGCCGTCGATGGCCCCACGCTTGCGTTCGAACTCGCCGTGATGCTTCCAGGACGGATTGTTGAAGGACATCTCTTCCCCGTCCAAATAACGGCGGACGGTGCTTTCCATCTGCGCGCCGAAAAATCCGTATTCGCTGGAAAAACGCGCCGGGAATCGATCAAAAGCTTCCAGTTCGTAAGAGAATTTGAATCTCGTCTTGGAATCGCGTCCAAAATAAGTCCATGCATGGACGTCTCCCTCTTCAGTGGTATTGGAACGTTCTCCAAAGTACGGGGTGGACGGCATGTAGGGAATCAGCGGGCTATTGTGCTGGACTGCGCGGGGCTGGATGTAGTTGAAAATTTGATCGCCCCAGTAGCGTTCGAGCTGCAGCATTCCCGGGAACCAGTCTGTGTAGGACTCGGCGATTTCGTTGTTTCCGGTCCAGACTGCCATACAGGGATAATGTGCCAGACGCTTGGTCTGATATTCTGCTTCGCGTTCAGCTTCGTAAAGGAACGAATCCTTCTGGTCGGGATAAAAAGCACATGCGTACATAAAATCGTGCATCAGTAAAATACCGTATTCGGAGCAATAATCATAGAAGCAATCCGGTTCATAAGTGCCGCCGCCCCACATACGGAACATGGTAAAGTGTGCCGCTGCGCCTTCGCTGACCAGCTTTCTATAATTTTCATCAGGTGTCCGCAGATAAATAGAATCGGTAGGAACCCAGTTGCCGCCTTTGCAGAAAATGCGGGTGCCGTTGATCTTGAAGAAGAAGTTACGGCTTTCATCCGGCAGCTTGGAAAAGTCGATGGAAAGCGTGCGGATACCGATTTTCTTCGGTTTTGCTTCATGGGTGATGCCGCGTGCCGTGCAGCGTGCGGTAAAGGTATAAAGGTTCTGAGCACCGTAACCGTTCGGCCACCAGAGCTTTGCATTCTTTAATACAACGCGTTCCTGTGCAAAATTGATGCCGCCGACAAGCATCAGAGTCTGATGACCGGTATACGCGGTCTTGCCGCCGATGGACAGCTCATATTCCAACTCTGTTTCAGCGCTCTGCACCATGTTGGATTTTTCGATTTCAAAATGAAATTCGATTTCTGCATCATTTCCGGAAAGGCTGAGCGTATCGACGCGGGAAGCGATTACCTGTGCACCGCTGAACGCTTCGATTTCGATCGAACGTCCGATACCGCAGGTAGGAACGGGCTGACACCAGTCCCAGCCATAGGTAAACTGTGGCTTACGCGTGTATACACGCTGGTCGCAGATCGCATTGTCACTTGCACAGTAATAGGAAACGGTGTCATGTGGATAATTTAATTCCATGCCGGAGGTCAGACGGATCACGATCTGGTTGGTACCGACATGCAAAAAGCGTTTGATATCTGCAGAAAAAGCACAGAAGGTATTTTCCTGATGTCCGGCGGGAATGCCGTTAACTAAAATATCGGCATTAAAATCGAGCATTTCAATGTTCAGGCGGACAATATCTTCATTGAGCATTTCTTCGGTGATATCAAATTCTTTGACAAGCCACCAGGAAAGCTCTTTAATCCAGATGCTTTTTTTTGTGTTGTCCTTTAAAAAAGGCTCCTCGATAACTCCGTTATCGATCAGGGCGGTTGTAACGTCGCCGGGTACAGTCATAGGAATATATCCCGTTTTGGAAGGATAGGGGTGCATGGCGAGGGCGGTATTTACCGTAAATTTCGGATCGGGTTCTTTCAGATACATTTCCCGTTCCTCATCGGTCATATTTTCTTCGGTCAGATAACCGGGAATTGTCGGCTTGGGAGGCATGGCGTTGAGGTGGACGAGCACCTCTGCACAGCGATCTGCTGTTACGTCCATAAACTCGCCGCGAAGTTTCCATTCGCCTGCAAGAGAAAGTTTGCTCATTTTCAGTACCACTCCTTTAGTATATTCTGCAGAAATTTTGGTATCTACTAAAAAATAGTTTAGAAGAGCCCGGAAGGAAATACAATGTATTTTATTGTGCTTTTTATATCGAACAGAAGTGTTTGACAGAATAAATATGTGCAAAAGTTCCAGAACGGGACTCTGCTCCAAACCGCCAAAAAAGAGCGCATAAACAGACAAAATCTGCGGCAACGGTCTGCTAAGATTAGGGAAAACGGGGTGCCCGGATGGAAAGGAGCAGAGGTAAAATGTTGAAAATACCCAAAAATGTGATGCAGATCGGGACAGGCAGTCCGAATGTAAAATTGTACATGGAGGATTATGTCCATACGTTTCTGGAACGATGCCAGGGAAAAGAGACGTGTCTGGCATTCGGGCAGCAGGAGGAAAAGGACGGCATCCGCTATTATTTAATTTACGGGGTGGAAAAAGAAACGGACTTCAGGCGCGGAAATTTTCCGTATTTTCAGAAACTGGAGCGGATTGGAAAAATGGAAAAAAAGGAAGCCTCCGTCCGGTTCTGGACCGTGCGGGGAGAAGAAATCCAGATCGGAGGCTATTTTATTTTTTATGAACAAAACGAAGAAATGCAGGCATATATGATCGCTGAACGGGAGCAGAGCCGCCCTGCAGATGTGGAGGAGGAACGGGTGATGGAAGCGATCAATGCCCGCCGGGAAAAAAGAAAAGCGGAAGCTGCAGCGGACGCAGCGCGTGGTACAACCGCCTCCGGGGCGTCTACACCGAATACAGCGCGGAGTGCAACTGCCTCCAGGGCGTCTGCGCCGAATACAGCGTCTGGCAGGAAAACGGTGCTGTCGAGGTTGGGTACGCTTAAAGCTGCAGCGCCTACGCTGAACGCAGCGTCGAGGAAAACCGCTTTTGGGACAGCTTATCAGGCCCGCTTGGGCAGTACCGGCGCCCTCTTCCCGAAGCTTTGCCGGATTGGCTGCCTGGTGCTTTTGTTGGTTCTGGTCGGAACGGCGCTGACGTCCGTCAATCAGTACTCGGATATGAAAGCGGTTTCCGCCCTGTTGGCAGGAGCTGTCCGGAATACAAAAAATGAGACGGAAAATATATCTCCCGGACTGATTGTAGAAGAGACTGTTGGCTGGAATTCATCGGACGAAATGGCGCAGTCTGCCGCCTTGGACGAAGCTACACAGGCGGACGATGAAACCGGTGCGGCCAATACGGCGATGGATGGCGAAGTGACAGACAATAGGACGGCGGACAGCGTAATGCCAGACAGTGTAATGCCAGACAGTGTAATGCCAGACAGCGTAATGCCAGACAGCGTAATGGCAGATGGCCAGAATGCGGTCACGACCGACGCAGACGCTGAATCCTCGACAGCCCGGCAGTCCGCATCAGCCTCCGATTCCTCCCCTCAGGTTCAGGAAGCCCTGGCGCGCCCGGAAAGCTATCAGGTGCAGAAGGGAGACAGCCTCATTGCTATTTCCAGGAGATTTTACGGAACAGATGAAAAGGTGATAGAAATCTGCCGCCTGAATAATATAAAAGACCCGAATCAAATCCAGCCCGGACAGAATATTTTACTACCTTCAAAATAATGAATGTGTTATGATGGAATGAGCGCACAAGAAAAACAAGCGACGCCGAAGGCAACATTTGTTTTTCTTGCGCCATTAGAGAACGAGCAGCCTGCATAGCAGGCGGTAAAGCGCGTCAGCGCGGGCTCGTGATGGAATGAGCGCAAACGAGTTAACATGCTCGAAAAGATGCTGCAAAAGAAACGGGGACTTATCTTATATGGTAGATATCAGGGAATACCTGCGAAAAAAAGAAAAAAATGGGGAAAAAGACAGCAAGGATTTTAAACGGGAAATCCGGGCGCATCGTCTGAAAGTGATCCTTCGTTCCGGCTGCGTAATCGGCGTGATCGCAGCGCTGACGGTGACGGCGGTAACACTGCTTAAAAATCAAACCTACTCCGGCTACACGGTCGTGTCCGCAATCGACAGGAACCAGGTGTCCGGTTCTACTCTGCTGAGCTACCAGAATGGCTTTCTGACTTACAGTAAGGATGGTATCAGCTATACGGATTACAAGGGCAACGCCATGTGGAACCAGACTTACGACATGCAGTCGCCGTGCGTCTCTGTGCGGTCGGGCTGGGTTGCAGTTGGGGATTATAACGGCAACCTGATTTATGATATCAGTCAGGACGGGACATCCAAACAGATTGATACGAATCTTCCGGTGAAATCGCTGTCCGTGGCAGCGAATGGCGTTGTGGCGGCGATTCTGGAGGATGGGGATGTGACCTGGATCAACGTCTATAATCCTACTGGGGAAAAAGCAGTCGGAATCAAAACGACGATGCAGAAATCGGGTTATCCGGTTTCCATGTCATTGTCGGACAATGGAAAACTGATGATGGTGGCATATCTGAAAGCAGAAAGCGGCAGTATGAAATCGATCGTCAGCTTTTACAATTTTGACGAAGTCGGACAAAACTACACCGACACGATGGTAAGCTCCTACGAATATTCGGATACGGTAATCCCGCTGGCAGAGTTTGCGGGTACGCATACGGCGTATTCTGTGGGAAATAATCAGTTCATGTTATATGAAGGGAATGAAATTCCAAAAAATATCTTCCAGAATTTCATGCAGGAGGAGGTGCAGGACGTCCGCAGCAGCGGCAATTATGTGGCGTTTATCTTTAATGGAACGAATGGAAACGGAAAATATCGGATTGACATTTATAATATGAACGGGACGCAGGTGCTGTCGTTGCCGTTTGCAATCGAATACCGGGATGTTCTGATTTCGGATCAGGAACTGATTATATATAATGAAGGAGAGTGCCTGATTTATAACCTGAACGGAAAAGAAAAATACAGCGGACCGATACCGGAACAGACGCAGCTTTTAAAAACGCTGGGCGGAAACCGGTTTCTTGCGGTTACTGTAAACAGCATAGATATGATAGAAATGAAATAAACGGGAGAAAAAATGAACGTACTGCTGGTTTGTGTGATCTTATTTGCCCTCTGGCGGGGATATGCCGGAATGAAAAAAGGAATGGTGGATGAAATCAGGATGCTGCTGTCTCTGGTCATTTCTCTGTTCGTCCTTTCGCTGGCTATCCTTTTATATAGCAGTGTGAAAGAAAAAAACACTACCAATATAATACTGTCGGTTCTGATGCTGCTGACTACCGGACTCGCAGCCAGACTGGTGAACCTGATTTTCAAGTCCCTTTCGGCAATCGCGCACCTGCCGATTCTGAAACTGCTCAACAGTGTACTGGGAATCGTGGTCGGCATGGCAGAGAGCATCGTAGTTTTATGGATTATTTATATTGTAATCGCCAGCTTCGATACAGGAAGAGTCGGCAGCCAGATCGCGGCGTGGACCGTTGAAAACGAATGGCTGACGAAGCTTTATCAGATGAACCGGTTCGCCTACTGGCTGGCGGGATTATCCTGATGTTACGGGATTGTAAAAAAGTAAGAAAAAAGCAAAAACTGGTTGACAACTAAAAAAGGATAATGCTATACTGAAGTTCCACCGCAGGAAATGTGATGGAACTTCTTCTTTAAAAAAGAAGAAAAAGTGCTTGACATCGACGAATAGTCTTGGTAAAATTTATGACTGTTGCGGCAATCGAAAGCAACACGGATTTCTGAAAAGAAATTCAAA